>ERZ780139.1671-NODE-1671-length-18432-cov-3.622191_pt1 | contig 18432 bp, 14 predicted proteins | sample MGYA00511476_ERZ780139 | MGnify/ENA primary metagenome ERZ780139 (study PRJEB29588, sample SAMEA2158190) | human gut metagenome | biome: human gut; feature: human-associated habitat; material: faeces | place: Denmark | collected 2008/2010 ... | reverse complement strand
ACCACAGAAGTGCAAAGGGCGGCGGAGAATGGGAGTTCTTCCATCTGCCGGATGAATGGGCGATTCATTATACCCTGCCTTTTCAGAAGGAAGCCTCCGGTAAGGCTGATCCTCTGACCTTCCATCTGAAGCCCTTCAGCTTCAAGCATACCGGCCTGTTCCCGGAGCAGGCTGTGAACTGGGACTGGTTCTCCGGTCTGATCCATGAGGCAGGCCGCCCCGTGAAGGTGCTGAACCTCTTCGCTTACACCGGCGGTGCCACTGTATCCGCCGCAGCTGCGGGAGCTGCTGTGACCCATGTGGATGCGTCCAAGGGTATGGTCGGCTGGGCAAAGGAGAATGCTGCTGCCAGCGGGCTTGCCGATGCTCCTATCCGCTGGCTGGTGGACGACTGTATGAAGTTCGTAGAGCGTGAGATCCGCCGTGGCAACAAATACGACGGCATCATCATGGATCCTCCTTCCTACGGCAGAGGACCCAAGGGCGAGATCTGGAAAATAGAAGATAATATCTGGGATTTCGTAGGACTGACCGCACAGCTTTTATCCGATGATGCGCTGTTCTTCCTGATCAATTCGTACACTACAGGATTGCAGCCCGCCGTGCTGTCCTATATGATGAATTCCACCCTGACGAAAAAGTTCGGCGGTCATGTGGAAGCCGAAGAGATCGGCCTCCCCGTCACCGAGAGTGGGCTGGTACTGCCTTGCGGTGCTTCCGGGCGCTGGCAGCGAAAGTGATCAGACTAGCATCATAAGCCAAATCAAGAAGGAGCCTCTGGTCGAGGCTCCTTCTTGATCACAGCCAAAGTCAGCAACTATCGCCTGATGATTGAATTCCAAATATGGTGCGTTTTTACTCCTCTGTTTCAATCTCCAATCTCTGAAGAATGTCTCTCACAATACCAGCATCCTCAATCAGAGAAATTCCAAAACACTTTTTTCCTGCATCTTTTAAGGAGGCTCCTATATGATAAACATTTTTCTTATCCAAGATTAAAAAGCGATCATGAAATACTTTCGTGTACCGCACTTCCAGTAAAGGATACTGGCTGTTGAAATTATTAACATCTTCTTGAGATAACTTGGTTCTTTTCAATGTATACATCACAACAGTCACATTTTCATTCTTTTTTGTGAGAAGATTCAGCGTTCCTATATCCACATAGCCATCAATTAAAACGATTTCCTTTTCCGCTTTTTGAATCAGGCTAACAATTAGGCTAAAAGCATCATATATCTGTCCATCAAAAAAGACTTTCTGATTTGATTCCTCATGGTCCGATATATATTCAAATATCTGATCCAATTTTTCATCCGTTTGCTTTTGATATTCCAGTTGTTTTAACTCCACATTACTGATACGCTCAAAAAGCAAGGCGTTATTAGCAATAAATCGCCTCATTTCCACGAATGCGCGCATAATACCAATACTTACCTTAATTGCCACTTCGCTATGTAGAACACTAGCCAACATAGAGATTCCCTGTTCTGTAAATACATAAGGAAGAGTCCTACGACCACCATAATTATTTTCGCCCTGCGCAAAACTTGAAATGCCAGTTTGGCATCTCAAGTTCTGATACTCCTCTTTCGTGAGCTGAAAACGAAAATCTTCTGGAAATCTACTAATATTTCTTTTTACTGCTCTATTCAATGCCCCTGTCTCTACTTGGTAAAGAATGGCAAGATCACTATCCAACATGACTTGCTTATCTCTAATAACATAAATCATTTTTTCAATCGACGGTCGAGTGATTTCAACTAAATCATTTGTAATACCATCCGTCTTTTTCGCTTCTGGTTTAATTTCTATCATAAATTCTCCCTATAACATTTACACGATATCCCGATACCGTACCTTGCCATTATGTTTGGAATGCCTTTCCCATAGAATTCCTTCCTGTGTTTGTTATAACCGCAGGATCAGACATTCCATGTTTATGAGATTATAGTAACAAAAGCAGACATACCTATGTCCCATACAAAGTACGTATATCGCGGTCAAAACCCCGCTGTTATTTTAGAATGTTGTAAATTTGGAATAAAAGCATGGACTTTCCGACTCGCTATTCAGAACTTCACAAGATATCTGTAGAAATAGAAAACTTCTATGCTTTGTGCACATTCTAGCATAGAAGTCTTCTGCTGGCAAGGGGTATGCTATTATCAAATATTTGTAATGCAAAACCAGATTTGTCACCTATCTTTCACTTCTGATCACAACACGAATTTTCTTAACACCGGAATCTTCCGAAGCACCCATGCGGTAGCCGTTGCCAGTGCCAGCACCAGCAGCCAGAAGACGAGCAACAGGAAAAGCAGTAACACATGCCCGGCGGCTACAGACTGCACACCGCATTGTTCCAACACCGTAAAGGGTGTGATCTTCACGAATTTATACAACAGGTTCACATACACCGGATGTACCAGGTATACGGCGAAGCTCAAAGCTCCCGCCTCCTGCCAGGGGATCCGGTGTTTTTTAATACTCCCATTCCATCCTGCTGCGAACAGAAGCACTGCAAGCAGTACTGTAAACGGATAATTGTATGCCATCTGAATGGAGAATCCCGCAAGTGTTCTGCTCAGGATCATTCCCAGAGCCAGAACCGCTACTGCAGCTGTCAGCCATACATTCCTTCCCTTGTCCACACATACTTCTCTCACCGCGAAGAAATATCCACACAGATAATACAGGAAATACACACCGCCATCCGGCAATACCGGAATACTGTTGACGTCCAGTACCTTATTCAGAAACGGTGCCACACTGCTTCCCAAGAAGATCACTGCCATCATTGCTACAACACCCCACACCGGCAGCACACGCAGCACTTTTTTCAGAAGCGGCGTGATCAGATATAAAAACAAGATCAGATACAGATACCACATATGGGACCAGGTATGTCCCGTCAGAGTCATCTTCAGTGCCTCCGGGATCATCATGATCCGGAAGGTCCGCTCCGCCACTACCAGCTCGGAAGCTGCATACGGAACGCCGAATAGGAGGATCGCCAGTGCAATCCTCCTGCAATATTTTTTAATCATGACCGGATAAGTCAATGTACGTTCCGGATTCAGGAACAAATATCCCGAGATCAATAAAAATATAGGAACACACCAGGTCACCAGATCCATAACTGACAGCAATAATGACCGGTATTCCGGCACTATCGACGCATCTGTCACATCTGTCGCACCTGTCAGTACATGCATCAGCACCACTGCACAGGTTGCCAGTACCCGGAGCACGTCCAGGAACTGCTTCCTGGGTCCGGATAAGCCGTTTGTCATGTCTCTCCCATCTCCTCCATCAGGCGCATGCCTGCAGTATCTGTCACAGGAAGGGAGAATACTATGCTTTGTGCTTTACTCTCCAGTCCTGCTTTTTCCATTATAGCACGCATGATGGAATTTTTCTGCTCACTTTTTACCACAATGAACAACATTTCTTTTTCCGGCACCAGTGTCACGCCCAGAAACTGCTGTGCATTCTCTGTTCCGGTGCCCTTGGCATGGATGACTGTGCCGCCTGCCGCATGTACTTCTCTCGCTGCATCCATGACCAGTTCCGTATATCCATGATTGGCTATCACTACCAGAAGCTCATTCTTCGTCTCTTTCAATGTGGACTCCTCTCCTTTTACGAATTCCTGCCCGCAGGTCAGGTAATTCAATGCTTTCTTGCCACCGACACTGCTCACAGGAATGATAAATGCGATTCCCATTCCCGGGAGATCGATCTGCATTTTCTTACGCAGAGCAGCCTTGATCTGCCGCCAGGCAGCATCTGTGACAAGATGGAACAATACGCTCTTCTCCATGCCGTCCAGTCCAAAATAATCTAAGATCTCATTCGCCGCGGTTCCCATGCCGACGGTAACACTGCCGACCTGTGCGCCGTTTTCTTTATAGCATTCCACGAATTTCCTCGTCAGCTGACGATTGGTGATGGTGACCATCATATATAATTCACTCATGGGCACACCTCCTACAGTTCAATGATGGCATTCTCATCCAAAGCACCAAATGCATCCGCCGCACCGGCAAATATACCTGCACCGCTCTTCTGCTGCTTTAACTGATATACCATTCCCAATATCTGGATCGTGATCAGCGGTGTCATGGCTACCATTGCTACCACACCGAAAGCATCTGCGACTAAATTGCCGCCCACCGCCACACAGGCACCCTGTGCTAACGGCAGTAAAAAGGTAGCTGTCATGGGACCGCTCGCCACACCGCCGGAGTCGAAGGCGATCGCTGTGAATATCTTCGGTACAAAAAAGGATAGTCCGATCGCCACACCATAGCCCGGGATCAAAAACCATAGAATCGGGATCCCCGTCAGCACGCGGATCATCGCCAGTGCTACGGATAAGGATACGCCCACGGACAGAGAAACCCCCATGGATCTGGCAGAGATGGCACCGTCCGTCAGCTCCTCTACCTGATGATTCAGTACATAGACCGCGGGCTCCGCTTTTACGATAAAGTAACCGATCAGTGCTCCCACCGGCACCAGTACCCACCTGTAGGATCTGGCTGCCATGACCTGACCGAGGTAATTACCGGCAGGCATAAAGCCCACATTTGCCCCTGTCAAAAACAGTACCAGACCAATATAAGTATAGATCAGACCGATCAGGATCTTCGCCAGTGTCTTCCCCGACAGCCGCAGGGCAAATATCTGGAACAGACCGAAAAACAATACAATGGGAAGTAATGAGAGTGCGATCTCTTTCACATAATCCGGAATTCCATGAGCAAAAAGCTGCGCCAGTTCCACGGAATCAGCGATCTCCGGGATTGCCACCGGCTGGTAATCCGCATTGGTCGGCTTATAGATCAGCCCCAGCACCATGACCGCCAGGATCGGGCCGATGGAGCACAGTGCTACCAGACCGAAGCTGTCGTCTGCCGCATGATGGTCATTACGGATGGACGCAATACCGACACCTAGAGCCATGATAAAAGGAACGGTCATGGGTCCCGTGGTCACACCTCCGGAATCAAACGCCACTGCCCGAAAGTTCTCCGGTACGAGAAATGCAAGAACGAACACTGCTATGTAGAAAAAAGTTAACAACGGCGGCAGTGCCACACCGATCAGCATACGCAGAAGGGCAATGACCAGGAAGATTCCCACGCCCACTGCCACTGCCAGGATCAGCGTCATGTTCGGAACCGAAGGCACCTGTGTCGCCAGCACCTGCAAGTCAGGCTCGGAAATGGTGATCACCACTCCCAACAGAAAAGATAACACTACGATCAGCAGAATATTTTTACTCTGAGTCATTCTGGCACCCACTTTTTCTCCCATGGGGGTCATGGACATCTCCGCACCCAGGGTGAAAAACATCATACCGGCCATGACCATCACCGCCCCCACCAGAAAGCACAGCAGGATACTGGAGGTAATGGGAGCTATGGTAAAGCTTAATACGATCACGATCCCTACTACCGGCAGGACCGCCTTCAAGGATTCTGCAAATTTTTGCCGGATCTTTGGATTCAATAACTTCAATATTGGTCTTTCCTTTCTTTAGGTTTTCTTTATCTTAACATGAAGCAAAGACCCGATCCTACCGTTTTTCGTGAATTTATAAAATTTTCACGGGGTCTTAACGCAATCTTTATGCAGACAGCTCCCGATCCTGCCCAGACTGCTTTTTCACAAATTTATAGGCCCAGACATCCACCACGATCACAAACAGGAAAAAGAAAACGAAGATCCAGTCCGCATCCAGAGACAATGCGGAATCATAGATACCGTGTTCGATCATCGGCATGAACACGCTGAGCTTCAGGTAGCGTTTCCTGCGTTTTTTATCGCCTGCAAGTTCTGCCTCCTTCGCCACACCGAAGAAATATCCCATGATCACGCCATCGATGGCATGGGAAGGCACGGACAACAGGGCTCTGGTCACTGCCGTCCCAATGTCACCGCCCAGACAATACAGAACATTTTCAATGGCTGCAAATCCTAATGCCGAAGTCACACAGTACACGATGGCATCGAATTTATAATTGAATGCCGGATGCTTCCATGCCGCCCATTTGGCCGCTTTCATCTTGCAAAGTTCCTCGATCAGTGCCACCCCGATAAAATTATCCAGGATCACGTAGCACAGCGTATCTGCATCCATAAATACCAGAAATATTTCATCCAGAATGATTTCCAGTATCATGGCGGGGATCACAGACAACACGCCGAACAGGAAAATCTTCCACAATAATCCCCTTGGCTCCTTCTCCACCTTATCCTGTCTGTAGATCCATACCACCAGTGCGATGGCCGGCAATAGTGCCAATCCTGTCAGAAACATAACCTACTCCTCTCCTGTCCACATAGACGGTCCGCCCTTTCAGGACCGCCGCCATACTACATTTTAATCTAATGTTTTTCCTGATGTCAACCTAACGAAAGTATATGTTCCTATTTTTTGTGTCTTAGCTTTTCCGGAGGATACCTGCCTGCCTTTTGCCACAGCTTTATGGGAAAATATACCGATTGTCATATATCCTTAACTACTTCTTTACACCTTGCATTGCAAAGTAATGGTACTATAGTTATAATAAATTTACAAAACAACTAACAATATTTCATGGAGGATCACACCGTGTTCCGATCACTTTCCGATAAAAAATCACCGCGGAAAAGCTTCCGCTTAAAACCACCCTTTACCAGACACGCCATCAGTATCCTGATCTGTGCTGCCTGCATGCTGTGCGCCACACTTGCCTCTTTTTTATATCAGCATATTGTCCCGGACAACCATGCCAATGTAGCACTGTTCTACATTCTGGCACTGGTGATCATCGCCAGATGGACGGTGGGCTACGGCTACGGCATTGCCTGCACCCTTTTTTCCGTAATAGCGATCAATTATCTGTTCACCTATCCGTATTATAAGCTTAATTTCACACTGACCGGCTACCCTATCACCTTCCTGCTGATGAGTGGGATCACTCTGATCCTGTGTACCATGACCTCTCATATGACCATCCAGTCCGAGATGATCGCAGAGCGGGAAAAGCGGCTGGCAGAGGCCGAAATGGAAAAGATGCGTGCGAATCTTCTGCGCGCCATCTCCCACGATCTGCGCACGCCGCTCACCGGCATCATCGGCAACAGTTCCCTGTTTCTGGAAAGTCAGAACGATCTAAGCTCCACCGAGCAGCGTACGATCATGACCAATATCTACGAGGATTCCAACTGGCTGTTGAATATGGTGGAAAATCTGCTGTCCGTCACTCGTATCCAGGGAGACAGCTTAAGCATCAATACCACAGAGGAACCGGTGGAGGAAGTTGTGGGAGAAGCTTTGGAAAAGCTGAAAAAGCGCTATCCCGATGCCGCCATCCGGGTCAAGATCCCCGAGGAATTTCTGATGATCCCCATGGATGCGGTGCTGATCGAGCAGGTCACCATCAATCTGCTGGAAAACGCCATCGTTCATTCCGGAAGCATCCTGCCCATTGATTTCATCGTGGAAGATCATCCGGAGCATGTCTCTTTTATTGTGAGAGACTACGGAAAAGGATTGTCGGAAGAAAAATTACAAAATCTGTTCGAGACGGGCACCTACAACAATTCCCGGAGTTCGGATTCCCGCAAGGGTATGGGTATCGGCCTGTCCATCTGCAAGACCATCATCACCGCCCATCATGGGACACTAAACGGAAGAAATCATGCGGATGGCGCGGAATTCTGTTTCACACTTCCCAAGTCGGTAGATGTCGCTTCGGAAAAATAAGTGTACTCTCAACCACATACGATAGAACCGTTGAAAATACCGGAAAGGATATGGATTCAGATATGAATAAGATCAAAGTTCTCTTAATCGAAGATGATAGAAGTATCAGTAATTTCATTACCGCCACCATGGACCGGGAAGGCTACAAGATCATGCACGCCTTAAACGGCAGAGAGGGATTAAGCCTCAGTACCTCTTTCTGTCCCAACGTGATCCTGCTGGATCTGGGGCTGCCGGACATGGATGGTCTGGAAGTATTGCAAAAACTCCGTTCCTGGAGCGATGTTCCGGTGATCATTATATCCGCCCGCACCAAGGAGCAGGAGAAAGTCTCCGCTCTGGATCTGGGGGCGGATGATTATATCACAAAACCTTTCGGCACCGGCGAGCTCATGGCAAGGATCCGCACTTCTCTGCGGCACAGCCACGCCCAGACTCCCGGTCATGTATATAAGGCACTGGATCTGGAGATTGATTTCGAGAAACGACTGATCCGCCTGCGGGGCGAAGAAGTCCACCTGACCCAGATTGAGTACCAGCTGCTCACACTGTTAGCAGAGAATTCCGGCAGAGTCCTGACCTACAGTTACATCATGAATGCCATCTGGGGACCCTACATGGACAATAATAATCAGATCCTCCGGGTCAACATGGCGAACATCCGCAGAAAGCTGGAGCAGAATCCCGCACAGCCCCAGTATGTATTCACAGAGATCGGCGTAGGCTATCGGATGCGTGAGAACGAGAACGGTGGGACTGTATAAACAGAAATACAATTCCCGGCACTGCCTCCAGCAAAATGAGTACCGTCCCTCTGTCCAGTGCCTTCCAGACGCTGTCCAGGGTATCCATCCGGCCCAGAATGTCTATGTAAAAGAAATCCAGATAGATGACCGCCGGTGAGATCACACATCCCGGATGCAGTACCGTCCGCTCCATGAGCAGACGGTACATTTCCACTGCCAGAAATATTACATTCAGGGCATAGCCCGCACAAAGCTGATTGTTCAAAAACGGTCCCAGGGAGCTGAGTTCCATACCAAGGGGAACACTTCCTGCCCGGACCATTCCGAAGCTTAAATACATGATTCCAACACTCCACAATAGCATCGCAAGGGATGCTATTCCAAGTCCTCTGCTTAATTGACTGGAGGGAATCATTTTCACATCCTCTTCCTTTCCGAAATACCGGTATACAAGCCCTAGCATCGTCAGTGTCCCCGCCATGGAGATTCCGGCCACCTGGCAGGCAATATCTCTTCCCCCAAACAACCCTCTTCCGGAAAATAAACAGATCCCGATGACACAGTGATAGATCAAAAGCCCCAGCACGATCAGATACAGGAGCCTCTTTTCACGTTTCCGCTGCTCCTGGAGCTTTGCCAGTCTCACGACTTCCGTCACAGCCTCCTCCCGGTCTCCCGCCCGCTCTCCGGTCACAATGTCCTGAATCGGCAGTTCCAACAGATGGGACAGGGACTCCAATACGCCGATATCCGGAAAACTTTCTCCATTCTCCCACCGGGATACCGCTTTGTTGGTCACCCCTAACATCCTTCCCAGTTCACTCTGGGTATAATTTTTGCATTGTCTGGCTTCCCGGATCAGATTGCCCGTTTTCTTTTTATCCATACTAATCCCTATACCTTTCTGTACTCTACAAACTCTCAGGTGCTTTAGCACCTTTGCTTTAGCACCCTTGCTTTAGCACCTTTGCTTTAGCACCGTATGCCGGCCGATCTGTACCCTTATGGTAACAATCCTTTGGAAAATGCGCAATCCATTGTAACGAGACTGCCTGTTTTCCGTGATTTTTGCGCAAAAAATTCCCCTCGGCGAGGGGGGAGTGTACCGAGGGGGATAGAGAGAAAAGTATTTTTGAAAGAGGCGGGTTCCTTTTTCAATTATTATAATAGCGTAATTTTTTAATATTTACTGCTGTTTTTATAGCTTGTTTATGTTGAAAGCACTGTTTTTTTGTGGTATTCTGACTGTATCAATGTCAGTAGATTTAAAAAGTGAAGGAGCAGCTATGGATATCACAACGAAAAAAGGTAAACAGGGTAGAAAAAATATTGACCGGATCACCGTGGAAAAAGGCCGCAGAGGTGATTTTTCTCCCCTGCAGCCCGATCATTATCACAGCTTTTATGAAATTTTTTATCTCTGGTCGGGAAGCTGCCGTTTCCTGTTAAAAGATACGGTCTATCAGATGGAAGCCGGAGATCTGGTCTTCATCGCTCCGGGAGAACTGCATCACTCTCTGTATTCCGCCGGAGAGGTCTGCGAGATCGTAATGATCTATTTCAAAGAAGAATATCTGCATTTATCGGACCGGTCTGCCGACAGCCTCACTTCCATATCCGGGCAGGGGCTGCAGCTGCATTCCTTCATGGGCAGCGTTCCTACGGTATACCGGGAATATCTGCACTCTCTGCTAACCCGGATGCTCACTGAGAATTCCCGGTTCGATGAATACTCTGAGCATTTTGAGCGATGCTATCTGGAAGAGCTTCTGCTCATTCTGATGCGCCATTCCGTCATGAATGAGAAGGAACCGGATCTGCTGAACTCCCGGGATGCGGACATCCTGCTTGCCACGAAATACATTTACAACAATTTCCGCAAGCCACTGACACTGGAAGAGGTCTCCTCCGTAGCTTCCCTAAGCCCCACCTATTTCAGTAAAAAATTCAAGCTGATCACCGGTATGGGCTTCAAGGAATATTTAAATTACGTACGATTAAAGCATGCCCAGACGGCTCTGCTCACCTCCGACAGCTCCATCACGGATATTGCTCTGGAATATGGCTTCAACGACAGCAACTATTTTAAGGACCTGTTCAAAAAAGTTTACGGAAAGTCTCCTCGGGAATATCGGAAAAATCCTGATTGACGCCAGATCTACCGTGCGTCTTCCTCAAGGAATCTTCTCCAGAAGTCCTCTTCCTCTGCATGCGGAACTTCTTCCCCCTCTGCGAAGCTCTGTAAATAATTTAACACCTTCTGGTACTGGGAAGGATCCGTAAATTCCATACGCCACAGATCCTCTCCTTCCTGTCCTTCGGTGAATTTCTTACACCAGATGCCATCTTCGCTAAAGCAGGTGATATACCAGGTCTTAGGGTCACTGCCCTCTTCTGTGGTTTTCACACTCTGGGCCAGGATACTATCCACCTCATCCGGCTCTTCTGCTGTCTCCGACATACCTGTCAGTTTCTCTTCCAGCCGTTCTACCTTTTCCTTTTCGATTTTTTCCTCCAGCGCCGCCCGGATGGCATCCTGCACACTGTCGAATTTCTCTAAGAAATGATCCCACTCCTTGATCGTAAATTCTTGATTGCCGATCTGGAACTTGGTATCCGTGTCTCCGTTCTGAAGCTTGTCGTAGATCTCCTGCATCTTCTCTTTGATCTGTGCCATGAGACTTAAATCCTCTTTTCCCGGCTCTCCGGCCGTCCCGGAAGGATCCGTTCCCGCTGCCTTGTCCGTGTCGGCGGTCTCCGATGCTTCCTCACTGTTATCCACATCATCGCCGTTCTCCATGTCATCCAGTTCTTTCTTCATCTGCTGGATCTTGTTATCCTTTGCCAGCGCCTCCAGGATCCGTTTCACATCCTCCGGCCTGAACATGCCGATGGCCTTGGACAGGGCATCAATGTTGTCCCGGTTCACCAGCAGGCTTCCGCCGCCGGACAACGGAATATTAATGCAATCCTCTTTATTGGTGGTATCCCCCAGTGTCAGGCGGTTGTGCTCATAATCACAGACGAAGGTCACCCCGTTGTATTCAATGACGCCGTCCTCAGCCATTTCTCCATAGGGCACCTTGTCCTTTCCCTCGATATGGCGGGCCAGCTGTACGCCGCGGGTCACCGGAGTCTTCACGGTGTTGTCTTCTTTTGCCAATTCCTCAATGCTCTCCGCGAAACGGGATTCTGCTGTCTCCGTCGCACTTCCCTGCGCACTCTGTACATCCCCTGCATTTACTCGCTTCTGTGCCTCATACACAAATGTCCTTCCGTAGCCGATTCCTGTTATTGCCATAGTACTCTCCCTCTCTGAGCAGTGATTGCTGCCCTGTCGCAATGCCCGTCAAATCTTCATGCAGGCATGCGATGTTCTCGCTTCACACAAAAACGGATGGTCGCCTCACATGAGGCAGCCATCCGTAGCTATTTATCCATCCATGGTGTATGTATTTTCCTATATAAATAGTATCGACACAGCCCGGGGGAAACTTTATAGTACAAAACTCTTGTTTTTTGCATATTGCCACTTTATAATAACAGTAGTAATACCTAAAGTCAGCTTTAGATAATTTTATGCAGGGAGACGAAATCCTCTCCTCGACATGAAGCTCGGATTTTTGCTTCGCAAAAACAAGGAGGATTATATACGTACAGTATCGGACAAGTTTCCGCAATGACAAATTTACCGATTTCCTCTTTAAGATATTATGATAAAGAGGGCTTTTTCCCGAATCTGGAGAAGCAGTCCGGGATCCGCCGGTTCAGTAAGGCGGAATTGGACTCCATCCGCATGAATTCGAAATACAAAGCTAAAAATGCGAGCCATTACTTTTCGTAATCGCTCGCATTTCCTGTTTTCGTCACACTGACGGTTCGCCTTACAGTTTTCCGCCGTATACAGGGAAGCCGCTGTTGGCGCCGTAGCTTTCGATATGCTTGATTTTCCACGTTAGAGACATTTCTTACGGGATGATTTTATCATAATACCTAAAGCTAACTTTAGGTCAATAGGGGTTTTGAGAAAAATTTTCTCTTGCGGCATCTTTTCCTATATGTTATACTGGGAAAAAATCAGAAACGAAATACAGATCAGGTAACTATGTCAGCGTGGACATCTTCGGGTGTCTGCGCTTTTTCTTTTACCTGAAAACAAAGGAGGAGAATATATATGGTAGAGCTCATAGCCAATGTGAACAATGCCATCAATGGATTCGTATGGGGTGTCCCCATGCTGGTGCTGTTGGTGGGCACCGGTATCCTGATGACGATCCTGACAAAATTTTTCCAGTTATCCCACATCGGACACTGGTTCAAAAATACAGTAGGCGGCATCTTTCACGACCAACACGTAACAAAGCACACGGATGCTGATGATCAGTCCATCTCCCAGTTCCAGTCGCTGTGCACCGCACTGGCTGCCACGATCGGCACCGGTAATATCGTCGGCGTGGCAAGTGCCCTGGTAGCCGGCGGTCCCGGTGCCATCTTCTGGATGTGGGTCGTGGCTTTCTTTGGCATGATGACGAACTACTCAGAAAATGTACTTGGTATCTACTACCGCCGCCGGAACTCCAAAGGGGAATGGAGTGGCGGTGCCATGTACTACTTAAAGGACGGTCTCGGCTCCTATAAGGGCTGCAAACAGATCGGTGCCGTACTGGCTGTGCTCTTCTCTGCCTTCTGTCTGTTAGCCTCCTTTGGTATCGGCAACATGAGTCAGGTCAATTCCATTGCAGCCAACATGACTTCCGCCTTCTCCATTCCCGCTACGGTAACCGGCATTGTTCTGGTGATCATAGGTGCGTTGGTCATTGTCGGCGGATTAAAAAGAATCGCAGCTGTCACTGAGAAGCTGGTTCCTTTCATGGCGATTGCCTATGTCATCGGTGCTTTGGTAATCTTTTTTGCGAATATCAGCCACGTGGGTGCCGTGTTCACCGCTATTTTCAAAGGTGCTTTTGGTCTGCGCGCCGTGGGCGGCGGTATCGTGGGCTCCGGAGTGAAGCTGGCTCTGACCTGGGGCATGAAGCGCGGCGTGTTCTCCAACGAAGCCGGCCTTGGTTCCTCCGTTATGGTACATTCCAGTTCCAATGTAAAAGAACCCGTGCGTCAGGGTATGTGGGGCATCTTCGAGGTATTCGCTGACACTATGGTCGTATGTACACTGACGGCTTTCGCAGTTCTGTCCTCCGGCCTGATCGATCTGGACACCGGTGCCGTATTGGTGGATGTGTCCGGTTCCGCTCTGGTGGGTCAGGCTTTTGCAACCGTATTCGGCAGCTTCGGTCCCGCCTTCATCGCCATTGCGATCCTGCTGTTTGCATTCTCTACCGTACTGGGCTGGAGCCACTACGGATCCAAGGCCTGTGAATATTTATTCGGTACGAAATCCACCATTGTCTACAAGGTAGTGTTCGTACTGATGATCTTCATCGGCTGCACCATGAACCTTGGTCTGGCCTGGGATCTGTCCGACACCTTCAACGGATTGATGGCGATTCCCAACCTGATCGGTGTCATAGCCCTGTCTCCCGTAGTAATGAAGATCACGAAAAATTACGTGGCACGTATCATTAAAAAAGAAGACGTAAAGCCCATGTTATCTGTCTTCCCAGAGATTCAGGAAGAACAGGAAAAGGCCATGTAATTTAACTTAGAATCATACTTCTTCTCTGGTAATATTCTTCGCCCATTTACCCTCTCGGTAATGCTTAATGACCCAGGGCCACTTGACAAATTCATCGGTACATAACAGGAAATAGACCCACAGTACCGGAAGTTTCAGTACAAATGCGGCGAAGAATCCCAGAGGGATCGCATAACACCACATATCGATCGTATCGCAGATCAGTCCGAACTTCGTATCTCCGCCGGCACGGAATACTCCGGCGATCAGCGCCGTATTCACGGCAGCGCCCATAATATAATAAGTATTAATGAGCAGCATATATTTCAGATAATGCATGGCAGTGTCATTCAATGTAGCAAACCGTAACACAAAGGGTGTAATTGCCAGTACGATCAGGCCGCCTATAGCTCCGGCGATTACCGTCATCTTCAACATCCGGGAAGCGTAACTCTTTGACTTCTCCAGATCGCCTTGTCCCATAATATTTCCCAGCAATATGCTACCTGCACTGGCAATGGCAAAACAGAACACCGTACCGATATTGCGCACTACGACGACCAGTGAATTAGCAGCCACCGCATCTGTTCCCAGATGCCCCAGGATCACGGAATACATGGAAAACGCCACACTCCAGGACACATCATTGCAAAGTGCTGGCAGAGACAGACGCATGAAATCTTGTGTCAGCACCTTACTGTGAACAAACAGGTACTTCGGATGCAGTTTTACATTTTTGCTCAAGGAAGATACAATGACGCATGCCACCAGTTCCACCAGTCGGGACAGGGCTGTGGCAATGGCGACACCGGTAGCTCCCAGCTTCGGCATGCCGAACAGTCCGAAGATAAATGTGGCATTCAGAATGACATTCAATACGAAAGCCAGCATATTCAACGCCATACTGACCGTCACACGACCTACGCTTCGCAAAATGGCTAGATATACTTCCGTGATGCCCCAGCACAGGTATGTGATGCCCATGATCCGCAGATAAGAGGCGCCGATAGTGATCAGCTCCTGATCAGGAGTAAAGAGAAGCATCATCTTCTGAGGGAGGAAAAATGCAATCAGCGCAACAATACCTGAGATTGCCATAGAGAAACGAAGTGTGATTCCTTCTACCGTATGAATTGCTTCCAGGTTCCCCTTTCCATAATATTGGGCGCACAAGAGAGTGGCTCCCGTCCCCAGTCCGTAATATACCATAAACAGGACATTCGAAAAATTTGACGCCAGGGATACTGCGGATATTGCGGACTGTCCCACATAGTTTAACATAATGACATCCGCGGAATTCACCGCTGCACTGAGCAGATTCTGTATAATGATCGGGATGGTCAGTTTGAACATCTGCCTGTAAAAATCGTCTTTTTTCATTGCTGTTATCTGCATGGTATTCCTCGCATTTTCTGTTTTATTTTTGTTCCTTACATACCTGATTTCTTTTTTTAGTTTCTACGCATGTGTTTTCTCTGCTGGCACACATACCTGATGCCGTTTTTCAGCTTCTACGCATGTGTTTTCCCTGCCGACACACATACCTAATTTCTTTTTTTGCTTTCTACGCATGTGTTTCTTTGACAATTATACATACTCCAATCTTTTTTTCAAGCTTTATCATGTATTTCATGATACCAGGGTCAAAAAGTCTAAGCCCACATGAGCTTGCTCATAAGTGGGTGAAAGACCTTTTGACTCCGACGGAACTATTCAGAACCATGAAATTATGAAGCTTTTGTACCGCTGGATAAAGAAAACAGGAGCGACCGGCGGTATGCAGGGAGAGTACCGATGATACGAAATACTGGTCCGGGGAAGAGACTTCTGGCAGCAGGGATTGTACTTATACTAGGCATGACCGGCTGTGGAACAGACAATGAATTATCTCTGACAGGGACGGAAGAGACAGGAATAGAAGTAATGGCCACGGTGGATTTCACAGAAGAGGCTGCCACCGGGGAGAATGCACCGGATGTCACGGATGGGGATGCCGCCGCCGGAGATGCAGAGCAGACTACGGCGGACCGCATGGCGGGACGGACGAAGGTAAAGGGAATCTACGTCACCGGCCCGAAGGCTGGCAGTGGCGGAATGGAAGATCTGATCCGCCTGGTGGATGAGACGGAACTGAATGCCATGGTCATCGACGTGAAAAACGACGAGGGAAATTTGACGTTCCGGCTGACTAATGAGGAGATTCCACAGGACATTCCCGTGCTGGACCGGATATCCGAAATGCAGGCCGGAATACGTTACATCCGGGACATTCAGACAATGATGCAGGAATTGAAAGATCATAATATATATACCATTGCGCGGATCGTATGCTTTAAGGATCCCATTCTGGCGGCGGCACAGCCGGAACTGGCACTGACGAAGCCGGACGGTAAGCCGGTGACAGATGCCAATGGACTGGCCTGGGTAAATCCCTACAGGCAGGAGGTCTGGGAATATCTGACAGAGCTTGCGGAGATGGCGGCAGATCTGGGTTTTGATGAGATCCAGTATGATTATGTGCGATTCCCGGTAGGTTCGGATGCCGATGCGGCAGATTACGGTGTGGATAGGGAAGCCTATCCGAAACGGCAGGCTATACAGGATTTTCTCTCCTATGCGGGAGACAGACTTCACGAAAAGGGCTGTGTGGTCACGGCAGATGTCTTCGGCACTATTATCGGCAGCGAGACGGATGTGCAGACCGTAGGGCAGGATTACACGGCACTGGGACAGACAGTGGATGCCATCAGCCCTATGGTATATCCCTCTCATTATGCTAACGGTGTGTTTGGTCTGAAGGTGCCGGATGCCCATCCTTACGAAACGGTATCGGCCGCCATGCAGGGGTCTGCAGAAGAATTGCAGGAGATTCCGGAAGCGGAACGGGCCGTGGTAAGACCCTGGCTGCAGGCATTTACGGCCACCTGGGTTCCTGGGCATATCTCCTATAACGGAACCCAGATCCGGGAACAGATCCAGGCAGTCTACGATGCGGGATATGAAGAATGGATCCTGTGGAATGCAACGAACCGCTATTCTCCGGATGGATTACTTGCCGCAGGAGAAGAGAAGCAATAGCGGCAGAAGCTGGCTTTATAACAAATCCGGGCAGGAGCACAGGCCAGGAGCCCGGTCTGATAGGAGCATAAGATGAAAGTAGTCAATAAGATCATGATAGGAATTGCAGTGTTGTGTCTGCTGTTGTGTGGCGGAATCCTGGTATTCGCATTGAACCCCGATATGACCAGTTCTCTGGCGCAGAAACTGTATGGCAATACAGTGGATATGCCCCCTGGGACCGAAGAGACCGGGGAAGGACAGACTTCCGGGAATGGAAATATCAGTGTGACGCTTCCTAATGGTATGCCGGGGGAAATGAACGGCTACGTGGCGCCGTCCATGGATCAGATGCAGATTCCGGAGGATGTCAGCGGCAGGACAGGATTTACTCCCGTGCAGCCGGAAGAACAGCAGATTCCGGATCAGGAAGCACAGAATCTGAAGGAAACATTAGGTTCCGGAGAAACGGGAGAGGGGCTGTCATTTTCCGCAGAGGAGTATCCGTATTATCAGATGTTGTCGGAGAATCAGCAGTCCGTATACCGACAGATTTATGCCAACGCACAGAACCTGACGGAAAAGTTTGCACCGGAGAAGACCGTGTCTGCCAGTGATGTAAAGATAGCGTTTGAGGCGGTGATCGGTGATCATCCGGAAATGTTCTGGCTGGAGACGGGTTATTCCAGCAAATATCTGGTCAACGGGCAATGCGTGGAGATCGATTTAAAATATAACAGTACGGCAGATGATCTGGAGAGCGCAAAGCAAAGATTTGATGCGGCGGCACAGAATCTGATTACCGGGGCAGACTCTCTTGACAGCAATTATGAAAAAGAGAAATATGTGCATGATGCACTGGCATCGGCAGTGACCTATGATCTGACAGCGGATATGAACCAGAGTGCTTACAGTGCACTGGTGAAGGGGAAGAGCGTGTGTGCCGGTTATGCCAGAGCTTATCAGTATCTGCTACAGCAGCTGGGAATTCCCTGTTATTACTGCACCGGTTATTCCGGTGGGGATCATGCCTGGAATATCGTAAAGCTGGACGATGGTTATTACAATGTGGATGTGACCTGGGATGACGCAGCGGCCATCCGATATGACTATTTTAACAAGACGGATGCAGATTTTGCCTCCACCCATGTAAGACAGAATCTGTCGGTGTATCTGCCGGCCTGCAACGGTACCGCTTACAGACAGGAAAATACCACAGGGGCAGCGGGTACCGG
>ERZ780139.1660-NODE-1660-length-18523-cov-5.637156_pt1 | contig 18523 bp, 19 predicted proteins | sample MGYA00511476_ERZ780139 | MGnify/ENA primary metagenome ERZ780139 (study PRJEB29588, sample SAMEA2158190) | human gut metagenome | biome: human gut; feature: human-associated habitat; material: faeces | place: Denmark | collected 2008/2010 ... | reverse complement strand
GCGGATTTCATGTTCTCCGTTGCTCATCTTCTCACGGCCTCCTTTGTGTTGGTTTCGGTTATTTCGGTTTCTATTGCCCTCAACCTTTGAACTTTCGTTCACTTTTCACCTTTTCCCACTTGCATATTTGCTCATTTTCCAGTATAATAATTCAAAAGTTGAAAGAATATGGCACTATTATATACACAGAGCGTCGCTGTGTCAAGTAGGAATTGTGAAAGTTTGTTGCATATTTCAAAATGAATAATTACAAATCTTGTTTCACATTAGTAACGCACGATAACTACTCCATAGAAAGGTTGCAAACATGAAATTTGGAGCAAAAGTTCGTGATCTGCGCAAAAAGAACAATCTAACACAAGACGAATTAGCAAAATGCCTCGGAGTCAGCAAGAGAACGATCATCGGATGGGAGCGTAATGAACGCTACCCCCGAAATGTTGAAGTTCTCGAAAAAATGTCAGACATTTTCCATGTACCCCTGACCTATTTACAGCCCGATCAAGCGTTATTTATTGAACGTGCCGCTGCAATCTACGGCAAGAATGGCAAAAAAGAAGCCCAGTATCTCGCATTCGAGCTTACTGAGCTGTTTGCCAGTGGAGAGCTATCTCCGCAGGATATGGACGGCATCATGTATGAGATGCACAAAGCCTATTTTAAGTACCGAGAACAAAAACGAGAGAAAGAACGAATAATGAACCTGTAAATCACTGTTCCATTCACTATGCCATCCCCGAAAGGAGATCACATTATGGATTCTGCATTTATTCACCAAGTTGCTAATGAACTTGTCCAAAATGTCGGAACACGCAACATCAAACAGATCGCGCGCAGTTGCAGTCTGGACATCAGTGAAACATCTCGCATTAAAGATATGTTGGGTTTACTTTCGCTCTATTTTGATAAGCCATTGATTCTTATCAATCGCCAGCTGGACAAACAGACAAAGCAGATGGTGTGTGGCTATGCCCTCGGTCACTGCCTGGAGCGTCAGATGCTCACCGACACGCACTCGTTCAAGAAGTTTCTGGCTATCAAGGACAAGCATATCTTCCTCTATGAGCAGAATGCTTTCACCTCTCATCTGATGCTGGACAGCGATGATGTTTACCAACTGACACGGAGGGGTCTGGACGCTGCGCAGATTGCCGCCGTCAAAAAGATTCACCTTAATCTGGTGCTGGTGAAATTACTGGAACTGAACCATCTCGGATATGATCTGAGGCATTACCATGAGCAGCACCATACGTTTATCGAGCATTTCAAGCTGCCAAGATATTTCCGGTTTGATGTTGCCTAAAGAATACATACACTAAAAACCCACAGTAGACAGATTTTACTTGTCCGCTGTGGGCTTTGATGTTATTTCAATTTTGCAAGGATTTCTTCCGCGCTCATTCCGTCTGCCATGAGTTTTTTCAGGACCGCCTCAGCTTCTACCTTCTTTGCTTCCTCGGCGGCTTTCTGATCTTCTTTCGCTTTCTTTGCTTCAAGCTTGCCTACTTCTTTCTCAGCGGACTTCAAAGCTGCACGTTTAGCTTTCAAGTCTGCTTTCAGAGAATCAATGTTCGCAGTGATAGACGCAATTTCTGTGTTGAGAGATTCGATAGTAGACTGCTTTTCTGCAATCTGGGATGCAAAGTCAGATTTGGGACGGTTCTTGCTTCCTTTTGTTCTGGCCATAAGATGTAAACCTCATTTCTATAATATAAATTATCTAACTTTTATAATCATATCTCTATTTGAATCGAAACAGTAACACGATTTTGCCACTGCTACCAAATCATCATCTGCATAACTAACCGTATTCCTCGTTGGAATACGAACGCTAATTGTACTTGTATTAACCTTTAATTTTTCATACTTATCTCGGTTAGCTATAAAATAATCTTGAAGTGGAAGATAATATGCAGTCGCTGATATTAAGTCCACAACGAACAAAACAAACGGCTGACTACATTCAACCGCATAGTTGGCAGTTTTCACAGGCAATGCATAAGAAAAGGAATCTGCATTTCCAAATTTCAAATGAGAACTTCCCTTTACCTGCCCCAATAATCGAAAGCCACGAAAAAAACCATCCTGAACATATTCAAACGAATAATCCACTCCATGATCCTGCCATTCACTGCTGCCAAATGCCCACCGCCGCGCATTGAATTTTGGCAAAAGTACCTGATAGGATTTTGATTCCTTTATACGCTCTGGAGTATATTCCGGATAACGTCTTGGCATAGGCAGCCCCTCATCTTATGTATTCTCCACATCTTAGCCACAGTATCTATACTGTGTTGCCTGCCGCTCACCGCGTAGAGGTGTGTGATTGTCAGTGTAGCGAGAGCCACGGAAAACAGTAGCTTCATTATATCACAAATTCGAGAATAAGTCAGCCTTATACAGACCTTTTTCTAACATCTTCTTGAAGCTGTCTTTTACGGATGCCACATCTTCATGATAGGTCATGCCGTACCATGTGTCGTTGCTCCGCAGCACTTTCACAGACATCTTACCTGCGTCCAGCAGCTCCCCGATGAAAGTCGGAATCAGATATTCCGCTTTCATCGGATTGACAGGAACTTCTTTCTCATAGAAATCCTTGAATCCTTCTTCGAGTACCTCCAGAAAATCCGGTGTCAATCCCCACATATTCATGGAAACTAGCGAGTTCGTGTCGATTGCCACACCGTCTGTCTCTGCGCCATTCGCCGTTTTAACAATGTTTTTGGTTTCAACGACCTCTGTCAAGTTATTTTCCGCATCCATCTTGCAGATGCCGCGGGTCACACCACCGTTATCGGACAATGTGTTTTTTAGCACAAAACCTGCCATGCAGGACTTGCCACCATTTACAAGATAGTCATGGACAGCCTTGAAGCCCTCTTTTCCATAATAATCGTCTGCGTTGATTACGATGAACGGAGTGTTAATTACACTCTTTGCCGCAAGCACGGCCTGACCAGTTCCCCAAGGTTTTGTACGACCTTCCGGAAGTTCTCCCGGAATATCGTTGATGTCCTGGAAAGCATAGTCTACGGTTACGTCATGAGAAGAGCAAATAGCTTCAATCCGGTCGCCGATGACCTCTTTGAATTCTTTTTCGATATCCTTCCGAATAATAAATACTACATGGTTGAATCCAGCCTCAATCGCATCATGAATTGAGTAGTCCATGATGATATGGTTCGCATCATCAACCGGCTCCAACTGTTTAATTCCTGTTCCGAAACGGCTGCCGATACCGGCCGCCATGATAAGTAATGTCGTTTTCATAATTTTTCTCTTTTCTTTCTTAATTAAACAATCCACTTTCCAACAAAAGGTATCTTCTGGATTACAATGTCAACAAAATAAGCACAGATGAAAATCAGAATAGCAATTGGTATGGACGCAAATGGATACCTAAAACTTGTTGCAACCATAAAGCGATCAGATATTCCCTGAACAAACATAACATGAATCAAATAGATTCCAAGTGTTGCTTTACCCAATGCGAAAATTCTTCTTTTTGCTTTTTCTGTAAACTGAATTGCACTTACTTCATCTTTGAAAATCATAAATACTGCTGCAGCATAACAAGCGATATTCAATGTCAAATTATTATAAGTTGCCTGACTTGGTTCTCCTGTATATTGGCTATATAAAATTCCTCCAATTATCGCATAGGCCACGCCAAAAAGTCCGGCAACTAAAATTGTGTTTTTCTGTTTATCTGTAAGTCTATTTTTGCAAAGATAATAGCCCAATATGTAATATCCAACATATCCAGCCGGCAAGAACAAATACATTTTATCCTGCAAAACGCCTTGTACCAACTTATTTAATGTTGGAACAACTTCCAACATTCCCGGCACCCAACACACAACAGCACATAAAATCAAAAAATACCTACAGAGCCTATTATCCTCCACAATCTTGTTCAGAATCGGAGTTACTGCATATAATCCTGCAATCATCCACAAATACCAAAGATGATAATTTCCAAAAAGCAACTCACCGAAAACACTTTTTAGACTTGTGATTTTTAAATTTCCGTTCAGTATCCTAAACACGAAATAGGTGCAGGACCAAAAAGCAATGAGAACCACGATCTTGAAAATATACTTTTTATATATTTTTTCAATGCTTTGTCCTCTTGTGTTTCCTAGAAACAATGAGCCGCTTATCATAACAAAGCAGCATACTCCAATCCGAGAAATCGCACAGAAGATTTCATATACAGGCCATGATTTCGTATCAACACCAGCATAACTCCACCCTTTTGTTGACACATGGAGCAATATCACACAGAAGCACGATAGAATTCTTAGCAGTTCAATCCAAACTGCTCTGCTCTGCTCTGCTCTGCTCTGCTCTGCTCTGCTCTGCTCTGCTCTGCTCACAAGTTTATTTTCTGATCGTAACATTGTCAACCTCTTTCTGTTTCTTTTCTTCCAAACTTTCCATGTATTTTTTAGCATCTTTCATAAAGCTGGCAGTAATCATCACAATAACTGCGCCGATGGGGAATGCGGCAACAATACTTACAGACTGAAGATTATTCATAGAGCTTTCCGCAAACAGCAATGCAATCGGCAGCAGAATCAGAAGAATACACCACATGAGCTGAATTCCTTTATTCGGCTGTTCGCCATCTTCCAGCTTATGATAGCTATAGCAAGAAGCCGTCAGAGCGATAGAATCAAAGGAAGTTGCATAGAAGGCAATCATCGTCAAAAGCACAACCACCATAATGACCGGTGCGAACGGCATTGTTTTTATAATGTTTACAATCATTCCGTAAAGGTCACCATCAGCCAGATACTGTGCAATAAAATCTGCTTTTCCGGTAACCTGCATACCCATCGAGTAGTTGCCAAGCACAATAAAGCTCGTCAGAGTTGATCCAACACCAAATACATAACCGCCAAGAATCGTCTGACGCACTGTTCTGCCACGAGATATATTTCCGATAAAGAACGGAGCTGCCACGCACCATACCATCCAATATGCCCAGTAATAGATTGTCCAGTTCTGTGGGAAGTTCGAGGTTCTAAGCGGATCAGTAAAAGTAGACAAATCAATGAAGTTTTGGACCATCTTACCCAAAGATGCAAATCCAGTCTCAACAATATAGCGTGTTTCTCCTCCGAACAAAAGAACAAAGGCAATCAGTCCGAAGAACATATAAATGCAAATGTTTGCCAGCTTGCTAATTCCCTTAAATCCATGTAGCAAGGAATAAGTATATACAGCACAAGTGATCAGAAGAATTATAATATTGATCACAGTACGACTAATTGCAACATGGAACAGTTCACCAATAATTGTCGCCATCAACGGAGTGGCAACGCTGAATGTAGTCGCAGTACCAGCAAGAAGTGCAAAGACAGCCAAGAGGTCAATAATTCGGCCAGCCCATCCATCTGTATACTTTCCCAAAATCGGTCGGCAAGCTTCTGAATACTTCTGACGATTTCTTTTCCTTACATGAAGCATAAAGCCAAATGCAACAGCCAGCACAAGGTAGAAGCCCCAAGGAATAAAGCTCCAATGGAATAGCGGATATACACCTGCCCAATCCTGAATGCTCCCCATTTCCGCAATGTGCGGATCAGTTGCATACAGTACCCATTCAGAGAAAGAATAAAACAAAATGTCTGCTGCAAGGCCGCAGGTGAACATCATGGAACCCCATGCAAAAAAGGAGTACTTCGGTTTCTCATTCGGCTCACCGAGAACAATATTTCCATATTTAGATCCAGCAATGTAAAGTGAAATAATAAAAATTCCAAGACCAATAATCAGATAGTACGTTCCGAAAGTGTCGCCAAAGAAAAATCTAATCTGACTCAATACAGCATTTGACTGTTCCGGCACAAAGAAGAACAGCACACAAAGCGCAATTACAATTGCTAACGGCACTAGCGTTATCATCCAGTCTATTTTCCCATGCTCTTTTTTCGTGTTCATTTTAATTTTCCTCCACATATTTTTTATAGCTTTCATCCAACGCAATCAGTTCTGATAGATTGTCCACTTCGATAATATCCGATGCATTCATTGGACGAATTCCCAATTTGAAGTCATCGGGATGGCAAAACATTGCTACATCATCCCAATATATCTGCCGATTCTGTTTTTCTTTAAATTCTACTTCCAAGAAATGCTTCAACTTTCGGCCATCTTCCGCTGTCCATCTGGAAATGCTGTACAATTGCCAGCCGCCCTTGCCTCCAGTCCGGCTGCAAGAGGTCACAATTCCGTCTTTTACAGTCTGAAGCCACTCGTCCGTTTCATCGTCTGTCCAAACACTGTTATACCCTGAACGCTCAAATTCTGGCGAAAGAATGTCAGGATTATAAATAATCTGATCTCCGTCCATGATGATTGCGTTTTCAATATGATCTCGTGCGACATAAAGCGAAGCTATATTGTTGCAAGTATCATAATATGGATTTTCAATGAGTTTAACTCCCGGATATTCCTGTTCCAGTTTCTCAAATTGCTTCTTTAAGTATCCAACCACTACATAGATCTCATGGATTCCGTTCTTATGCAAACCATCGATTACCGTGTCAATCATGCGAATTCCATTCACACGAACCAGTGGTTTCGGAGTGGTTAGCGTAATTGGGCGCATTCGATTGCCAAGTCCTGCCGCCATGATGATTGCTCTTTCCACTTTGTGCATTTATTTATCCTCGCTTTCTTTTTGCTTCTTTAATTCATCTTGAACGATTCGATAGTATTCCTTTGCATACCGATACTGGCGTAGCGAATACTCTCCAAATTCCACACCCAAGTTTCGCTTATACTCACACCAGTTGCTCCACAACAGTCCACAAGCCGCAATGTAACAATAAATTTTAATTCTGGTTGCATCGTCACATCCTTCCGTAAAATATGCCGCTATCAGACGATCTACCTGCCGTTTGTTATAAAGCGAATAGATACAGAACATCGCCACATCAACATGGGGGTCTTGCATTCCTGCATACTCCCAGTCAATCAAGCGTATTTCTTCCTTGCCGTCCTGCTGAACAAAAAGGAAGTTATCCGGCACTGCATCAATGTGTGTCAAAACCTTTTCAGATACATTGGCATCAATATAGGGCTTCAACGAAAGAACATTTTCCTTTGTCTTTTGATAGTCTTTATAGACAGAGGGCGTTCCATCCCATAGGGTTTCGTAAAACTCCATCTGGTCAAAGATATTAAACTCGTGATTCACCTTCAGCTTTAGCTCATGGAATGCTCGTAGCCGCTTCATGCACTTTTTAACATCTTCGTAATTTAACGGATCACATACTCTGGCTCCTTCCAGAAACTCCGTAATTTTATATCCGTTTTCAGGATTAATATAGGCAATGTCATCGCAGATTTTTTTACCATCTATTGTGTGATACACTTCTGCTTCCTGTCTGCGATTAATCAACTGATCTGTCCCTTCGCCTGGTATACGCATGATGTACTTTTTTCCTTTACAAGTAAAGAGAAAAGAGCGATTTGTCATACCTTTTTTCAAGACAGTAATATCTGTGACCTCATCTGATTTTGCATTCAATGCTTTGCCAATCACTTGAATTGCATCTGTTTTTAGCTGATTAGAATCACTATCAATTTCCCGGAGCTGCTCATAGGTATTGATTTCCACAACATCTGCCGAATGTACAACACGCGCAGCAACAATCATACGATCTTTGTGATACAATGCCTCTTCCCAAAAAGAACCATCATATCTTTGATTTCCACATAATTCTTCAATACGCCGCTCTACAATATCTGCGTCATCCTTGATCAGATAACAAATTCCAATCATCGCATTGCCGCCAGAAGACTCCGGCACAGTGACAAGTTCCATTTTCCGATTAACACGAACATTGCTCTCATTGTCTACGAGGTCACTAACCATATACCATGAATAAAGCTCATGCCGATGAAATGGATTTCGGTCACACCATATATCACACGGAACGATATACGAATTTTCCAAATGCTCCTTAACGAGTTTCAAAGAATGAAGATTATTTTTAGCAGCGTATTCTGAATTTACGACTAATTCCACTCCGTATTCATCAATTAAATATTCATACTTTTCTTTCATGAAACCTACTACTACATAGATTTCTTTGATTCCCACTTCATGAAGTTGCTTTATAATACGTTCAATGAGAGGTTCTCCATTGACCTCAAGAAGCCCTTTTGGCATTTCCGTATTAATCGGAACCATACGCATTCCGAATCCAGCAGCCAAAATAATTGCTCTTTGAGGAGTTTTCTCTTTGAACTCAGTAATTGCTTTCACTGTTGGTCGGATTGAGTCATCCAGATAATCTGCTTTTATCAGATCTTTCAGTGAACGATTGACTACACCCAATGAATGTCCTGACACTTCAGCTAAAACACGTTGATTAATAAATGGTTCTTGTAAAAGTGCATTTAAGATATCACTTTCCTGCTTGTTCATCTTTTTCATTTTCCTTTCTTTCATGATTTCTTGTTTTCTTGTTTTCGTGAACATCGAATCAAACACAAGCCTCCATCTACAGGAGGTTGTGCGGAGTAAATCCATTTAATCTTCACTTAACAATGTGTTGATCACGCGCTTATTAACACCGCCGTGATAACTATTTCCGCTTAAGGCACATTTACGTAAATCAGCCTTTTCATCCATACCACTAACCAGTTTATTCATATAAGAAATGGTCTGGTCCGGTGATTCACTAACGTAAAAAGCCTCCGCGACTTCTTTTTCTACGGTATCCGTTCCGTTTAGATATATGATTGGCTGACCTGTAATAAAATACTCTATAACTACAGATGAGTAGTCCGCAATCAGGCAATCTGCCTTTCTAAAGGAATCAAGATACGACGCTGATTCGTCTAATGTAATATTCGGAGCATCATTGATTAATTGTTTGTAATCAGCTACTTCTGCTTTGGTCATAACACCAGTGTCAATGTAATGTGCAAACATCAATGGGTGCGGGCGGATTATTAACAATAACTCTGGATGATCCTGAAAATATTTGATAAGAACATCTTTATTTTCAAAGAACGTACTCTTCTCATTATTGTCAGTACTAGTAGTCCACCTTGGAAGCCAAAGAAATGTTTTGACTCCATCATGCTTTTTTTCTCGTTCAACTAAATCGTATCGTGGAAATCCAATGTTATATACGATTTTCTTGGAATCAGCATTTTTGCACAATTTAAGTTTTGAATTACAATACCGATATACTTTATCACAGTCTGCAAACAGATAATCAACATTCATCAAAAGATCATTTGTAAGACTAACACGGAGCATCTCACGTCCGTCTGCATAGCTTGAGCCGTAAGGGACATAACACAGTCGACATGATTTAGGAAGGTTTTTGAAACGGTATTCTTCAGGATACTCATTTATATATGGGAGTCCTAAAAAAATATAATCAAAGTCGTAATGACTTATACCTTGAAAACTCTTTTGTTCCGCATCGTAAGGATTAATAATTACAGCTTTTGAATTAAGGCTCTGACAAAACTCCAAATTCTTTTGAATCGTATCGATATTCACTTCTTTTTTGGCATGATTATATCTCGGCAGAACCAAAACAGATACAGAAAATCTATTGTCTGCGCACATCGCTTCAAAGATTGACTGCACCGAAGTAAAGATTTCTGTTCTTTGTAGGATAAAGCAAACTTTTATATCCGACCCATTAATCTCCGAAGCATTTTTCTTTTTTCTCGCATATAAATAGTAAATGCAATTTCTAAGTTCGGATTTTAATCTCCATTTTTCGTGCCTTAGTCTTTTTATTAATTCTCCCATCAGAATTCTCCATCATTTACTTGCTTTTTCTTAGACCTACAATATTTGAAATCAGCAAATCGCGTTTAACAAAAGCTAGAACTGCAAAAACAACTATCAATCCGTATCGAATAACTCTATATTCGAAGATGAAATTGCAACCAATTCCCGCCAAAATCACAAAAATAGATAGTCCAATCACGCATTTGTAATCAAACAATGTTTTACCAAGCATAAATTTTTTCATGACTCTGCAACTTACTATTGCATGTCCGATGCTATATAGCACATAGCATACAAGTGTTGTATAACCTGCCGCCACATAGCCAAACTTCTTGATGAACACATAGTTTAAGCCCAAATTAATAACTGCTGCCAAAATTGACGAAGCCATCAAAAAGCTTGTTTTTTCGTAATAAAATTGTGGCGTAGACAAAATATTGTAAAGAAAAATAAAAAACACACTTGCTGCCACTGGTGGAATCACATATGCAGCACTCGCATATCCGCTTGAACCAAACAACAATACTAACTCCGGACTTAAGAGCATCAAACCAAGAGCCATTGCCGCCACTAGAAGCATCAAGAAATTAATTGTTTCTGGAATTTTTTCATATTTATCGGCTTTAATTCTTTGATAAATCCACGGAGTAAATGAATTTGAAATTGCATTTGTAAAAATTTGAACCAGCATACCTATATTATAAGCAACGCTATAAAATGCTACCGCAGATGTGCTGACCATTTTACTAATCATAATTTGGTCGCCTTTATTTAAAATCATTCCAGACAAATAATGCGGCAAAAGCGGTATGGCCATTCCTAATGCAAATTTCCAATATTTTGCATCAAACCAGCACTTTCCCTTAATAAACTGAATGATCATAATACTTCCGCAGAAGACCACTTCAGTTATTACAACTGAAAGAATTCTTGCAGATGCTTTATCCTCAGCACATGATACCAAAATAAGTCCTAATATTGGGTTTGCTATAGATTTTCCTAGCGTCACCAAAACAAGTCGTCTGTATTTATATTCAAATCTTTGCCTTCCAGACCAAAAGCTTAGTGCTGGCGTTACTGCCATTTCAATGAACATCATGAAAATCAAATGAGGAGCTAGTTCCAACATTTTACTCCATGTAGATGATGCGACAAGAAACAGTAAAAAAACTATTCCAGTAATAGTTAATGTCAATCCTTGCATAGAGGATATATAACGATCCCTATCCTTATCAAAGTTATTCATTCCATTAGTAAATACACCGTAATATAAATACAGTGATGTTATAATGGTTAAAATCTGAAGCCAAGACAAGTACAAACTGTATGTGCCATATTGCTCTGTCGTAAGTAATCTTGTAAATAGAGGAACAACAATAAATGAAACACCTTTTTGCAAGATGCTACACGCAGCAAACCACATAGCCGCTTTAACTTGTACGCTTAGTTTTTTATATTTATCCAACACTTGTGTCACTTTTAATTTTGTTCCTTTCATTTAAAGAATTTTATCTTAAACAGCTTTCATAGAAAGATTTAAGGCTATCTTTTTCTGATAAAATATCATATCCACTATTTTTGATTTCTGATGCGTATATTAAATCATGTCGCGGATACTGGCATTCTAAAATTGCTTTCACCCAAGGTTCAGTTCCTTTATCAATCGGAAGATAAGTAATATTCCCTGTCACATTTGTATCTTTGTAAACGTGATCTGAAGCGAAACAATACAGACCATTAAATTGGGCTTCAATATAAACCATTCCCAATCCTTCAAAGAGAGATGGTAATACAAAAGCATCCATTGCTGAATACAGTAAATTCATATCCGATCTTGCGCCTAGGAATAGAACTGCATTTGACAATCCTTTTTCTTCAACGTAATGTTCCAGTTGCTCTTTCAGTGGCCCTAACCCAACCCAAAGTAAGACCGTTTCAGGCTTAATCTTATGAAGGTCTTCGAAAACATCTATTAGGAAAAATGGATTTTTTTGCTCAATATGCCGACACGATGTTCCTAGAACGAACTTACTCTCTAAGTCATATTGTGTTCTATATTTATCTCTTGCTTTTTTATCAAAAGAATATTTTTGAGCCTCAACTGCATTATGTATGACCGTAAAATGTCTCTTGCCAAAGACAGACTTTCCTGCTGATTCCGTACATGCCACATAATCTGTAGCATAAAAATTACACAATTCCGTGAACAAAAGTGTCCGCCTTTTATTGCTCAGATTATTTGTCAGTCTTGGATTATGTGCGTGCAAAATTCTGTGTTTCACTTCACATTTCTTCGCGCACTTCAAAATATACAACGCCCAATAATATACTATATTGACATGAACTATATCATAATTCCTGGTCTCGATAATATTCATTATATACTTTTTATTTGTGGAGTCTTTTCTATCGCTACCATTTGGAAGAACATAATACGAAAAACCATGTTCTTTTAAATAAGCAACATATTCTGATTCTGTATCATCTAAGCACAGAAAATCTATTTGAAACTTATCCCCATTTGTAAATGGGAAATAGTTCATCATACAGCTGGCAACACCATTATTGGTTCTCAGGTTACTAACAACACATAATACTTTTTTCATCTGTTTTTCCGCCTCCTTTCCTTTAATAAAAGAAGTTGTTATGGCATTGCCAGAAGAACTCATATGGGACAGTTCGGTGGAAAGAAGCCTCATAAGCAACTGTCATCCAAACAAAATAAATGGCTAAAACAATATACACAAACCACTTTAATACCTTTCGATTGCTTTTTAATTTACATCCATATATTGCCATAGGATATAGTAGCAAAACAAACGGCACAAAAAAGTATGAATATCGATTAATAATGTTCATCCGAAAAACCATTAATCGACAAACTGTAGCCAAAAGGCCCGTATAAAGTAAAAAGCCCTCATTGCTAGATAATAGATATTCTTTTTTTGATTCATCAGCATTAGCAATTTTTCTTTGAGCCACAAGCGTTACACACCCCATAACAAATGCCAATGCAATTGTTATAAACATATAAATACTTTGTCTGTTAATATGACCGACACTTTCGGCTTCCTTTGTCAAATATCCTGCATACTCACCCGACAGTCCAAACAGATTTAAAACAAATCCAAATATTTGCTGATACAGCACATAAAAGATCACTGTGCAAGCAAGGCCGATAAATATGTGTTTTCTTTGAAACTTCAGTTCTTTAAAAAGAATCAGTAGCAAACACAATATTGCAGAAGAATGAATAGACGATGCCAAAATTACAAATAATGCAAATATCGTATAATTTTTGATCTTATTAGTTTGTTGCTTTAAAAATTCATATCCCAACAGGATAATACTAATAGCAATTGCTTGACGTACAATATTCATATAATTATAGTAGGTGCACGTCAGCACAAATATATATGTGCTCATCTTTACGTCACTTGAATTCTTATAAATAAATCTTGCTGTAACGCCATAGGTGAACAAACTGGTCGCGGCAATATAAAATTGAACATGTGGACAAATCAAACTCAAGAGTTTTGTAAGATAGCAATATCCAATTTCGTATGTAGACATTGCTGAGAACTCTGGCATTCGACTCCAACTATACGAAGCTATCTGCACATATCTTTTTGCATAGTGTGTAGCAAGATCTGTTCCTACATTTACACTTCTTAGTGCCGCCAATAGAATCAACAATCCAAACGAAAAGAACAAAAATCTTTTCTTGGTCTTTTCATTTTTATTAGCATTGCTAATGGACCCAACCGCTATAATAGCTAAAATCTGAATAAAATATATAACCATTTCTCGCCCTCACTCTTGCCTATCTTTACTGCATCAGATTTTGCTACTCAGAATCTCAATTACCAGTGTCAAACAATCTTTGCAGGAATAAAAAATCTTATAATAAATTTTATCAATGTAAAAGAATTACTCTTTATATTTAGCGGATTTAATTTGATTGCTTCACATAAAAGACCAAATGCATGCTTGAAATTCCGCTGATTGATATAGAGCGTAACACCTAGTATGTCAAAATCAGCCTTTGCTTTCTCATTTTGCGCCAAATATTTCTTGTGCTGCGAATAAATTTCTTCATAGCCCTTCACTCTTCGTTCCGGATGTGCTGATATTCTATCTCCAACATAAAAATAATATGTTCCTAACGGCTCATGAATATATTTAACTTTGTATGTCTTTGCAATTCGCAACCACAATTCCATATCTTGAAGTGCCGGAACAGCTTCATTAAAGCCTCCTACATCATCAAACGCCTTTTTTCGAATCAACGGGAAGGACGTTGAGCCTATAATGTTGCTTTTGAACAATTTAGGATATAAATCTCCCTCAGGTCGCCTATCTCGATAATGGATTTTAACAGAATGATATTTTTCTGAGTTCACCCAAGTATTCCCATATACTATTCCAACACTTGGATCTTTCATTTCCTGTACCTGCAAAGAAATCTTATTTTCTGTCCATGTATCATCATCGTCCAAAAATGCAATGTAACTCCCCTGTGCAAATCTTGCGCCATAATTTCTGGCAGCGTTTGCACCTGAATTTTTCTTCATCGGAAGATATACTACTTTTCTATCAAAGCTTTCACATAGTTTTTTTAATTTTTCTGAAAGTTCTTTATCTTCTGGACAATCATTTACAAGGATTATCTCCAGACTTCTATATGTTTGTTTTACAACACTTTCTAGCGCGCGTCCTACAATTTTTTCAGATCTCTTATATGTAGTAACAACCGCAGTAACCACTGGTTGTCTATCCATCTTATACCTCTTTACTCAACAATTATATTTTCTGGTCGCAATTCTTTGATAACCCGTGCCGGTACACCCACCGCAACCGTATATGCTGGAATATCATGTGTTACAACTGCATTAGCACCGATTTGTGCATGGTCTCCAACATTAATATCTCCTAATAAAACAGCTCCTGCACCGATTAACACATTATCACCAATCTTAGGTGCTCCAGGCAGCCCATTTCGACCACCAATTACGACATTTGCCTGAATCCTGCAATTTGATCCAATCACACACTGTTCATGCAATATTACACCTGAACCTCCGTGAGGAAAGAGTGACCCCCCCCGATTTGACATGTGTACGGAATTGTTGCACCAAAAATAACTCTGATAAAAATTTTCAAAACCTTAGGCAATATGTGAAAATGGTGCAAATACAACCACCTCTCCGCCGCATAAATTTTCATTACGCCTTTTCGCACGTTATTTGTCCTCCCTCTTCAAGCTTACACTTTATAAAGCTGCAGCCAATTATTTACAAATTCCGTTTTTCCAAAGCCCATACCAATTAGTTGTTTTGCGTATTCATCTCTCTGTGCATAATTGCGATTTTTCACAATTGTTTTTAATTCTTCCACCCATTCATCAGGTTTCTTTAATGAAATACTCTTTACAAGATTTAATCCCACTTCAACCTCTTTCGTAACATTCTCTGATATCAGGCATCTACATCCTGCAGCTTGAGCCTCTATCATTGTAACCGGGAAGCCCTCTCCTGGCAAAGACGGAAGGATAACGCAATCAAATGTTTTCATCAAAGAAGGAATATCCGAACGACGCCCCATTAAAACAATGTTAGATTGATCTTGTGCCAAAGCTTTGATTTCCGAAAAATCAGGTCCATCACCAACCATGACAAATTTCAGCTTTGAACAATCTTCCATTTTTCTTGCCAGCTCCAGTATGAATCTTTGGTTTTTCATTTCGCTCATTCTGGCCACATGTCCAACCAGCACATCATCTTCTTTTGCGCCAATCTCCCGCTCCTTTTTTCTTATTTCCTGTAATGTAACATTTAAATAAGGCTCAATATCTACCGCATTATAAACAACCGTAAATTTGCTGTCTTTCCCATACATAAATGCTCCAGCGTCTTTACTGCAGGCAACCTTAAGGGTTGAATTTTTAGTGTATAGATATCGAAATATCGGTGTGGCAATAATTTTTTTTATGATAGATGTTTTTCGCTGAATTGCTGTAACATGAGAATGACAGATTCTTTTAGGAATTCCAGCTTTTCTTGCTGCTGCTAATGCAACACCAGATTGCATTCCAGTATGAACGTGTATCGCATCATAGCACACATTCATCTGTTTTAATGCTTTCAAAAAGTTTTTATAATAATTTATCAAGCCTAATTCACGGACATCTCCATCCATAATATAAACTTTTGAACCGGCATCGCGAAGTTCTTTTACTATCTCTTCTTTTGCACCTTTATGTGTAATAAAGTCAAAATGGAATTTCGAGTAATCCATATTCTTCATTACATCTAGTACAACGGTTGTGTCTCCGCCTCTACCGATATGACCTATTACATGCAACACGTTATACATCGGTGGCACTCTCCTTTATATTTATTTGTTTACATACACACGCTTCCACACAGCAAGAAAAGCATATCTCACAAAGCAATAACAACTGAAAGGTAATGACAGCTTTTCAATGTCTCTATATAAACTCCAAACACCTTTTACAGCTTTAACTTTATTGCTGCTCAGCGAATTCTCAGCTCGTCGGTATTCTGCAAGAACCTCATCGATTCCATAGCATTTATATCCTGCTTTAAGCACTTGAAGCCATGTTGCCGCGTCTTGTCTCCGGCGAATATCAGGCATAACAAGATACTTTTTATCGATGATACTCGTGTCGGCCATAATGCCGACCGTCTGAAGTAAATTATTGGTCAAAAAACCAACATAATCAACTGAAGGCAACATGTGTACTTCCTTATTCAATGCACGACCTTCATCGTCAATCACCTCATATGAGGCGCAAGAAAACCCACAATGGTTAGCCTTCATAAATTCAACCTGCTTTTCAAGTTTTGTGGGTTTCCAAATATCATCCGCATCCAAATAAGCAATGTATCGACCTGTCGCTTCACAAAGCGAGCGATTTCTCGCCTTCGCCGCACCACCATTTACTTCCTGTCTGATAATTCTTACTCTTGGATCTTCTTTGGAAATTTTTTCAACGATCTCGACTGTTCTGTCAGTTGAGCAATCGTCGACAACTATCATTTCCCAATTCATGTATGTCTGCTTCTGAACAGACTCGATTGTTTTTTCTATATATTTTTCACTATTCCATGATGGAGTAATGATTGATACTTTATCCTGCATGTTTTTTTCCACACCCAAATTAATCTCTCTGGAAAATATCTCTCGTGTAAACTTTCTCTTTCACATCATCCAGGCACTTGTCATAACGGTTTGCGATGATGGCATGGCTCATTTCCTTAAACTTTGCCAAGTCATTTACCACCACCGAGCCGAAGAAAGTTTCTCCGTCCTTCAAAGTCGGCTCATAAATAATGACCGTTGCTCCCTTTGCCTTGACACGCTTCATAACGCCCTGAATAGAACTTTGACGGAAGTTGTCCGAGTTAGACTTCATGGTCAAGCGGTAAACGCCAATCGTGACGGATTTCTCCTTGTCCTCATCGAACTCATTCTCTGCATCATATCCATAGTAGCCCGCCAGCTTCAGAACGCGGTCTGCAATAAAGTCCTTACGAGTACGATTAGATTCCACGATTGCTTCGATCAGATTTTCCGGCACATCGGCGTAGTTGGCCAGCAGCTGCTTGGTGTCTTTCGGCAGGCAGTAACCGCCATAGCCAAAGGACGGATTATTGTAGTGGCTGCCGATACGAGGATCAAGGCAGACACCATCAATGATTTGCTGGGTGTTCAAGCCCTTACTTTCTGCGTAAGTGTCCAGCTCATTGAAATAAGCCACGCGCAAAGCCAAATAGGTGTTAGCGAACAGCTTGACCGCCTCGGCCTCAGTGAAGCCCATGAACAGCGTGTCAATGTTCTCCTTGATTGCACCTTCCTGGAGCAGACCAGCAAACTCATGTGCGGCTTTCACCAGACGTTCATCGTTCAGGTCAGTACCAACGATGATACGGGAAGGATACAGGTTATCGTAAAGGGCTTTAGATTCACGCAGGAATTCCGGGCTAAAAATAATATTCTTGCTGTTGAACTTTTCTCTTACACTTGCCGTATAGCCCACAGGAATCGTGGACTTGATAACCATAATGGCATTAGGGTTGTATTCCATGACCAATTTGATTACAGCTTCAACCGCAGACGTATCAAAGTGCTGGGTCTTGCTGTCATAGTTCGTAGGAGCCGCAATCACAACAAAATCTGCATCGCTATATGCAGCTTTTGCATCCAGCGTTGCGGTCAAATTCAATTCCTTTTCTGCCAAGTATTTTTCAATATAATCATCTTGAATCGGAGATTTCTTGTTGTTGATCATATCGACCTTAGCCTGCACAATATCGACTGCAACTACCTGATGATGCTGGCTCAGAAGCACTCCCAGCGAAAGCCCTACGTATCCCGTGCCTGCCACAGCGATTTTATAATTTTTCATAGTTCTATTCTCCCTCATTATTTTTTGATTTTATAAAAAACAAACAAGCCCACGGCGGATTACTCAATGGCAATCCACCGTAGGCTCGATTCGTTCTCCTTAATTTTTTACTTGCTGCTCATTTTGTGGGTCAAAACAGAGCTGCACCAAAGCCTCCCACCTATAACTTCTGGATTTTAGTATCTCCGCAGCCTGTCAGCAAATAAACACTTTTGTCGAACGAGTCGAGCCGCCAAAACCCTTTATTTATCGTGGTTTTTCTTGGTTGACCCTATTATATCTCTAGCCCCTGTACCCGCAACTGCAATTTT
>ERZ780139.1651-NODE-1651-length-18618-cov-10.900824_pt1 | contig 18618 bp, 17 predicted proteins | sample MGYA00511476_ERZ780139 | MGnify/ENA primary metagenome ERZ780139 (study PRJEB29588, sample SAMEA2158190) | human gut metagenome | biome: human gut; feature: human-associated habitat; material: faeces | place: Denmark | collected 2008/2010 ... | reverse complement strand
AGATGGCGGAAAAGACATCGCCAGACGCGCCGCCGAATTGTGCGGTGGTGCCTTAACAAAGAGGAATACAAAAACTACAATGCTGTTGAGGATGCAATTAATGCGGTAGTTCGTGGTAAAACGATTGCAGAACAAACCACTGTCGACGGTTATACTGCGGCGATTGAAAATGCAATCAATGCGTTGGAATACAAGGACGCCGACTACACAAAGGTTGATGCAGCCATTGACAAAGCAAATGCCCTGAACAAGAATGACTACAAGGATTTCTCCAGTGTGGAAGCGGCGTCAAGGCTGTTGTCCGTGGTAAAAATATTGCGGGCAGGCGTTGGCGCAACGGTGGGCAATGCAGCCGCGGCAGGCGTCGCTGACGGTTACCTGGCTGACAGGGCACTCGTCGCAGGCGATGGGCAGCACCTCCACCTGGGTGGTGTGGCCGGGATGTCCGCCCATGGCCATCTGCACCTGCTGGGTGACGATGGCCCGTTCCTTGTAGATGCAGCAGCGCATGGTGGGCTGGGGACCGGGAATGATGGTTTCCGGTATGTTCAGCAGCCCTCCCGCAGCCTGTCTTCCCCGGCCAGGCGGGCTACTTCACGAAGCACCTTGTACTTCAGCTCCTGAACGTTTGTGTCGAACTTGGGCACGATTTTCTCCTTCCGCGTCAGATTGTCGAAAAATTATCGTTAGGAATTTATCATTCCGATAACCGATTCGACATGCTTTTTCGTTTTCCTGCCGGATCAGCCGGAATAAATGCGATTTTTCTCCATTATATCGGCTTTCCCGCCGCGCGTCAACACAATTTCGCCCCTATGACACAGCAAACGACTCACCTGACATAGGATAATATTTTGCCAACCACCGCGCACTGTTTGACGGCAGAGGAGTGTTTCCATCGATTCACAGGGGATGTGCGGCTTCATTCCGGGTGTATCGAAGGAAGTCCCGTCACGGATCTGCGAGATATCTCATAAAGAAAATTCTCCCTACCCATCACGTTCAAAGCCCCACGCACGGTTGCTGCCGGCGTGGGGCTGATCTGCCATCAGGAGGTAAACTCCTTCAGGAATTTTTCAAGAGCAGGAACGATTGTTCCGGGAAGCCATCTTGTACGAACGGCAAACAGGGTGGGGGCAAGCAGGTTTTCATCGTCCATCAGGTAGCCGGCAGTGGTATAGCACTGCGAACAGATCAGTGTGTGGCGATAGGGAGAAATTTCTTTCAGGTATGCGCCCACATTGGAATACAATTCTCCGCCGATGCCGTACAGGAAGACATTGCCCAGCATGACGCCGGAGGTATACAGGCGCTCATATCCCTCCTGATCGCCTTCCATTGAACCGAACCGGGGCGGAATGTCCTTGTTGACCGGAACCATCTGCGCCACCCGCTCGGATCGAAGTTCAATCTTATCCACATAATCGGTAATGCTCTTCTCAGCCCGAAGCAAATCAGCATAGTGACGCCCCGCCAGAACCGTCAGGTACTCATACGCGCCGCCCTCAACCGTGCTTTCCACCACCAGACCTGTTTTGAAATCAGGATAGCCATAATAGGTCATAAAGATGGGGTTCTGGTTGCCGTTGGCAGCAGGTGACCACATGCACACGGTGCCAGGATGACAGGTTTCGTAGGCGTTGCACACCACGCCGGGCAGATCGCCCGTGGAACCGCCTTTTCCGTCAATGCACCGGTTCAGGAACATCACGATGGCATGAACCGCATAGTTTGCAAAAACGGCAATGGTGTTGTCCTCGGCATCGGTAAAACGGATGAGCGCCAGCGTCTTGTCTGAATGGCCTGCGCCGTTGTACCCCATATGGAACTTGCCGTTGCCATCGTAAATCTGGTCGCGGTTCACATTCACATACGATTCTGAATAGCCGATACCCATGCGGGCCGGGCGCAGAGAACTCACCGCCTCCTTGGCTGCACTGATCACCCCGTCCCACACTCGCTGCTCATATTGCAGCTGGTGGGCAGCGATTTCCGGCTTCACGGCCATGAAGCGCTGAAAGTTTGCATCGTCCTTCAGTCTTTTGCCATGGCCCAGCGCAGGAACATTGTGGGTGTGGGTCGCAATGAGAAACACGGATTTCTCATCTACGCCGGTCTGCTCCGCAATAGCACGTGCCATGTCGGGGCCGTAATGAACCGCGCCAAGATCCATACTGACAAGCAGCACGGTAGTTTCATCGTTGGCAACGGCAATTGCGCGGGCAAACTGCGGATCAAGCGCCCCCACCAGGTAGTGGTCGCCTATCTCCTCAGTAAAGAAACCTGCATACAACGGATACCATGATGCGTCCGGCGTGATCTCCCTGCGGGCTGCGCCGCAGCGTAGCGGAGTTTTCATGATGGATTGTCCTCCCTTCGTGATGAACAGTGCAGGGCGTCGAGTATGTACACGACGCCCTGCAGGTATGAACCGGATAATGCTTATTGGATGCTTTTGCTCAGTTCTGCACGGGTCTTGTAAAGCTTTTCAGTTTCGGCACGATAGTATTCCATGACCTCATCATAGCCAAATCCCTTGACCTTGGTCATCATCTCATCATACAGGCGGTCGAATTCAGCTTCGCTCTCCGCATAGGCCATCTTCCAGCTGTACTGCTTCACCACGTCGCCTATCTGGTTGATCATCAGCTCCAGGTCGGGATCGGGGTTGGTCAGACCAGCCAGGCCGGAATAGCTCTCGTTACAGGAATTGATCAGGGTGCCGTTGTTCTTTGCCCACTCGAAGATGTTGGCTGCGCCGTAGTCTTCACGCCACTGCTCCGTCACAGGATCAGAAGGCAGCGCCTGATAGGAAGACCAGCAATGATAATCAATCGCTTCACCGGTGGTTGCGGTAATGCTCTTGGCATTGCGCGGAGGATACTCCAGCTTGAACATACCGTCCTGATAGGTGCCGCCGCCCCATTCGTCAGGAATGGGTGTAGAGCCGTCACGTACGCACTGCAGGCCAAACTCGGTCAGTTCTGCCTTGCCATCGGCATTGTAGTCCCAGATCAGACCCTTGGGACCGATGCGGGATTCCATGGCGCCTTCATCGGTGCACAGCCAGTCAATGAACTGCAGGATGCGCTCGGGATATTCAGCCTTGGCACCGATGCCAAAGGTGCGGTATCCGCCAAATTCGCTGGCACCCCAGGCGAAGGGCGTTCCGGAGGTCATGGGCACAGGCTCCATGCCGCGGCCGGCAGCGGTATTGGCGGGGGTGTTGTAGCCGTTGTCACCATAGGGGCTAAACAGCACGCGGCCGGCAGCAAACTTGGCAGCATATTCGGAGTAGGACTGCGTGATGGAGTCGGGATCCAGTAGGCCCATCTGATTGGCCTCAAACATCCAGCGCAGGCCCTGAATATAGTAGCTGTCCTTATCCAGCAGTTCGGCCGTCACATCCTCCGTGCCATGCTGCATCACCAGGTTGAAGTTATATCCATTGTAGGCGCAGAACCAGGTGGCAAACACCATGTTGCGTCCGTCCCAGTCGGGGAAGTAGCTGACGCCATACACCGGCTGACCATCCTCGTTGACGGGATTCAGCTCCTGCATCTTCTTCAGGGCAGGCAGATAGTCCCACATATCCTTGATTTCAGGAGAACCAATAGCCTTGTACAGGTCATAGCGCATGACCGGAGTCACCGCATCCACAGAGGAGCAGGACAGTCCGGATACCAGCGCGTCATGCACAAAGGCCCACACAGCCTTGCCGTCGCCGGAATACTGTATCTGGGCACGCTTGATCAGGTTAGGCATATTTGCAGTAATGAAGGGCGCATTCTTTTCCAGGAAGTCGCCCTGATTCATGTCAAACAGCAGTCCGAGATCGCGGGCATCAGTAAAGTCAGTGCTGGTCACGCTGGCAAAGTTGAGCAGATCGCCCAGATCGCCCTCCACCATCAGGGTGGCCAGCTTGGAAGCACCGCCCTCCAGGTTGGTGGCTGTAATGTTCAGGCCGATGTTGAACTTGTCCTTGATCAGCTTGCCGAACCATCCGGACTGCAATCCTGCGAAATTGGCGTTTTGCGAGAACACGTCAATCTCGTAATACGGCAGTTCTTCAGCCTGAGTCATGGGAAGCGCCATGCAGCTGAGCAGCATGGCCAGACAGATCACCGAGCACAGAAACCGTTTCATGGAAAAACCTCCTTTTTCTTGTTGAAAGGGTTTTAGCCCTTTACAGCACCGATCATGATTCCCTTGACGAAGTACTTCTGAAAATAGGGATATACCAACAAAATGGGCAGCACAACAATCATGGACACTGTCATCTTGATGGAGGTAGGCGTTTGCGTGATCGTCATGTTGGCCAGCATTTCGGAGGATTCAGCTGTTTTGATGATGGTCGCCAGTGCCTCCGCCTCATTCATATAGCGGTAAAGCAGAAACTGAAGCGTATAAAGCCGCTTATCGGAAATGAGAAAAAGCGTATCCTGAAAGGAGTTCCACTGCCCTACTGCCGAGAAAATCGTGATCGTTGCCAAAATTGGCAGGCAAACAGGAAGGATCACCCAGGCAAAACGGGCCATGTAGCCTGCGCCATCCATCTGCGCGGCATCCTCCAGCGCGGATGGAATGCTCTCCACATAGGTCTTGACCAGGATAATGCTGTATGGTGCAACAATGGTCGGCAGAATGTAGACCAGAAAATTGTTCAGCAGGTGCAGGTTCATCATATTGATATACCAGGGAATGACGCCGGCATTGAAATACATGGTGACCACGATAAACCTGTAAACCAGCTTATGGCCGATCATGTTCTGCTTGGTGAGCAGATATCCCAGGAAAGCCGAGGCAAACACCGACAGCGTGGTGCCGATCACCGTGCGTGCCAGGGATACTATGGCAGCGGTGAGAATACCCGATATTTTGAAAATCTGAATATAGTTTTCAAAATGGACTCCCTTGGGAAACAGAGTGATCAGTCCGCGCGCGGAAAGTGCATTATCACTGATCGTGTTGATAAACAGGTAGTAGAACGGGAACACGCAGATCAGCGTAAACACCGTCAGCAGAAGAACGTTGATCAAGTCGAAGCATACGTCTCCTGGGGAGCGGTGAATGCGGCGGTTGGCAAAAGCCTGCTTTTGAGATATGTGCAGCATAACCCTCGTGCCTCCTTACATCAACGATTCGCCGCGAACCAGCTTGCTGGCAAAATTGGCGCTCATGAGCAACACAACGCTCACAAGGGATTTCAGCATTCCTATGGCGGTTGCCAGAGAGAAGTTGCGATTCACCATGCCGATATTGTAAACGTACAGGTCCAGCACCTCGATGGTATCCTTATTCATGGGGTTTTGGAATACAAAGTAGCTTTCCATACCTGTGTTGATGAAGTTGCCGATGCTCAGCATCAGCAGTACAAAGAAGGTGGGCATCAGGCCCGGCACAGTGATGTGCATGATCTGCTGTATGCGGCTTGCTCCATCCACCTGGGCGGCCTCATACAGTTCCTGATCGATACCGGCGATAGCCGCCAGATACAGGATGGAATTCCAGCCCATGCTCTTCCACAGCTGCCACATCGTCATCTTCAGCCACATATGGTGACCGTCCGCCAGGAAGTTCACCCCTTTGTCAATCACATTCAGGCTGATCAGTGCCCGGTTGACAAAGCCGGTATCCACCGAAAACAGGGCAAACGCCACGGAAAATACCAGTACCCAGCTAATAAAGTTGGGCAGTGTGGCGCAAACCTGGATCAACTTGTAGTAGCGCTTGGAGCGAACCTGAGACAGCTGAATGGCAAAGATCATGGGCATAATGGAAGCAAGCATGTTCAAAGCGCTCATACCAAGGGTGTTTTTCAGTACCCGAAGGATTTCCGTCGTCTGGGCAGGGGTGTTGACCAGACGGACAAACCACTTGAAGCCCACATACTGGCATTTATCCAGCGGAAAACCGGGCCGGTAGTTGTAGAATGCGTATCGCCAGCCGGCCAGGGGCAAATACGAAAAGACAAACACAAGCACCAAAAAGGGCAATATCATTAAAAGAAGCTTTATGCTGTCCATGCGCTTGGAGCCCAGTTTGCGTTGCATAAGCTCCCTCCTCTCAGACAGAATGTAAAATACGGCCTGTATTTGGCTATATATTACCTCATCCCGATTTGTGAAACAATGAAGAATTCTCGGATCCTACACCACGATTTTACGAAAGTACGTATGATTGCACAGGAGTCCGCATTGACATCCGCGCTTTTTTCTCTTATACTGAAGCATGTAAGATGAGTGAGTGACGATATATGGACATTCACGCCCGATTGGCAGCGCAGTAGGCACCCTTTCCTGGAGTTTCCCACTTACAGAACGCTGCCGGGAACACGCACATAATATGCCATTATCTCATCAGTAGGCATGCAGAAACAAGCTGCGAAGCGGGGGGATTGGTTTGGAAAAGCGCAAATCCGGTCTGCAATGGTGGTTTAACCTGAGCATTTCCAGGAAGACGCTGCTGATGCAAAGTGTCATCATCTTCTTGCCGCTGGCGATTCTTGTCTATTTCCTGCTGAGCGTTTCCTATATGGACTATGCCTCTCATGCGGCCAAAACCAGCTATGAATACGCGCGCTTCACGCTGGACAGCCTGGAAGCAGAGATGATGCAGATCAAGTCTGCCTGCAATGTACTGCTGAACCACAGCCAAGTGCAGAATCTGCTAACCCATCCGGAGGCGGTGGAAGATCCCGCAGAAATGGAAAAGATGGACTTTTGGATTTCCAGCACCACCGGACTGCGTCGCCGCGTGTTCAGCACAACCCTTTATGCAACAGAGCATGCCTGCGCGGCCGCGCAGGAGGCCTTCCCTATATGGACCGAGCCTGCTGCCGGAACAGGCTGGCGCTTTACCCCGCAAAAGGGCAGTTTTTCCTCCTCCATGAGCTGGGTTCAGGAGATATATGTGGGTGATACGCTGATGGGTGTGCTATGCCTGGAGTTGCAGCCAGATCTTCTGTCTGAAACGCTGAACAAGCTGTCCAGGGTTATCGGCGGCTACTGCATTGCCTACCGCGAAGATACGGGACAGGTGGTCGGCGGACGGCTGGAGGATATCCGTGTGTCCGATGACGTTTTTGAAATGTGTAAAGACATGCCTGAGGGCTATCAGCTGATTAACCATCATGAGTATGTGGGGCTGATTCACTGCAGCACCATGAACATCAGCTTTCTGACCTTTTGCAATACGGCCATTTCAGCCAATTTTGTCAGCAGCTACCTGATGGATTTCAGCATCATCGCCGGCATTCTGCTTCTGATGTGCGCCCTGGCGGTTGCATTGAACCATTACAGCATCACGCGTCGCATCAAAAACCTGTCAGGCCATATCAGCAGGCAGGCCAGCAGTCTTCAGTCGCTGAGCACCCTGAGTTCACTGACACGTCTTCAGGTGGACGGCACGGATGAAATCGGAACACTGGCCAGCAACTATAACATTATGCTGGAGCATCTGCTGCTGTCAGCCCAGCGGGAGCATCAGGCTGAGCTGCTCCAGCAGACAGCACGGTTCAGTGCCCTGCAGGCGCAGATTCAGCCTCACTTTCTGTACAATACTCTGGAATCCCTGCGGATGATGGCAGATGAAAGCGAGGCCGTTGAGGTTTCTGAAATGCTTTTTGTGCTGGGCAAGCTGATGCGCGGCAGCATCAGCGGTAAGGAGCAGGAAATCACTATGGCCAGAGAGCTTGAAAACTGTGTGTATTATCTGAAGCTGAGCAAGCTGAGGTTTGAGGCGCTGGAGTATTCGGTCACCTGTGATATTGATGCTTCATCTCTGGTATGTCCGCGGTTCATTCTGCAGCCCCTGGTTGAGAACAGCATTCATCATGGCATTTCCCGCACGCGCAGCGCAGGAATTGTGCGGGTGCATGTATACCGCCAGGGGGACCTGGTTTTCATTGATGTAGAGGATAACGGCAAAGGCATTTCTCCGGACAGGCTTGAGGAAATCCGCGATGCCATGGAAAATGGAAACGGTCTGAAGCAGGAGCAGGGCGGCATTGGGCTGTGCAATGTTCATCATCGGCTGCACATCTACTTTGGCGGAAGGTCCGGTCTTTCCCTGTACAGCACATCCGGCGCGGGCACGCTGTGCAGAATCACAATCGACCGAAGCGATGGGAGCAGAAATCACGTGCCGTCCTGCTCTGCAGGAGAAGCAATTCATAAGGAAAGGGAGGGACGCAAGCTGTGAAGGGGGATTTTCCGCCGCCCCATGGGATGAAAATTATGGTGGTGGATGACGAGGTAAAAATCTGCAACGGCGTTGCCCGCTTCATTAGGAAGCGCTGGCCGGAGGTTGAGGTTTCCACTATCAGCAATGCTATTGATGCCCTTGCTTCCATCCGGCACCAACTGCCCGATCTTCTCATCACCGATCTTCGCATGCCGGAGATGGATGGTCTGGAATTGATGCAGCAGGCCCGGGAGCTTGGCGTGCAGCACAGCATTGTTCTGACAGGATATGATGAATTTGATTTGATGCAGCAGGCCATCCGGCTGCGGGCGCAGGATTATCTGCTTAAGCCCGTTGACAAGGAGCAATTGTTCCAGGCTGTAGAAACGGCATGGAAAAACTGCTGCACGGCTGCCGTCAATGCGGCGCGGCTGGCCATGCAATATGGCGTAGAAACAGATACTCCGCTTTGGCATGAGCAGTTGCGGCTACTGTTCATGGGAGAAAAGAGCGCGTATCTGGTTCAGATGACGCATGATCAGTTCCCTGCAGCTACATTCCTGTCCTGTGCAGCCTGCTGGACGCTGGATTCCGACGAGCCGCCCTGCGGCACTTGGCTGCTGGCCTGTCCGGCCGATTTGCAGCAGCATCTTGTTGGCATTCTGGATGAGCAAAGCATTCCTTGGCGGGAGGTTCGCCAGGAAAGCGCCGGATTGCATACCGCATACAGAGATCTTTGTCGAATACGGGCAGGAGATCAAAACGAGCTTCAGGTTGCCTTTGACTGTTCTCCGAAGCATCCGGAGGCACTGGCAGCGCTTCTCGCGGCACAACTGCGGGACAAATCGGCCCTGTATGCACAATTATGCACAGTGCAGAGGCTTCTGGGAGATTGCCGCCGCAGTTGTGACAGCTGGCGTATTCTGCTGGCACTGCGCCAGTCGAAGTCCCTTGATTGTTCCGCTCTGGCCTCCGCCCTGCTGCAATACAGCAGTCCCGAATCGTCCTTGTCCCCCGCTGTCAGAACTGCGTGCAGCATCGTGGACGAGCATTATGCGCATGAGTGGAAACTGTCAGAGATTGCCGGGCAGGTATATGTATCCCCCAACTATCTCAGCACGATATTCCATCAGGAAACAGGTCTGACCTTCACCAGCTATATCAACAAGGTTCGGATTGAGAAGGTGTGCATCCGTATGGCAGAGGATGAAAGTGCCAGTCTTGTCGAAATCGCATCTGGCGCCGGATTTACAAACTCCAACTATTTTTTCAAGGTTTTCCGTCAGGTCGTCGGCATGACGCCAGGAACCTTCCGCAGCCTGGTTCGAAGAAACTGATGCATCCTGTACCAAATCCATCCTCCGTATATATAATGGAAGGCACCATCTTCCTGGCACAGTATTTGTCCGGCAAGGAGCATGCCTTGACCGGAACACTCTGCTGCACCATCAAAGGAAGAGGTGCTGCTTATCGCCATAAGCGCGTCCCTGTCCAGCTTTCTTCCCTTGCCGCCAATATCAATATGGCCAGAGAACCTGTCAGTTCTCCGGCCATATTCACAAAGCAATTGTCAGCCAAAAAAGCGCACCTGTCAAAGACAGGTACGCGTGTATTATTATGCTCTTACTCCTTAGGATTCTCCTCGACCTTCTTCTTGCGGGGCGCGCGGGGTTTCTTGACGGGAGTCTCGGCGGGCGTTTCAACAGGCGCTGCTTCAACAACCGCCCTGGGCTTGCGGCCACGCTTTTTCGCAGGGGCCTCGGCAGGAACCTCTTCCTTCACCTTCTTGGCCCGACCTGTACCTTTTCAGAGGGAGGCATTTCGCCCCCGTTATCCTTCCGGGAGAAGGTGTACACCGCGTCCTTGCTCATCAGGAAGGGCGTAGAGTGCTCCTTCATGCCGGGGCCGCCCACGCAGGAATTCACGCAGGAGCTCATCCCCAGGATATAGCCGGTGATGTGATGCTCGCGGATATCCTTAAGCGTCTAGATGCAGCGGTCCAGCCCATCCACCGCCACTGACTTGTACCTGGCGCGCTTCTCTGAGGGAATGGTCTTGAGGATGCCGCCGGGCACGGGATACACACGGCTGATGGTGTGGTGCATTTCCAGCGCGGCGGGATCCTCCGCGCCGCCCGCTGCCACGCCCTCCCGGCGCAGCCATTCCCGCAGCTCGTCATACATCAACACCGCATCAATCACGCCACTCTGCTGGGCCTCATTCTTCTTGGAAATGCACGGGCCGACAAACACCACGCGGATGTCGTCCCCATGGGCCTGGCGCAGCATCCGCGCATGGGCCACCGCAGGCGACGGCACCGGTGCCAGCTGATCCAGCAGATCGGGAAAATACTTTTCCACCAGCAGGTTCACCGTGGGGCAGCAGGTGGTGATGAGGTTGGGCATCTTTCCTTTTTCCGCCAGCGCGGCATATTCCTCGCTGACGGCCGTTGCGCCGATAGCGGTTTCCTCGATACCCGCAAAGCCCAGGCGCTTCATGGCGGAGGACAGGGAGGCGAAGGTTGCCCCCTCCGGCAGCGCCGCAATGAAGGACGGCGCAACGGAGGCGTAGACCTTCTCACCCCGGTCGATCATGGAGCAGACCTTCTGCACGTCGCTCTCAATCTGCTTGGCGTTCTGCGGGCAAATGAGGGTACACTTGCCGCACAGCACGCGCTCGTCCTCCCGGATGTGGGCCTGATCGTCGTGGAAGGTGATGGACTTCACATCGCAGTGACGGATGCACTTATAGCAGTTTTTGCAGTTGGCTTCCTTCAGCTGAATGATGCTCATGCTTCTGCCCTCCGCTTATGCGTTGGCGCGGGGGACAATTTCTTCCTGCACCAGGCTGGCCATGCGATCCTGATCCACATGATGGAACTTCACCCCGTCAATGCGCACACAGGGGCCGTCCTTGCACTCGCCCATGCAGAAGCTGGCGGAAAGCTCCACCTTGTCGGCCACGCCGGACTTCTTCAGTTTCTCCTGGAACAGCTGGGTGGTGGCGTAGGCGCCCTTCATGTGGTAGGCGGAACCCACGCAAGCGCGGCGATTCCCACTTATTCTGCCACATAGGGCATAATGCCCAGCTCCTGATGCTTTACGCCTAAGTTCATCTTCCAACTGAGCCATGTGGCGCGAAATGGCAGACTGCGAAATATGCAGCAGGTCCGTAGTCTTGTTCCGAGGGAACTTTTGGGGCAGAGGGTGTATCGCTAATTCCGACGCACACACTTTGCACAGCTAATCTCCGCCATCCAACGCGCTAACGTCACGCCCCAAGCCATTAGCCTCTGCCGCATATCCATCCGATGAACCGCGCACTCACCGCGTACCTTCATTCATCCCGCAGAAACGCAGGAAAAGCACGGCGTTTCGCCTTCCTTTGTCCTGCACGAATTACCCCTTCCAACGGCGTGAAATTTGACCGCTTCTCAAAATTAGCAGGGAAACAGGCTTCCACCCCAAATCGCCATTAGCAGGAGCGGAAAATCATTAGCAAATTTCTAATCAGCTAATAGGCCGCGTGTGCATTTTCGCACGCTGAACACAAAAAGAATCGCCCATTTCAGCCACGGATTCTCGTCAAATCCATGATTGAAATGGGCGATTTTCTTATCAAATTGGTGATCCCGGCGGGATTCGAACCCACGGCCTGTCGCTTAGGAGAGATGCGCACCGCTTCCCTTTCAGAGAACTGCACTGCCCTGTAATGCCCGATTTTCCTGCGTTTCCAGCAGATTTCTACGTTTTCGATGGTGGGCAAAGGAACGTAAAAAACCGCAATTGCCAACCGTGCTGTTAGACAAGTGTTAGATACGCTAACAAAGGCGGTAGTCCCCTTCGCCAACGCCGGAATTTGTTAGACGAAAATGCGTATATAATCATAACAAAGTGGAAGTAAAGCATCAATTGTAGTGTCATAAATATAATTTTTTAGTAATGCCAAGAAATATGCTTTGACCATCCTCTCCGCCTTGTGCGGTCAGCTGCTCAATAAATCCGCCAAATGCACTATCTTGACTCCGTTGATGTTTCCATCAGCCAGTTATCCAGCGTCACTGATATGCTCCCTATAAAGCGAACAGTGAAAAACTGCAAGCGGAATAGGGGGCATATCACGGCTGCTGACGGGCGCTTTTAATATTTTCGCGGAATTGCGGTATATTTCAAAGCAAACGAACGTCTTTGATCGATGCGAAGCTGGCGGGCTTCGCATCGGTCAAAGTTTATTATATGCTATATTCTAAATAATACAGTACATTGTCTTCTGGAATATAAAGCGCAACGAGATAATGTGGCGTGCTATATTGAAAAGCGCTTATTCGGTCGTCTTTTTTGCCATGCTGTAACGCATCAACATCGAGATAAAGCCAGTAAGACTTCTTACTGCTATTTAATTGATACATTTCTCTTCTGAAATCCGTGTTTGACAAAATTTCCCTCGTCATTTCTTCTGGAAATAGTGAGCAATTCCAACCTTTTTGTGCAAGACTGGCTTCAAGCTCATTTACCGGGTTATTCAATTCGCACTTTATTTCATATCCGATGTCCTGAAAAACCCAAGAGCAGTCCTTTCCAAACTCGATAGATGCCACATCAAAAGTTGCTTGACAACGTTCATTAATAAGCTGATTATAGTACTGCCTTGCTCGCTCAGGTTCACCTGCTTTATACAATTCTATGGAAGTGACAATATAAATCATCAGAATCATCAATAGCAGAATGGCTACGATAAGTTTGGAAACACCTTTTCTCTTTTCCATACTTTCCTCCTTGTTATTAAGGAACTTCAAACTCAAAAGGCACAGCATATGCATATTCTGTTCCATATCCTTCTTTTTGCAAGCGATACCCAAGGTTATTAGCTTCTACACTTAGCCATGTATACTTTCCATCATGCTCGCGAAGTTTTGTAAAATCGTATGTATCAGACAGCGTCCCTGACACAATCAAAGTTCCATTCTGTTCATGAACATTTGCACTATAGTCAGCATGACCTATTGCATAATGCAAATCGCCTTCTATAAACTCAAAACTTGAGGCAAACGAGTTTCCGTAAGTTTTATAATCGGCAATGATTTTTTCCTGAAAAGCTTTCGATGCAGAAATTTGTTCGCTTAGTTGCTGGATTACATCGTCGCTTAATGGTTTCCCCCTCTTCCCATGAGAAGTGATGGAAAAGTTCATTTGCCAACGGATATTCTTTTACAGAGAGCCCCACATTTGAATATAAGCTAATATTCATTTTGTAATTAATTCGCGCATTTTCAATAAGAGTATCCGTGTATATATCACGAAGTTTTTTAAGTCAGTCTAAAAACGGGCTTTTTCCAGACAAGTCTAGCAAATCAATAGGAGAATTGTAGCAGTAGCAAAACAAATTACCACTCACAACGCTGTCCGCATTAACAAACCTGCACCGTTCCGCATTATAATACCGACTCCGCAGATAGTACAGCCCCGTCTCCTCGTCAAACACATACCCTCTATACCGGAACGGCTGCACAGTCCCCAGCGTCTCCGCCAGAGTCCCACTCTTGCCAATGGGCATAATACGCATAACTGACAACGGCATTGCCTTCCGCATCGAAAATCGCAATCACATCGCCCTGCAAATCCAAAACAGAACCGTTTTCATTCTCTTTAGCCCGCTAAAGTCACAGCTTTCAGAATGAGCTTTGCAAATTGTTTCGTAGAAAAATAGGAATTTCTGCAATTTCAATGCCGAACGACATTCTTGCTCACCATTCTTTTGCAGCCATCCGCTAAGCGCTATTTTTTTGGGGGGTAGAGTGAAGCATTCTTTCGCCTCCTCCCGTCGGGGTTGATAACAGTATAGCGCGTATAATAAGCGCTGTCAAGAAATTTGCCGTATTATAAGGTAAACGTACACAACCGAAGCGAGCTACATAAGTTCGCCTCGGTTGTGAAGTCTCATATAAATGGTATACGGACTTATGGGGCGTAAATAACAAGAATATATTTGAAGTTATCTGAAACCGCCAAGCATCCAATTGTCCCATTATTATGTTCTGTATGTTCGAAAATATTCCAATGTAGATTTTCTGGCACAATAATATCATCGAACCAAAACCGAGAAATATATTTTTGCAATTCTATAGAGGATTTTTGTTCTGTATGCGTGTAGTCGAGCGAAAGCTCATCGTTGTTTGAAGTATTAATGTTTAAAAGCATAGCCCAATAATCCTCGCGGATATTTGTATCATATGATTTATATAATACATCCGGAGAATATTGTGTAACATCAACTCCGTACGTCTTTTGGATCATACGAAACATTGCGTCATCCGATGGAGGATTTTCGTTAGCAATTATTAACGATATATACAGCGTAAAGAACATGATTATGCCCAAGACTGTCAAGCACACAATAGTTCCTAATATAAAATTTGCAATCTTTCTCATTTATTTATCTCCAATCTGACCAGAACTTAACCAAAATGAGCCTGCATTATTAGGAGAAGCTATTAAATAAAAAGTATCAGAATATGTCCAATCATATGGTGTAATTGCTCCTGATTCTTGAAGTTCATAACCAAAGGTATTATTAACCCATCGGACAAATGAATTTTCATTTTCTCCCAATTCATGAAAGTCGTATCGATCTGTTAACGTAAGATCAACTTGAAAAATTTGGTAGCCGCAAAGAGAAAACGTTTGCAATATAGCATTTGACGAAGTTTTAACTTCTGAATAATTTATATATGCATTTGCGCTTCGCACTGCCATATAAATGTCAAATTCGCTCTCGTTTTGGAGGAATATTGAAGGGTAATCGCTTTTTTCAAGACAACCAGTTGCGCTATTTTCATGAATTTCATCGACTGCATTTATAAGTTTTTTCTACAATCACAGTCAGCATACCCGAATCTATTAATCGGTTCGACATCGTTTGTTTAAGCCCAATATCCTCCAAATCAATAATACTATCCGCGTCCGTATTATTCAACGCTACACAGTACATAGCAATACACAGATACTCATGCCCTGATGGGTCGCACCTTTCTACCGGCGCATTTATGCAATAGCAATATAGATTCTTTTCGCTGAAGCAATCATCAGCATTCACAAACCTGCTCCGTTCCGCGTTATAATACCTACTCCTTAGATAGTACAGCCCTGTCTCCTCATCAAACACATACCCGCGATACCTAAACGGCTGCACCTTGCCCAGCGTTTCCGCCAGCTCACCAGTACACCACAGCGGCGCGCCCCACGCATCATATCCGTAGCTGACGACGGCATTGCCATTCTCATCCAGAATCGCAACAACATCGCCCTGCAAGCTCTTGACATACGCATACGCCGTGCCGTTGTACACCACCACCGCCGGACGGTTCTGCGCATCGTAGAAGAAGTGCAGTTCATCCGTGCCGGAAGTCATATGCACAACATTCTTGCCGTGCAGCGTGTACTTCGTCGCCACGCCGTTGACCGTTTTCTGCACACGCAAGCCGTCCGCATTGTACACAAACTCTGCCGTCACGCCCGATTTCTGCATCTTTTGCAGCTGCCGGCCGTTCTGCCAAGTGTACGTCCACGTCCCGTCGCTCAGCGGATTGCCAATCGCATCGTAGGCAATGGCGTTTCCGTTGACCGCCGTGAGCTTGTCGCGCCAGTTCTCGTCACCGTAGGTATAGGTAACAGTTTCCAGAGGAGTCGTCGTATCCTTGTAAGCAAAGCGCTGTTTCTGCAAGATATTGCCGCCAAGGTCATAGCTGTACGTCCACGTCGTACCATCACTGCCGGAACGGGTATCGCTGTGGTCGTTGACCTGCACCAGCTGCCCAAGCGCATCGTAGGTGTAGCCAGTCCACTTGCCGTTCAGCGTCGCACTCGCAATGTTGCCATTGTCGTCATAGCCGTAGCCGCAATTGCACCCCGGCTGGGTAATCGACGAAACCAAGTTCGTCACGCTGCCCGTGCCGTAGCCACCCGCCGCGAAATGGTATTCGCTCGTGAACGTTTTGCTGCCCAGCTTGAGCGCCGAGAACGTCGTCCGATTCAGCTTGTCAATGGTCGTCGTGCTCTGCCCGATTTCCTCGCCGTTCGCACTGTACGTCAGCGACGTCGGACGATTTTCGTCATCATAGCCGAATTTCGTCCCATATTCCTGTCGATTTTCACCCACTTTCTCCGTGAATTCGCTCAGGTTGCCATACACGTTGTCGTATGCGACCTGTCCCGTGTACACATGCTGACCAGCTTCCGCGGTCTTCACGCGCACCGGACGATTCGCCAAATCGTACTCGCTCTGCGTCGTCCGATTCAGCAGATTGTCGCGGACTCGTGCCACTTTCCCCTGAGCGTTGTAGTCATACTCGTATCGCGGCGCGGTTTCTTCGCCGTACACCACCCCCGTCACGCAGATTGTTCTGATAGTGGCTTGTATACATATATTCGCGATACATGACGGAATTCCTTCTTATGTGTGCAAATCAACCTGTTTGTTTACGGTTATGATATGTCATCTGTTGCCAGCTAAATCTCAGTTAATGGGAACACAGGAAATTTTGCCTTGACTTCTCCCCTCCCCTATGGTAGAATCATCTGGGGGGATGAGAATGGTTAGCGAGGCACAGAAAAGAGCAACTGCCAAATACAAAAAAGATAAAGTTGATGCTGTTATTTTTTCTTTTGATAAAAAAAACTCTATTTCTTTTCAGGAGGCAGTAGAGAAAAGCGGGAAATCCAAAGCATCCTATGTTCGTGATGCAATAGAAGAGCAGCTTCGAGAAGATGGATTTTTATCAAGGAGAAAGAACATATGAAATGGGATTCGACCGATAAGGGGAGAGAATGGCATAAAAATTATAATGCCATGAACATCCGATTTGAGGTGACGTTCCGAAAAGAGTCGGGCACTATGGAAGCTCTTGATGCGGCGTGTACGAGTCAGGGCATTTCCAAGGCGGACTATTTGCGGAAATCTGTTACGAATAAGATGAGGAAGGACGGCTTCCTGCCGCCCAAAGAAGAATAACAGAACAAGGTATGGAAAGGCTATCTTTTGCGGATAGCCTTTTTCTTATGCGGAAATTTTCAAAAAAAATGCTGTGCTATCGGCAAAACGGGCAGAAGGAGAATCTATGTCTGACGGATATTACGAATACTTAATGTGGCGGATGTCTGTGTGTGAATCTGCCAAGGAGCTGAACAAGCTCACCTGCGTGTGGCCTTGTTCGTTGACGGAGGATGAGATCAGCAGCCTCGAAGAGGCAAAGCGCCCTCCTCCTCAATATCATCGTCCGGAGAGAGGAGGAACGAACCCATGAAGGTTGAATTTACGGAGGAAATGAAGCGGCACGTTTGCATTGCAGATCCTGATTGACGCAGTACAGGTTGCGATGAAGCTGCACTCTCTGAAAATCGACGATGGGGAGGAAAAAAAACTCTGTCGTGTCGGCATCCGCAGATTTGGCGTTGACTGCACCGCCATGATTCAGGGGCGCGGGTATAATCCTGAAGTATATATCGGCGGAATTTACAAGCTGACAGTAACCAGAGATGGTCATGAGTATGACTTCCAGTGATATAAGTATGAAAGCGGGGTGAACAAATAATGGAATTTATTATTTCCGGAGCGCTTGCGCTCCTGTGCCTGTTTGCGCTGGCTTCCAATGGGGACTTGTGATTCCAAGCCCTTGACACTCCTCTGCCTATATGGTAAAATATTAGCAAGAAATTGCCAGGGAGGAAGAAATCATGGCTAATGGACGCACTCGAAAATGGGAAAACAGTGAAGAGGGCAAGGCGTGGCAAAAGGAGTATCAGGATAAATCCCCTGAGACCCGTATCCGTTTACGCAAAGATTCCGGAATCCCTGCGGCATTAGAAAAAGCCTCTGCGGATGCTGGCATCCCCGCAATTGAATACCTCCGTCTTGCAGTCGCAGAGCGTCTGGAAGAAGAGGGGTATGAGACGGGATATACGACATCTTCCACTAACAACGCCTGAATGAGTCCTTAAATTCAAAAGAGCCACTTCACCCCCGAAGATATGCAGATTCCTATATGACAAAAAACTCATTCTGTCTGTGTTCGTGTACGCATATTCCACAAAAGCGCCGTCCGCGCCATACGCCGTTTTCAGCAAATGATACCCGATTTCTTCATTATATGCATATTCGCTCGCGCGGTTATCTTCATGGAGGATTTTCACCAGCGCACCGTTCGCGTACTTGAAGCGGACACAATTCTCTGCATCCTGCCACGGTGTCTGAATCCGGTCGCAGCGACCATCCGTGTAATGGAACGTCGTAACGCGACCTGCGCCGTCCGTCACAGAAGCGATTTTCAGCGGCGAATCCGCCAATGCCGTCACCGTGACTTTGTTGCCGACCGCATCCCGAATCTGCTGAATCAGCACCTTCGCGGTTTCCGGCGCATCCTCCGTCGGGGTCTCGCTCACC
>ERZ780139.1649-NODE-1649-length-18625-cov-2.888368_pt1 | contig 18625 bp, 14 predicted proteins | sample MGYA00511476_ERZ780139 | MGnify/ENA primary metagenome ERZ780139 (study PRJEB29588, sample SAMEA2158190) | human gut metagenome | biome: human gut; feature: human-associated habitat; material: faeces | place: Denmark | collected 2008/2010 ... | reverse complement strand
TCATAGGTAATGTGAAAGCTGCTTTTCCCCTGCTCCTTAGCCGTCTGCATTAAATATGTCATCAGCTTTTCCTCCGTAGAGCGTTTACTCGTCACCTCAAGTCTTTTCATAAGGACAAGATTTTTCACCGATGACGTTCGCAGCAAATTTAGAATAAAACAGTTATATATATCCGTATTTTTGAGAGGAATATCCGGCAGACTGAGGAGCATGACAACGGTTTCGTCAAGGGCAACGACATCTACCGGAATACTTTTTATTCCGGCACATACAAACGCTTCACCGAACACCTCCGAAGGCTCCAACACAGCGACTATGCTGCGATTGCCGTAGTAATCCGTCCGCTCTATTTGCGCGTTACCGTGAAGTACAACACCTATATGCTCAGGTTTTTCGCCCTCGGAGAAAATAACGTCACCTTTAGAGTATTTAACAACCTTAGAGTTCAAAATCTCGGTCAGGCACTTTATGTCGTCTATGTCAAGGCCCGTAAACATACGGCACTTTTTGAGTATTTCAAAATAATTTTCCATTTTGCCTCCGTTTGTTGAAAATTCAACATACAATTCGGTTTTATTATATTATAATGTCCTCACAAGTCAAGAAAAATAAATTTCGGAGGATATACCATGATAAGAAAAATCATTAAAATAGATGAAGAAAAGTGCAACGGCTGCGGCGCCTGTGCCGCTGCCTGCCACGAGGGTGCAATAGATATGGTAAACGGTAAAGCTAAGCTCATGCGCGAGGATTACTGCGACGGCCTCGGCGACTGCCTGCCCGCCTGCCCCACCGGAGCAATAACATTTGAAGAAAGAGAAGCTCCCGAATACAACGAAGAAGCCGTTAAAAAGGCAAAAATGCACAAAGCGGCGACTATGCTTCACGGCGGATGCCCCGGTTCACGTTCAAGGGCAATTGAGCGCAAAAACGAAGTCCCGAAAAGCACGAACACGTTTTCGGAAAGCCGTTTGAGACAATGGCCCGTTCAGATAAAGCTCGTTCCGGTAACCGCTCCGTACTTTGAGAATGCGGATTTACTCATATCAGCCGACTGTGCTGCTTACGCATACGGAAATTTCCACGCAGATTTCATAAAGAATCGTATAACTCTTATAGGCTGCCCGAAGCTTGACGACACGGACTATTCTGAAAAGCTGACGGAAATTATAGCGCTCAACAACATCAAAAGCGTTACCGTTGTGAGAATGGAGGTTCCCTGCTGCGGAGGTATTGAAAACGCCGCAAAACAGGCTGTAAAGAGAAGCGGAAAATTTATACCGTGGCACGTGGTAACGATATCGACCGACGGAAACATTTTGGATTAAAAAGCAAAATGAACAAAGAAAAAATGAGCTGTAAATTTTTACAGCTCATTTTTTGTATCAAGAATTCTCTTTAATGTATTTGCCGTATTTAATTCTGTTAACTACAAAGCCTACACCGAGAATCAGCAAAAGCGGAATCAACAGTATAATAAGAGCCAATATACCGCAAACGACAATCGGAACGCCCTTTTTGCTCTTTTTGACGTTGCACTCGGGCTTTTCCTCTTTTTGAGGCTTCTTCCCCTGCTCGCCCTCTTTATAGAACGGTCTTATAGGAAGTATGGCGTCATATGACGGTATGCCCGAATTATGTAAAAGCGGTTCCGCAAAATCGGTAAACGAATCAGCAACCTTTATAAGCTTGCGCGGCTTTATATGAAGTGCGGCAAAAATCGAATCTACAATGTGAAGAAGCCCTATGGTTATTTTATATTCGTTATCGTCAACACTGTAAAGGTCTTCTCCGCCGTACAAATTAACTACAAGGTCACAGATAAAGTCAACAACGCTTTTATCGGCAATATCGGCATAATCCTCGGGCTTCAGCCCTGTTTCGGCACGGGTCAGCTTTGCGACTTTACCTATTGTAAGAGCATTAAGCTTTTTGGCAAACGGTTTTATAAGCCAGCCGATTTTATAAATGAGTTTTTTCTTTATGCTCATTGCCGTCGCCATATCGGCAAGCGTCGGAATATCCGTTCCGGCGGCTTTTATCATATCCTTTACCATACCGATAAGCTGATATTTAAGATACTCCTGAAGGGTTTTGCCCTCCAAATCGAAGTCCACCGTTTCGGTTATTAGGTCGGTTGTGGTTGAAACCATTTTTACATCCGGGTCCAAAACAATGGTGCGTATCGGTGCGGGATAACCTACGGTTGCGGCGGTTGCTATATCGTAAAGCGTATTTCCGCGGTCGCTCGTTATCACGTCTATATCGTGTACGTGAGTATGACCCGTAAGAATAAACTGTATGCCTAAGTCGGCAAGCTCATTTCTGCGCGTCTCGTAGTCGCCGAGCATATCGTTTTTGCCTATCAGCTCATAAATCGGCGACGGGGCTATAAGCGGATGGTGAGTCATAGCCAAAATAAACTGGTCGTTTTTGCGTGCATCCTCCGCCTGAGCCTTTATCCACTCAAAGCACTCATCCGAAAAGCCGCTTTTTCCCGAGAGATTGCGGTCGTCATTAAGTGCAAAAAGCCTGTACCCGTCGGCAAGCTGCACTACATACGACATACTGTCTCGATGAACGGCAATCGCTTCATCGGGGCCGAACTCTTTATACATATCATAGAGCTGCTCACGCTTTGCGGCAGGGATTTTCACCTTTTCATTGCCTACAAAGCTGTCTGTCAAGCCGTCATCCTGATAATCGTGGGTTGCCGTAAGAACATAAACGCGTTTTCCGCTCTTTTTTAAATCGCGGAGCATTTCGATAAATTCCTCGTGTGCCTCAATTTCACCGTTGTTGGTGGTATCGCCCGAAAGCAAAACGATATCGGTTCGTTTATCTTCTTTTATCTGCTTAAAGGCCGCTCTTAAAAGCTCCTCGCTGTATTTTAAAAGCTTTTGGCTTTTGGCGTTTGCCGCATCGTAAGCCTTACCCTTAGTGCCGGTCTTTTTTGAATAGTAATGCGTGTCCGTTATCACGGTCACGGTAAGAGGTGTTTTTGCCAAATTTACTGACCCCCTTTTATTACTTTATCGCTTTTGTTTTGATTTCGTCTGCAAGGCGGTCGCAAAGAGACGAAAGCTCCATGGAGCCTATATCGCCCTCGCCGCGATGGCGAACGGAAACAGTACCGTTTTCAACTTCTTTGTCGCCGACAACGAGCATATACGGCGTCTTTTGAAGCTGCGCCTCACGTATTTTATATCCGATTTTTTCGGAGCGATCGTCAACCTTTACGCGGATACCGTATTTTTTAAGCTCTGCCTCGATTTCATGCGCTCTGTCTGCATGGCGGTCGGCAATCGGAAGAACGACGGCCTGTACGGGTGACAGCCAAAGCGGGAACGCGCCTGCAAAATGCTCTATAAGAACGCCGATAAATCTCTCTACCGAGCCGAAAACAACGCGGTGAATCATAACGGGGCAGTGCTTTTCGCCGTCGGCACCCGTGTATTCAAGATTAAATCTCTCGGGAAGCTGGAAGTCAAGCTGAATAGTACCGCACTGCCAGGTTCTGCCGAGCGAATCTTCAATGTGGAAGTCAAGCTTCGGACCGTAGAACGCACCGTCGCCCTCATTTACGGTATATTCCTTACCGATGCTTTCGATTGCGTCGGAAAGCGATTTTGTGGCTTTGTCCCATTCCTCTTTTGTGCCCATATGGTCCTCGGGCATGGTTGAAAGCTCTATGGTATACGGCAGCTTAAAGAGATTATAAACCTCGTCAAAGAGCTGTGATATTCTTACAACCTCGTCGCGTATCTGATCTGGAGCGAGGAGTATATGAGCATCGTCCTGAGTGAAGCAACGTACGCGGAAAAGTCCGTGAAGCGCGCCAGAAAGCTCGTGGCGATGTACTCTGCCGAGTTCACCGTAGCGAAGAGGCAATTCCTTGTATGAATGAGGCTCAAGCTCATAAACAAGTATGCTACCGGGGCAGTTCATCGGCTTTATGGCGAAATCCTCACCGTCGATAACGGTTGTATACATATTATCCTTGTAGTGATCCCAGTGACCCGAAGTCTCCCAAAGCGAACGCTTCATTATTTGAGGAGTGGATATCTCAAGATAACCCCATCTCTCGTGAACCTCGTGCCAATAATCAATGAGGGTGTTGCGGAGAATCATACCGTTGGGAAGGAAGAACGGCATTCCGGGAGCCTCGTCGCGAAGTGCAAAAAGCCCAAGCTCCTTACCGAGTTTTCTGTGGTCGCGCTTTTTAGCCTCTTCAATTCTTTCAAGATATTCCGTAAGCTCTGACTGCTTTGTGAAAGATATACCGTATATACGCTGAAGCATTTTATTTTTTTCATCGCCGCGCCAATAAGCGCCTGCTATTGACGTGAGTTTAAATGCTTTTACACGGCCTGTGTCGGGAATATGCGGTCCAGCGCAAAGCTCGGTGAATTCCGCCTGCTTATAAAATGAAATCTTCTCGCCTTTGCCGGCATGCTCCTTAATAAGCTCAACCTTATACGGCTCGTCCTTTTCCTCCATAAGCTTTAAAGCCTCGTCTGCGGAGAGGTCGAACTGCTCAAGCGGAATATTTTCCTTTACGATTTTCTTCATTTCAGCCTCGATTTTTTCGAGAATCTCGGGAGTGAAAGAAAAATCCACGTCGAAGTCATAGTAAAATCCGTTTGCTATTGACGGTCCTATTGCAAGCTTGGCACTCGGATAAAGACGTTTAACAGCCTGTGCGAGTATATGCGAAGTTGTATGCCAAAATGCCTTTTTACCGTCCTCATCATCAAAGGTAAGTATTTCTACATGACAATCCTTTGTTACCGGAGTGCGAAGGTCGCAAGTCTCGCCGTCAATCTTTGCAAGGCAGGCGGCTTTGTAAAGCCCCATGCCGATAGACTTTGCTATATCCATTACGGTCGTGCCGCTTTGGAACTCCTTTACAACATCATCCTTCAATGTAACTTTTACCATAAAAACTACCTCCATTATAATTAAAAAGCACTTCATCCCAGATTACTGGGATGAAGTGCTATGCATTCCACGGTTCCACCCGAATTGACGATAAAAATCGCCCGCTCAACTGCTTTTAACGCAAGCTTACGTCACGCCTTAATCATCTGTTTTCGACGCGCGCTCGGGAGCGGTATCGGGCAGCTTTGCACGCTCTTCTTTCAGCCAACGAAAGAGCTCTCTTATGTGCAAACGTCTTGCCGTCATTCTCCGTCAACGGTTTAACCTTTTTACTTTGGCTCTATATTATACTCATTTTTTCGATATGTCAAGAGATGATTTTAATTAAAAATTCTATTACAAAAACAGCGACGCAGGAGGACAGCGCAACCGTGAGCAAGCCCTTCTCAAAAAACGCAAGCAGCAGTGCCACTATGAGCCCTGCCACAGCCGACCACACGCTCCCCGTAGACGAAAAAACCGCGGGAAATGTCATCGCCGCCAAGACTGCATACGGAATGTAATAAAGAAACGATCTTATAAATCTGTTTTCGATTTTTTTGCGAAAAATCACAAGCGGCAGCATTCTTATAAGATATGTAACAAGCGCCATAACCGCTATATATATAAATATGTTCTCAGCCGTTTTCATTTTTGTCGTCCTCCTTTACGGGTTTTAAGAGGGCGCCGACAGTTGCGGAAAGAACGGCGCAAATGATTATTACAAATCCCGAAGAGACTTTACAAAGACCAGGCACGTATTTGAAACATATACTCAACGCCGCCGACAATAATACCACAACAGCCACAGTCTTATTATGCTTTGCGGGCGGAATAAATATAGCTATAAACATACCGTAAATCGCAATGCCGAGAGCGGAGCGCACGGACAGCGGAAGCACGGTGCTCGCCGCAGCACCTATAAGAGTGCCGAGAGTCCACCCGACTATCGGCAAAAGGGCAAGCCCGTACATATATTTTTTGCCGACCTCCCCTTTTTGACCCGAGGCTACGGCAAATATTTCATCGGTATTGCTGAACGCTATTAAAAATCGGTCAAGCAAATTTACGCTCTTGTGAAGCTTTTGCGACAGAGAAACCGACATCAGCGCATAGCGTATGTTTATAACAAGCTGTGTTAGTGCCATTTCAAGATAAGCACCGCCGGCGAGAATTAAATCAAGCCCTGCAAACTGACCTGCCGAGGTCAAATTTGTCATAGAGATAAGCACCGCCGTAAAAACGGGCAAGCCGCCCTCGACAGCCATCATACCGAATGTAAACGAAACCGAAAGATAGCCGAGCGCTATCGGCAAACCGTCTTTCAGGCCTTTTTTAAAACTGTTTTGAAATTCCGTCATTTTTTCTTCCTGCGTTTTCTTCCCTACGATATAAAAAGCACACCTCGGTGAAGCCCCGAACGGTGTGCTTTTAACAGCATTGAATATTATAATCACAAAGTCGTTTTATGTCAATATTATTCGGTTTTATTCTTTAATCGAAGTGCTCTTGTGGCGTTGATAACCGCTACAACCATAACTCCGACATCGGCGAATATGGCGACTCCCATATTTGCAATGCCTACTGCGCTGAGCACAAGGCAAACGGCTTTCACAAGAAGGGCAAACGCAATGTTTTCACGGACTATCTTCAGCGTGTGAACCGAGATTTTTTTCGCAAGCGAAATCTTAGCCGGATCATCGTCCATAAGCACTATATCGGCCGCCTCTATTGCCGCGTCCGAGCCGAGCGCGCCCATCGCTATGCCTATGTCGGCTCTTGAGAGCACGGGAGCATCGTTTATTCCGTCGCCGACAAACGCCAGCTTTTCTTTGGGCTCTTTTTTGTCAAGGAGCTTTTCGACCTCCGATACCTTATCGGCAGGGAGAAGCTCCGAGTGAACCTCGTCTATGCCTATTTCCGCGGCTACCCTGTCGGCAGCGGCCTTGGAGTCGCCCGTGAGCATTACCGTCTTTTTGACACCGTGCTTTTTGAGTTCGCCGAGAGCAAGCTTTGTATTGGGCTTTACAACATCTGATATTACAATACAGCCGGCATATTTTCCGTCCTCGGAAACATACACAACCGTACCCTCGTTATGCTCGTTTGTAACGGCGATATGCTCTTCTTTCATCAGCTTTAAATTGCCGACTAACACTCTTTTACCGTCAACTGCAGCCGAAACACCGTGGCCTGCAATCTCTTTTATATCTGTAACGCCGTTTTCGTCAATATCCTTGCCGTAATATTTTTTAAGACTGAGGCTTATCGGGTGACTCGAAGCGCTCTCGGAATACGCCGCCAAGCGTACAATGGAATCCTTTGTGTATCCGTTTTCGGGATATACTCCGGTTACCTCAAAGACTCCCTTTGTAAGAGTTCCGGTTTTATCAAACACAACATATTTCGTATCTGAAAGCCCCTCAAGATAATTGGAGCCTTTTACAAGTATACCGTTCGCCGAAGCACAGCCTATACCCGCAAAAAACGAGAGCGGAACCGATATTACAAGAGCGCACGGACAGCTGATGACAAGGAAGGTAAGCGCTCTGAATATCCAATCGCTCCACATGGCCGTGTGACCGGCAATAAGCCTTATAACCGGAGGTAAAATTGCGAGTGCAAGTGCCGAAAAGCAAACCGCCGGAGTGTAATATCTTGCAAATTTTGTTATGAAATTCTCGGAGCGCGACTTTTTCATACTTGAATTTTCAACAAGGTCAAGTATTTTTGATACGGTTGAATCGCCGAACTCCTTAGTGGTTTTTACCTTGATGACGCCGGTCATATTGATGCAGCCGCTTATAACCTCATCGCCCGTTTTGACATTTCGCGGCAGGCTCTCACCGGTTAAAGCACTTGTATTGAGCGATGTGTCACCGCTTGTAACAACGCCGTCTATCGGGATTTTTTCACCGGGATTTACGGTTATTTCGGTACCGACCGCCACTTCGTCGGGATCGACCTTTTCGAGTTTTCCGTCAACCTCGACATTTGCATAATCGGGTCTTATATCCATTAAGGCGGAAATATTGCGTCTGCTCTTGCCGACAGCTATGCTTTGGAAAAGCTCGCCTATCTGATAAAAGAGCATAACGGCAACGCCCTCTTTATAATCGCCGAGTGCTATGGCACCGACGGTAGCAACCGCCATAAGGAAATTCTCATCAAAAACCTGACCCTTAAAAATGCCTTTAACGGCCTTTTTGAGAATGTCGTAGCCGATTATAAAATACGGTATCAGGTTTAAAACAAGCCAAATGTATTTATTGAGAGTTATAAATTTGCCGAGGACGGAAAGACATACTATCAGCACAGCCGAAGCAATTATCCGCCACAGAACGTTTTTCTGTTTTTTACTCATAAATATCTCCCTCACTTATTTATTTGCCGAAAGCGGCGTCTCATAACATCAGATATATATTTCGCAGTCGTCCTCTACTCTTTTGCAATTTTTGAGGACTTTTTTCATAACGGCTGCCTCATCGGCACCGTCGTCAAATTCTACTTTCATTTTTTGTGTCATAAAAGATACAACGGCTTCACGAACGCCGTCGGTCTTTTGAGCGGCTTCCTCCATTTTTGCGGCACAGTTTGCACAATCGACTTCTATATTGTATGTTTTTTTCATAATAACAACCCTTTCTTCGGCTGCTCTCTTTTGGAACAGTTGAGCAATCATTCATTTGTTGTCTATATTATAGTTGAACATATGCTCAATTGTCAATATGTTTTTTTAAAATTTTAAATTTTTATTTTGGTGGAGCATCATTTCTCAAGCGAAAATTCGCACGGATAAAAGTCTTTCCGTCTGTACGATTTCACATAGAAAGTGAAAAAAGCCCCGAATAATGTTTTCGCATATTCGGGACCCTATAATATTATTCAATTCTGACGGAATATTATATCGACAATATAATCGCCGATTTTATATCATGTATATTTAAGAAGCCTTAATCGCCCAAGTGCTGATGGCGGATATGCTCGTCCGCTATTTCGATAACGGTTGTAATGTGCTCATCGTCAAAGCTGTAAAACACATGCTTGCCGTCTCGGCGAGCCTTAACTATGTTGTTCGCCTTTAAGAGCGCAAGCTGATGAGACACGGCTGACTTAGTCATACCGAGTGCTGCGGCAAGGTCGCAAACGCACACCTCGCGCTTATCAAGTGCCATAACTATTTTGGCTCTCGTGGGATCGCCGAGGACTTTAAACAGGTTTGAAACACCGTTTATCTCCTCCTCCGAAAACATATTGTTTTTTATATCGTCAACAACCTCTTGCATAACGGCATTACAGTCGCACTTATTATCAGCCATTATTTTTCACCTCATAGACATACGGTATCGTACTGTTAAGAATATTATATATCTTAAAAACAAATATTTCAAATAAAATGTGTATACACAAAGGAACGCCAAACGGTATTGCAAAAAAGGACTCAGCCTACGCTAAGTCCTTTTTGGTGACCCGGACGAGATTTGAACTCGTGTTACCGCCGTGAAAGGGCGGTGTCTTGACCGCTTGACCACCGGGCCGTTATGGTAGCGGCAGTGGGACTTGAACCTACGACCTTCCGGGTATGAACCGGACGCTCTAGCCAACTAAGCTATGCCGCCATATATGCCGCTTTTTCAGCGGCTTTGATATTATAATATAAAGTGTGCCGGTTGTCAATAGTTTATTTATGACAAAATGAAAATTACATTGCAATGCGGCATGCCGTTTTCAAAAGCCGCATTGCAACAAAAAAGTCAAACTATTACTTCTCCATGAGCGTTACCATTACCGCCTTTTGAGCATGGAGACGGTTTTCGGCCTCATCAAATATCTCATCCGCGTGAGACTCGAACACATCTGCGGTTATCTCTTCACCGCGGTGAGCAGGCAAGCAATGCTGAACCATACAGCCGCTGTTTGCAACCGCAAGCAGTTCCTTATTGACCTGATATTTGCCGCCGAATATTTTTTTGCGTTCTTCAGCTTCACCTTCCTGCCCCATTGACGCCCAAACGTCGGTAAAGATGACGTCGGCACCGCTTGCAGCCTCCATAGGCTCTGTAAACATCGAAAATCCTGCATAATTATTTGCAAAGTCAAGCACGCGGCTGTCGGGTCTGTACCCCTCGGGGCAAGCCACCGATACCTGCATACCTGTTTTAAGTCCGCCGACTATAAGAGAATTTGCCATATTGTTGCCGTCGCCTATGTAGCACATTTTAAGGCCGTCAAGGTGCCCCTTGTGCTCACGTACCGTCATAAGGTCGGCAAGCACCTGGCACGGATGGCAAAAATCGGTAAGGCCGTTAATTATCGGGATAGAGCCGTACTTCGCGAGTGCCTCAACCTCGGACTGCTCAAACGTTCTTATCATAATACCGTCAATGTAGCGTGATAAAACTCTTGCGGTATCCTGTATAGGCTCGCCGCGTCCTATCTGGAGGTCGCGGTTTGAAAGGAAGAGTGCCTGACCGCCGAGCTGATACATACCGGTTTCAAAAGAAACCCTTGTTCTTGTTGAGGATTTTTGGAAAATCATACCGAGGGTCTGACCCTTGAGTCTTTGATGCGCTATGCCGTGCTTGTTTTCATATTTAAGCTGATCGGCAAGATTTAAAAGGTCAGATATTTCACTCGGAGTTGTCGATAAAAGACTTAACAAATGCTTCATTTTAATTCACAGAGCCTTTCCGGCTACAAATATAGTCACGTTGCCCCTGCCGTAGCCGTGCAAGGCGTGAAAAACCACATAGGAGTTTATTCAGAAAGGGTCTTTTCGAGAATCTCAAGTCCCCTGTCTATTTCGTCATATGTTATGGTGAGCGGAGGAAGCATACGAAGCGACTGCTTGGCGGTTAAAATAAGAAGCCCGTTTTCAACACAGCGCGCCGCCACATCCGTCGCCTTTTGATTTTTAAGGTCTATACCTATCATAAGGCCCATACCGCGCACCTCGGAAACATCCTTAAACGAAGAAACCTTGTTTCTTATGTATTCGCCCTTTTCGCGGACGTCCTTTAAAAATTCTTCATCAAGACGGCTTAATATCTCGACCGCGCCCGATAAAACCACGGGATTCCCGCCGAAGGTCGTACCGTGAGTGCCGGGAGTCAAAACGCTGCCGAACTGCTCTTTTGCAAGGCACGCTCCTATCGGCAGTCCGCCGCCGAGGCCCTTTGCGGATGTCAAAACGTCCGGCTTTACACCGATATTTTCCCAAGCATAGAGCTTCCCTGTTCTGCCGACGCCTGTCTGCACTTCGTCGAATATGAGAACAATATCATTTTCATCGCAAAGCTCTCTTATGTATTCTATATAATCGCGCGGAGTTATTACGACTCCGCCCTCGCCCTGTATAACCTCAAGTATTACCGCGCAAACCGTTCCGTCGAGAAGCTCGGAAAACGCTTTTTTGTCGCCTGCCTCAGCATATTTAAAACCGCCCATAAAAGGCATAAAATACTTGTGGTAGTGTTCCTGCCCCGTTGCGGTTATTGTAGCCATGGTTCTGCCGTGGAAAGAATTCACAAGCGATATTATCGTATTTCGGTTTTCACCGTAGCGGTCAAAGCTGTATTTTCTCGCAAGCTTTATGGCGCACTCATTTGCCTCCGCTCCGGAATTGCAAAAAAGCACCTTATCAAATCCGCTTTTTTCGCACAGAAGCTTTGCCGCCTCGGCAACAGGCTCGTTATAATAGAGATTTGATGTATGCTGAATTTTATCTATCTGCCCGATAACAGCCTTTTTCCAGCCATCATCGTTTACGCCGAAAATATTAACGCCTATACCCGAAGTAAAATCAATTACCACTCTGCCGTTGGAGGCCGTCAGAGACGCATTTTTGCCGCCCGTCAAGGCTATCGGAAAATGACCGTAAGTCGGCATTAAATATTTGTCGGCAGTATTTTTAATTTCGTTAAAATCCATTTTATCAGTCCTTAATAAACTAATCTTATTATATATACAAAGTCCGAAAAATGCAATTGCCGTTTAACGCAAGCTGTTGTCGGCGATACTGTATGTTATATACTTGCTGTCTGCACAAAACAAAGTATTACGGGAATAGGCACAAATCTTGATTTCGTGAAATTTTTTTCGTTAGACGAGGCGTGTAAAACGAAGCTGCATGTATTTACCGCGAATCGCACAAAACAAAGTTTAGCAGAAAAAAGCGCAAAATCTTGATTTCGTGAAATTTTTTTCGTTAGACAAGACGTGTAAAACGATGCTGTATGTATTTACCTCAAGCTGTTCAAAACACAGTATAACGCAAAAAAGCGCAAAATCTTGATTTCGTGAAAATTTTTTTCGTTAGACGAGGCGTGTGCGGCGATGCTGTATGTATATACTGCGAGCTGCACAGAACGAAGTATAACGGAAAAAAGACACGAAATCACCCGTGAAACATTGTGCCGAAGCCCTCATCCGTGAATAACTCCATAAGAATAGAATGCGGTATACGTCCGTCAATTATGTTGGTCTGAAGAACTCCGCGGCGGACGGCCTCTACGCAGCAGTCGATTTTCGGTATCATACCGCCGGAGATAACGCCCTGAGACTTGAGCGACGGTATTTCGGAAACCTGAACGTCGTGAATTAAAGTGGAATCATCGTCTTTATCCATTAAAAGTCCGCTGATGTCGGTCATAAGCAAAAGCTTTTCCGCGTGGAGACTTGCGGCTATTGCCGCCGCGGCGGTATCGGCGTTTATATTGAACACCTCGCCGTTCTCGCCAGTTGCGACGGAGGAAATAACGGGGATATATTTATTTTCAAGAGTGTAATCTATAACGTCGGTATCTATTTCGGTTATCTCGCCTACAAATCCGACGTCCGATTTTGTGTATTTTACGGCCTTCATCATTTCGCCGTCGATACCGCAAAGGCCTATCGCCTTGCCGCCGTGCTTTGAAATGAGCTGTACCAAATGCTTATTCACCTTGCCTGCCAAAACCATTTGAACAATATCTATTGTCTCTTCGTCGGTATAACGCAGTCCGTCTACAAAGCGGCTCTGCTTGCCGACACGTTTGAGCATATCGGATATTTCCGGTCCGCCGCCGTGAACAAGCACAATATTTACTCCGACGGAACAAAGAAGAACTATGTCGGTCATTACGGCATCCTGAAGCTCTTCGTTTACCATGGCATTGCCGCCGTACTTTATGACGACCGTTTTATTTTGATATTTCTGAATATACGGTAAAGCTTGAACGAGAACCTCGGAACGGTCAGAATTTGTAATATTTGATATTTCCATATTTCTCCTCCGATAAATGTCTGTGAATGCTGCGTTTATGCGTTTTACGCTCAAGTGCGGTAATCGCCGTTTATCTTGACGTAATCGTATGTCAAATCACAGCCGTAAGCCGCGGCAGAGAAGCTGCCTGATTTTAAATCGACAAGGATATACACCTCATCACAGACTAAGACTTTTTTCGCAAGTTCTTCGGAAAACGGAATTCCCGAGCCGTCCTTGCACACTTCTATTTCTCCGCCTGCCGAGCTGAATTTCACATCAACCTTATGAACGTCAATATCGGCTCCGCTGTAACCGAGAGCGCAGAGAATTCTGCCCCAGTTTGCATCCGCTCCGAACATAGCCGCCTTAACAAGCGACGAGCATATAACCGACTTTGCACATATTTTTGCCGTCTTTTGGTCTGCGGCACCCGAAACAATACATTCGACAAGCTTTGTTGCACCCTCGCCGTCTTTCGCCATAAGCTTTACAAGCTTTTCGCAAATTGCCGCAAGTGCACAAGTAAAGGCTTTATAATCTGCGTTTTCGGAGGCTATTTTCTCGTTGCCGCAAAGGCCCGACGCCAAAACAGCCACGGTATCGTTGGTGGATGTGTCGCCGTCTACGGAGAGCATATTAAAGCTGTCTTTAACCACCTCGAGAAGTGATTTTTTAAGCATTTCCGCCGAAATGTCGGCATCCGTTGTAATAAAAGCAAGCATCGTTGCCATATTCGGGTGAATCATACCGCTGCCCTTGGAAATGGCACCTATACGGCATTTTTTGCCGCCGAGAGAAAACTCACAGGCAAATTCTTTTTTTACGGTGTCCGTTGTCATTATCGCATTTGCCGCAGAATCCGAGCCGTCCTTATTAAGGCCCGAAACAAGCTTCGCCATACCGTTTTTGATGGGCTCAAGGTCTATTGGCTGACCTATAACTCCGGTGGAGGCTACCACAATATCGCTTTTTGAAATGCCGAGTGCGTCCGCGGTTATTTTGCACATTTCCTCCGCTTTTTCAACTCCGTCGGCATTGCAGGTATTGGCTATGCCGCTGTTGCAGACAATTGCGCGCGCCTTGCCGTCGCTTATATTTTCACGTGTGACGGTTATCGGTGCTCCGCACACAAGATTTTGCGTATAAACAGCCGCCGCGTCACAGTCCTTTTCACAGTAAATAAGTGCGAGATCCTTTTTCTCCTTATTTTTACGGATTCCGCAATGAATTCCGTTTGCGGTAAATCCTTTCGGTGCGGCGACACCGCCGCCGATAAAACTTATTTCCATTATAATTTACCTTTCATTTATAATCTTACAGGTCAAGTCCGTATTCGGGAGGTAAACCCATAACAATATTCATACATTCCAAAGCCGCTCCCGACGCACCCTTGCCGAGATTGTCGTAAAGAGCCATAAGAAGAAGTCTGTCGTCATTTCCGGCTACGGTGACATCCATACTGTCAAGCTCAGCTTTAGAATTTGCCGCGACAAAGCCGCCGTTATCAAAAGCCTCTTTATATTTAACTATGTCCGAAGCGTATTTTGAGCGGTAAACCGCTTTAATGTCCTCTGCGGTTTTTCCGTCTTTGAGATCCGTTTTAAACACCGGAACCGTGACGAGCATACCGCTGAAATAATCACAGACATACGGACAAAATATCGGTGTAACTGACAGGCCCGAAATTTTCCGCATTTCTTTGAGGTGCTTATGCTCCTGATTTAAAGCGTATTCACGGGGAGCAAAAAGTTCCGGTGCTTTCTCGTCGCTTTCATACATAGCGATACCTTTTTTGCCGGCTCCGCTGTAACCCGAAACGGCGTGACAGACAAATCCGTGGTCCGGAGAAACAATACCCTCGTCCAAAAGAGGCTTTACAAGCGCTATAAATCCGCTTGCATAACAGCCCGGCGACGCTATACGCTTTGAAGAAGCCACGGTTTTAAATCCGTCTTTAAATATTTCGGGGAAACCGTAAGCCCACCCCTCGCTTGTACGGTGAGCGGTTGATGTATCTATAATAACCGTGTCGTCATTTGTAACAAGCTCTGCCGCCTCGATTGCCGCAGCGTCCGGAAGGCAGAGAAAAGCTATATCGGCACTGTTGAGAGCTTCCTTTCTTGATTTTATGTCCTTGCGAAGCTCATCGGGAAGAGTTAAAAACTCAATATCATCTCTTTTTTTCAGACGGTCAAATATTTTAAGACCCGTAGTTCCCTGACTGCCGTCTATAAATACTTTTTTCATATTATTCACCATAGCCTTTCAGGCACCAAACAGTTTATTAAAAATCACCGCATACTCTTTGAAGCCTTAACGGGGCGCAACCGGTGATTTTCGCCGTCTCAAAATTATGCCGCAGGCAAATTTTGATGGCAATATAATTTAAGAAGTGTAACTTTTCACACTATTTGTCTTGTTCTTTCAATATTTTTTCTATTCTCTTTGCCTCTTTCAGCACGTTCTGCGGTGCGGGTCCGCCGAGCGAAGTCCTGCCGTTTACGCACTTGTCGAGATTTATGGCGTCATAAACGCCGTCGTCAAACAAATCGCATATCTTTTTGTATTCTTCAAGAGGCAACGTTTCAAGCGTAAGTCCTTTTTTAATGCAGAGAGCCACTATTTCGCCCGTAGCCTTATATGCGTCACGGAACGGCAATCCCTTGCCGACGAGATAATCGGCGCAGTCGGTAGCGTTGATAAATCCGCCTGCCGCGGCTTTACGCATATTTTCGGGAAGAGCCGTCATTGTGTCAAGCATGGGTATAAATGTGGTGAGGCAGATTTTAACGGTGTCAAAGGCGTCAAATATAGCTTCCTTATCCTCCTGCATATCCTTATTATAAGCGAGCGGCAAGCCCTTCATCATTGTCAGAAGCGTCATAAGATCGCCGAAAACTCGACCGGTTTTGCCGCGGATAAGCTCGGTTATGTCGGGGTTTTTCTTTTGCGGCATTATTGACGAGCCTGTTGAAAAAGCATCGTCAAGCTCAACGAATTTAAATTCCCATGAGCACCAGAGAATTATCTCCTCCGAAAAGCGCGAGAGATGAACCATAAGTATTGACAAAGCGGACGCAAGCTCCATACAAAAGTCCCTGTCCGATACGCCGTCAAGCGAATTGAGAATAGGTCCCGTAAATCCGAGTGCCTCGGCTGTCATTTCGCGGTCGGTATTATATGTTGTACCGGCAAGTGCACATGAGCCGAGCGGGCAGTAATTCATTCTTCTCTGCGCGTCGGCAATACGTTCGCGATCACGCAGAAGCATTTCGGCATACGCCAAAAGATGATGACCGAATGTTATGGGCTGAGCGCGCTGCATATGAGTGTAACCCGGCATAACGGCGTCCGCATACTTTTCAGCCTTTTTGCACAGAACACCTATAAGCTCCGTGACAAGCGAATAAACGCTGTTGCACTCGCGGCCCAAATACAGCCTCACGTCAAGAGCTACCTGGTCGTTTCTGCTGCGCGCGGTATGAAGTCTTTTGCCGGCCGCGCCTACGCGCTTTGTGAGCTCACCCTCAACAAAGGTATGTATATCCTCTGCATTCGGGTCTATCTCCAACGTACCGTTTTCGATTTCCGCCTTAATGGCTTTTAATCCGTCAACAATTTTTGAAAGGTCGTCCGCCGATATGATATTTTGCGCGCAAAGCATAGTGGCGTGTGCAATACTGCCGTCTATATCTTCCTTATACATTCTGCTGTCAAACGCTATTGACGAATTAAAATCGTTAGTTTTGGGGTCTAAAGCCTTTTGAAATCTGCCCTGCCAAAGCTGCATTTTTTTACTCCTATCAAATACCACACAGCGACAAGAGACAGAAACATCTCTTGTCGCACGCGGTAGTGCTAAGCACTGTTGTTTATTTTTTCAAGCGGTTTACAATGATTATTTGTTATCTCTCTTTGCGTCAAGTAAAGCTTTTACCTTTGTGGGGAGTCCGAAGAGATTGATAAATCCGGTAGCGTCGGTCTGATCGTATGCGCCGCCGTCATCGCCGAACGAAGCAACATTTTCATCATAAAGAGTATACGCAGAGGTGACGCCTGCGTTTATAATGTTGCCCTTATAGAGCTTAAGCTTAACGTCGCCGGTTACGGTCTGCTGAGTGTTGTCGACAAAAGCCGCAAGAGCTTCGCGAAGAGGTGAGAACCATTTGCCGTTGTATACGAGCTCGCCGTATTTCTCGGCAACGAGTTTTTTGTAATGAGATGTGTCACGGTCGAGAGTTATCATTTCAAGAAGCTCATGAGCCTTGTAGAGGATTGTTCCGCCGGGGGTCTCATAAACACCGCGTGATTTCATACCTACAAGACGGTTCTCGACTATGTCAAGAAGGCCTATACCGTTTTCTCCGCCGAGCTTATTGAGCTTTTCGACAAGTGAAACAGCGTCAAGCTCTTCGCCGTCAACAGCTGTGGGAACGCCCTTTTCAAAATGGATTGTAACATATGTAGGCTCATCGGGAGCTTTTTCGGGAGAAACTCCGAGCTCAAGGAAGCCGTCTTTATTGTACTGCGGTTCATTTGCCGGATTTTCAAGGTCAAGTCCCTCGTGAGAGAGATGCCATACGTTTTTATCTTTTGAGTAATTTGTTTCACGATTGATTTTAAGCGGAATCTGATGAGCCTCGGCGTAGTCTATTTCTTCATCACGCGATTTTATGTCCCACTCACGCCAGGGAGCTATAATCTCCATCTCGGGAGCAAGAGCTTTAAGAGCAAGCTCGAAACGAACCTGGTCGTTGCCCTTGCCGGTGCAGCCGTGGCAAATAGCGTCTGCGCCCTCTTTTTTTGCTATATCGGCAAGACCCTTTGCGATACAGGGACGAGCGTGCGATGTACCGAGAAGATACTCTTCATACTCAGCACCTGCTTTAAGGCAAGGCCAGATATAGTTTTCGATATAATCCTTTTTAAGATCGAGTACATAGAGCTTTGAAGCGCCGGTCTTGAGAGCCTTCTCCTCAAGTCCGTCGAGCTCAGTTCCCTGACCTACGTCGCCGGAAACCGCTATAACTTCGCAGTTATTGTAATTTTCTTTAAGCCACGGAATGATGATTGACGTATCAAGTCCGCCGGAATAAGCGAGTACGACTTTTTTGATGTCTTTCTTGTCCTTTTTCATAAATGTTACCTCCGAGCATCGGCAAAAGCCTTTAATTTTTGATTACGAAGAGATTATACACCAATCACATTTAAAATCAAGTGTTTTTTGCATAAATATTCAAGTTTTGTGTATATTTGTGCGATATAACGACATAAATATACATTATACACCCTGTTTTATGCAATATTTAACCTGATTTATGAATTTTTATGCAAAAGCTAAAGCCGAGCGAGAATTTTCGCCCGGCTCAGCCGTTATTTTTGGTTATTTTTTAAAGCTTTTTTCGCTTTGGACTTTTTGACTCCGCGCGTTATAAGCCCGGCCGTCAGGGCAATTATCAC
>ERZ780139.1647-NODE-1647-length-18657-cov-3.130040_pt1 | contig 18657 bp, 9 predicted proteins | sample MGYA00511476_ERZ780139 | MGnify/ENA primary metagenome ERZ780139 (study PRJEB29588, sample SAMEA2158190) | human gut metagenome | biome: human gut; feature: human-associated habitat; material: faeces | place: Denmark | collected 2008/2010 ... | reverse complement strand
TCATCGACGCCTATTTCTCGGCCACCAAGCTCAAGTGGATACTGGATCATATCCCCGGCGCCCGCGAAAGGGCCGAGCGGGGAGAACTGCTCTTTGGCACCGTGGAGACCTGGCTCATCTGGAAGCTGACCTGCGGAAAACTGCACGTCACCGACTATACCAACGCCAGCCGCACCATGATGTTCAACATCCACACGCTGGAATGGGACGACGAGATCCTGCAGGAGCTGAACATCCCGAAATGTATGCTCCCGAAGCCGGTGCCGTCCAGCGGTTTTTATGAGTACGCTGACCCGATGCACTTCGGCGGCGAGATAAAAATTGCCGGTGCGGCAGGCGACCAGCAGGCGGCCCTCTTCGGCCAGACCTGCTTTGCCTCCGGCGAGGCGAAAAACACCTTCGGCACCGGCGGCTTTTTGCTCATGAACACCGGTGAGACGCCGGTCACATCCCGGAACGGTCTTGTCACCACCATCGCCTGCGGCCCCGACGGCAGGGTGAATTATGCGCTGGAAGGCTCTATTTTCGTGGCCGGTGCGGCCATCCAGTGGCTCCGCGATGAGCTGCGCCTGCTGGAAGAGGCCCGCGACTCCGAGTATATGGCCCAGAAGGTCAAGGACACCAACGGCTGTTACGTCGTGCCGGCCTTCACCGGCCTCGGCGCGCCCCACTGGGACCAGTACGCCCGCGGCACCATCGTGGGCCTCACCCGGGGCTGCAACAAGTACCACATCATCCGCGCCACGCTGGACAGCATCTGCTATCAGGTCAACGACGTCCTCCGCGCCATGGCGGCGGACTCCGGCATCGCCATGAAGTCTCTCCGGGTGGACGGCGGCGCGTCGGCCAACAACTACCTCATGCAGACCATGGCCGACATCAGCGACCTCGAAGTCAAGCGCCCCCGCTGCGTGGAAACGACGGCGCTGGGCGCGGCCTATCTGGCCGGCCTCGCCGTAGGCTACTGGCAGTCCGCCGAGGACATCACCCGCAACTGGTCGGTGGACCGCGTGTTCTGCCCGGCCATCTCGGAAGAGGAACGCACCAAGCGCATCAAGGGCTGGAATAAGGCTGTCCGCTGCGCCTATCACTGGGCCAGGGACGAAGAGGAATAAGAAGAGAAACAAAACGGTCGAAGTTGCCTGACGAGTAACTCCGACCGTTTTTTGTTATTGGGCAGCTTGAGCGAGGGAAAACCACGGCTCGCAGAGAACATGACGCTCCCCAAAACCGTGCTTTGAGTTTGTATCATCTTAAAGTATTTCAGTGCATCCCTTTCAGGAGTCGATCTCGCCCTTGGAAAGCGCAATGACACATTCACAATGGCTCGATACCTGCAAATTGATGTCATAATCGTACATTTTCAGGCTTCGTTCTTGGGAACAATGCGATACAGGCATGAGGAAAAGGGCAGGGGAGAGCAGAGAGGGTAGTCGTTCTGGGGAACAGAGCAATATTACACAGGGTCGTGGTTGATTACATAAACAGTGCTGCGAGAAGCACCTTCCTTATTCAACCAGCGGTCATCTACCACCGTGACTAAAAGGTTTCGTGCGCGACGCTGCCCGATGTTTAACAAAGTAGCAGCTTGGGTAGTTGTAATGGATGGATTTTCGAGGACATAATTGTAAATTTGCCGCTCTTGTTCATTTGTCGGCACTCACATTATGCTGAGAAATGTCCTGAGCAGTACTGGCAGCATTCAGTTGGTTACGATAGATATTGATACGCAAATCAACTTCACCGCCGATGAATTCTGGCTCTCGAAGACCATAGGTTTTGACTTTTCCCATGATGCGCGGAATACCGCCCAATGCTCAATAAGAGTATTATGTATGGCGAGTAAGCCAATCCAAAATAATACCAACGTATGGCATCTTGGGTGATTCCTGTTGATATTTCTCTAACTCCCGTCGGCAAGATTCTTTAATATCACCGGTGGGATGTTTGGCGATAAAGACACGAAGGTATGCAGTTAAGGCGGCCTTTCTGTTTTCCGGGATGCGTCTTTCTGAGCAGTTTAGATTGAGAGTGTCACAGAGGTCTTTCTTAATAGCATCGTCAGAGGCAGTTATTTCGCCATTGGATAGATATTTGAGAGAAGATAATGTATCTGATTTTAATGGATTGACGCTTAAAGGAGCATTTTTGCGATGTGCATCGCAGGATTTTTCTTTGTCATTGTGAGCATCACGATTTCCATTACATACAGCAAGCATGTTCCGATAATCTAAGGCTTTCTCTTCAGAAGTGGCACTCTGTGGGTCAATATGCTCAATCGTTGCTTTCTTCCCTTTTTCTGGAATTCGACACATGCAATAAGCACAAATACACCCTTGCTCCTGAATTAGACGATTCAGAACTATAGTATAAACATCGATGGGAGTTCCATCGGAATTACTTTTTCCTGAGGGAGCACCATGCATATCTCGGTAGGATGCATTAGGCTGTTGTTTGTATTTCGTAAGCTCTACAGGCTCAATACCTTTATTGATTTTAATCATAGTTAATCCTCAGCGATTTTCCAAATCGAAACGAACTTCACACTCTGTCAACTTTGGATCGTTGGGGTCAACAGTTTCTTTCAGGTACTGAAGAATTTTAGATGCTTCTTCAAGGTTACATTCGATGGCGCTATCGAATGCCTCAAATGCTCTTACAACATTTTCGGGACGCTCAGTGGTATGCATTACGCTATGCAGAATTCCGTTGGTATCCCATCCATGCACATTATAGGGTTTAACGATTACATCGTCATTTTCCTGCTTCAGACCGAAAAGATTGTAACTGTCATCTACTTCGCTTATCACTTGAGGAGAATGCGTTGTGATGATAAATTGAATGTTCGGAAAAGTACTTTTTAATGCACCGAGAATTTTTCGCTGCCAAGAAGGGTGCATATGAAGTTCAATCTCATCGATGAGTACAATACCTTCTCCCTCAAGTGGATTGCTGCGAGAAGGGTTAGCCAGAGCAATACGACGAGCTAAGTCACCAAAGAGAGCGAGGGTACATTTCTCACCATCAGAAAGATTATCAACGCGCATTTCTAGTCCATTCTTCTTGACTGTCATGCGCAGGGGACTACGTTTAACTTTTAGGTCGGAGACATTATCCAACATAGAACAGACAGCTGTGCGGACACACCCTAAAGAAACATCCTCATAATCGAAATTTTTGGCTTCTGTTTTTGTTTCGTTTTCGATGTCTTCCTGATTGCGAAACCACTCAAAAAAGGAACGAAAATCCAATTCATTCTCGCTGGCTCGCTCTAAAGCTGCCAGCTGCGAAAATTCATGATTGGTACGAATTCTAAGAGGAATGTCAAGGACGGAACGATTGGTTCCATAATTGACGAAAATGGGCATATTGTTTTCTGATCCCTCAGAGAGATAAGTTGCTGTAAATTTTTCAACAAAAGCATCGTATAAATCCTTGTATGGAATTACTCGTGGTGCTTTTCCGGGCTTGGCTTTAATATAATCTTTTCTTAAAGACAAGGTTTCACCAGCCAGGCTGAAATCAGCACCAAGGTTCATCATTCCAAAGCCAGCATGAACAGATTCTGCATTTAAGGAGCGGAAAGCAGTTCCCTGAGTGTTGCTTAAACGGTTCAAAACTGGCCACATTAAATAATTAATGGCTGTAAGAACGGTTGATTTGCCAGCACCGTTTACACCGAAAAGGACGGTGCTTTTTCCCTGCAAATCAAATTGATGTTCTCTATAGCCCTTGAAGTCATGCACATAGAGGCTTGTGAGTTTCATAGGAAATCCTCCTTGTAATGGTAATTCAATATTACCATGGGTAGGCCAAAAATTCAACAAAAAGAAGTAGAGAAATTACATATAGAAAGTGTTTCAGTCAGATTGATGTAGGAACTGAGAGCAAGTACCATAGCTTGTGATGTAAACTCCCTTTTGCGCGCGTGTCATAGCCACATAAAGCAGACATTTTTCGGATGTGATGGATTCTTTTTCGGAGATTGGATCCATGTGATTGATGGCAGCAGCTAGAGGAACAACGCGGTGATTAAGGGCAGCAATAAAGACGTATTTGAATTCGAGCCCCTTCACACGATGCATGGTTGCGACACGAATTCCATCAAAGTTTCGATTGTCAGGCTGATTCCGTTTGATTGTGTAGGAACGGATGCCGGCCTTTGTCAGCAGGAACAGATAATCGTTTGCAAGGTTCTTTGTACGTGCAACGATGCAAATCTCCTTTAGCAAAATACCGGAATTTTGTAGCTTCCGGATTTCAGTATAAATGAAGTTGAATTCTGCGTTTGCATCCGGGAAATTCCGAATGATAGGAGGTTCTCCGTGGGTCAAAGATTGGCATTGGGTTCCGCTATCGGTACTTTCATCCAAATCGTCAAAAGAGAGGCCCTCTAAGAAGGAGAATGCACTATGCCGAATCTCCTCTGTGGTGCGATAGTTGATCTTTAAAATACTGCTTCGGCCGCGGACATTGATACCGCATTTCGATAAGATAGGCCGATTCCGATAGATCCTCTGATGCGCATCACCCACGATAAAAAGATCGTTTGCGTGTTCCGGGCCGGCCAGAGTACGAATTAGGCGATATGAGTTATCGCTTAGATCCTGTCCTTCGTCTACAATGATATGGGCATACTGCGATTTTACACTGCTGCCCTGTAAAAGTTTTGTGCACTCATACATGGCAGTATTGATGTCGCGGATCTGATGCTCTTTCATCAGATTTTGGTAGTTGTCCAGAACCTGCCATACAAGAAGCCTCTTTCTGCGGTCCAGCCGTGTGCCGCGGCCGTTTCGGGAGGCTTTCAGATATTGGTCACGCGTAATCGCTTCCTGTGAAATCACGACCCGATTCCATTCTTCCTGATAAAAAGAAACGTCGTAAGGTAGTTCCGTGTTTGCAAGAAAGAGCGCCTTTTCCCATATAGGAGCCAAGGCATCATCGTAGCCGATCTGGAAAGAAAAGCCGGACTCGCGCATAAAGCGGCTGACCCATGCGTCAAGATGAATGACTTCAATTTTGCGTAGTTCCTCGATCGAGCAGATCTTGCGGAGATTTTCCTGAATATCTGCGGCGAGGTTCGCCGTATAGGTCGTAAAAAGAATACGCTGCTGCCCGGTGCATTGAGATGCCAGATATTTAGCGCGGTGCAGAGCAACAACCGTTTTTCCCGTTCCTGCACCACCCAGAACACGAACAGGGCCAGAGTAATTTTTCTGCGTCAGATTTCGCTGAGCCGGATGTAAAAAAACACGCCATTTTTCAAGCGGTGCAGCCATGATGCGGCGCAGTTCGTCTTCCCCTTCCACGACGACAAAGGACCGCATGGTAATGGGCTGTTCCAATGCTGCCGACAAATCCTGTGCTGCGGGAGAGGTATTGCATTCTTCGTTGGCAAGTTCCAGAACTTCTTCCATGGAAAAGCCTTCTGCAAGCCAGGCGAGATATTCGTATGCATCTGCCGGGAAGGAAGATCGCGCCTGATAAAACTGTTCTTTTGTTTCAAAGCTGCGGACATAAGGTAGCAGCGCTTCAGGAACACTCAGCCGAAGCAGATCCGCGTCTTTGAAAGCAGAAAACAGAAGCGGCTGACTGTGTGCTGCGATCGGTTCGGAAACCGTTTGTACATCAAAAACCTGAAGTGAACCGGTGTTCGGGTTTACTTCACAGCGTTTTCGGGCGGCCCACTGGTAGGCCTCATCGTGATGATCGACCCATAAAAGCAGATAAACTTCGGATTGACGAACGACAATGCCGCGGTAGGTATCATCAATACGAATGGAATATATTTTTTTATCGATACAAGAGTTTATCTTTTCGTAGTGAATTCCCGGCGAAGCAGGGTCATTCCGGAATTTGTTGACAAGTTCGGTAACTTTGCCCTGCACCTGACGGGGAAGGTGTGCAAAGGCCGTCAAAAAATCAGCGGAAATTGCGACTTTTGCAGTTGTCATACGTTCTTTCCTCCCAATAGATTGCTTAGATCAAGACCAGATAGATCGGCTGCGGTGTATATTTTCCAGCCGAGATGCTCCATCTTTTCTCGATCAATGGACTGTTCAAAAGTCATAAATCCCAATTTCTTGTCCGGCCATGCAATTTCAATCGTTGCGATGACATTTCCATCTGCACCAGCTGCCTCAAATCCAATGAAATCTTCAGCAGGTGCTGGGATACCGCTTTTCTGTGCCAAGGCAGCGAATGCTTTCGCATCTTCGTCAAATAGCAATTCACCGATGGAATTCCATCCGGAATCGGGTGTGGAAGAGGCTTCCGCCGAAGAACAGCTGCTCTGGGAAACAGGAAGTGCGAGATAGTCCATGCGCCTGAGCCCGGTAGAAGAAACGGCAGCAAATTCTGAGGCAAACTGCATCAGATTGAAAAACTGCCAGAAACCGTTCCACTCCGGTTCGTATTTATCTGTGCGGCTGTTCTTGTCATCGTTCAGGACGGCAAAGACGGTAACAGCACCATCTGCTTTCATGGATGCAGCGGAAATGCCTGCATAGAGAGCCAGATGAGAATTTACAGCACGAGAGACCCACGCTCCATAAGCGGTCAGCCCAAAGCGGAAACTGGAATCTGTAAAATGCAGTTGATCGTTCACATCCTGAAAGACCTGATGCCACTGATCGAATGCCGCATTGTTCTTGATGAATGCCGGATCCAGCAGAGAAAGTGCATAAGCGTGTGCCTGTGCGTGGAAGATCGTTTCGGCATCCGGCAGATTCAGGTAGGCAATCAAGAGGTCAAACGCAGAGAGCTTTGCAGGATCAAGTACCTCTGCATGGAGCTTTCGTACTTCGGAACGGTACATCACCTTGCCGAGCGGCATTTTTTCGACCGCTAAAACAGAAGTGGCGTAATCCCCCTGCGGGGTAAAAACGTTCTGAACATCCTTAAAACTCAGGGACCAGACCCGGAACTGCCCACTGCGGCGGAGTGCTTCACGTTTGATGGTGTCATCGGAAACGATATCCTTGTGATATAGGAAGCCGTACGTAAACACCGCTAGGGGCTTGTGTCCGGGCGCGGCTACGGGCCAGAACACAAAATCTGGTTTACAGGGAACGGATACACCATTGCTTGGACCCAGTGAAACCTGAGGTTCAAGTTCCCAAGCAGAGTGCTCCAGTTTGAGATAATAACTGTGTTTTCCGTTTCTTACGGTGTCACTGATATTTGCAGCACCAACTTTTAGACGGATCGCTTCCCAAAAGCGCGATTCCAATTCGCTTTCAAACAGCGGGTTTACAGGAATACTGCTGATCATATCGATTTTTTGGATATGGTCTTTACCGGAAAGAATCGTTTTCAACAGCCGAATGGCAGTTGCACGCGAAATATTACCGATCTGCTGGCTCTGGCGATACGCATATAGGCAATGATAGCAGCCGTCCTTCTGCGGATCGTCTTTGCAGGAGCAGGTTTCCATAACATGAAGGGCTTTTTCAAAAATCTGAATCAAAGAATCTTTTTCATGCATCAACTGCTTCAGATATCCCGTGCCGCCGGGAACCGAATCGTAGATCACGAGATACTGTTTGCGATAGTCGGCATCCGGGACGGGTACTTCGCTGACAGCAGCCCGGAGGTGATCGACATTGCCAAAATATTCTTTCATACCAAGCATGAAGGCCGCAACAAAGGATTCCATCCGGACGGAAGAAGAGTCCATCGTCGTAGCGGGAATCAGAAGTCGGAGAACCTCTGTGCTGAATTCACGATACAGAAACAGACATTCTTCATAGGCATCGGCCTGTGAGAGCGCAGGGATTTTGCGTGTCTTACAGGAATAGCTGTGGTTATTCAGCTTGCTGTCAGTCTGAATCTTACCACAATATTTGCAGATCCGGAACCCTTTGCGCACTTCCTCGACACCAGAAATCGATAACTTTTCACCTGTCAGGTCACTCTCGCCAAAGTTGATCTCCCGCAGCGTTGCTTTACGGACAAATTCGTAACCAAAGGGAAATTCCTCATTGTCCATGCGATAGGCACAGGAGATGTCGTGGTCCTCATCTACGTCTACAAGGAGCTGCTTGCAATAAAAGATATTAGAGCGGTCGTCGCTTTCATCACTAATCAAGCTCTTGGCGTAGTCCATGTTAGAGTAGACCATCTGCACTTTCAGCATGTTGCGCATCTGACCGGAATCGGCCCAAGCGGGGCTTCCGCATTGAGGACAGGCTGCTGTGTTCCGGCCAGCTGTTTCAAGCTGCGCATGAGAGCAGTTTGGACACAGACGCCAAAGGGCACTCTGAGCAGTTGTCAGGTCTACCTGATCGATCGTCAGTTTGCGACCATCCACATAGAAACTGTTGCTCGGTGCAAACTCACTGAGGGCAGAGGAAGCGGAGCGGTTGTATTCATAGACGAGCTTTTCATACTTTTTTCGGGCAGACGGAAGTTCCTCATCGGACTTTCGGTAGAGAACCGCCCGCAGAATGATCCCAGCCTCCGGAAAAGCATAGTTGGGCAGCAATCCCTCATCGGACAAGAAGTTGAAAACGTTCTTTTTGCTGATCTCCTGCAAAACGGTCAATAGGGCCGCTTCCTCGCCCTTTAGTTCCTTGATCTCTTCGTCGTAAGAACTGTCTTTGGGCTTGTTTTCCAGCTGCTGGATCATGGCCTTCAGGGAATTTACGCTGTTGTGCAGGCTGTTTTGCTGCTTCTTCAAACTTTCAAAAGCATCCAGAATTTTAATGTGCATGGAACTTTCTGTGGTTCCAGTGCCGCGGGCAAATATTTGCAGCTCTTCCTTGGAGCTTTCGTCCAGATAAGCGGAAAACATCTGGACAAAAGAGTTGATCTGCCGGGAAAGTGTACTCTGCACGTAGTTGAGAAAATTGAAAGGGAACATATCGGAAGGCCGCGAATCCAGTTTCTTCAGAATAATACCGACCTTATCGGGGATAGCATCATCAGGAATGCCTTTCCGCACCCAAGAATCCATGCAAAAAGCCATAAACTGCCGTTCCAATACAGCGGAAGCGCGCAGGAAGATTTTTGGTGGTGTGACCGAACCGGAGATCATCTCTAAAGGATCTGCGTAAAAATAGAGGTCATGTGGCCGCGCATTTGCAATTGCCAAGGTCAGAGCATTGCCGTCTTTGCGTCCGGCACGGCCAACACGCTGCAGAAACTGACTTTGTGCAGGCGGCATACTGCACAGGATGACCGTGGAAAGGTCACCAATATCAATACCCATTTCCAAAGTGGGGGTACAGGAGAGAACATTGGGGTCCCAGTTGGAACGATTTTCCTTGCTACGCTTAAAATCCTTCTCCAGTTGCTCACGATCTGGGCGTTCCAGCAGGCCAGTATGCTCCCGTGCATTGATGCGCGCCAGATCGCCGGTGCTGTAAAGTCGGCCATAGTAATTGATGCCGGATGATTTATATTCGACAAGTTTACCGCCACAGGCAGACCGAGGACAGGGCGCATTTTCCCACAGCGGCAGGCTTTCGGCAGAAAACGAATACACCGCACCGCAATGTTCGCAGCGCAGCTGGATAACATCGTTTGCAAGGAAGACACGGTTCTTGTTCAGGCCATAGACTTTATAGTTTGCGGAAGAAGGCACAGATACGACAATGCCGTTCTTCACAGATTCTTCCAGAATCAGCTTGCTGATAGCACGGAAATTGAGCTCGTCAAGAATTGATTCTGTGCAGCAGAAAGCAATCCAGTCTGTGTAACGGCGCGAAGATGGTAAATCAAACTCAGAAGTAGGATGGCTTTTTCCAAGGTATTCAGCTATAAAACGAGGAATATTACGCCCGGATTGTTGACCGGGCAGCCAGCGATTGCGGTCGTTTGAAAGCATATAGCTTTTGCCATCATTGATGGTGTACTCATCAAAAACAACATCTTTAAAAGCACCATTGCACCGGAGTAGATTCAGCCAACCGATGACCATGCGCTGAAAGATTATGCGGTCTTCCCGAGACATGATACCCAGTTCGTTAACAACACGCAGCTGGACTGCTGCAGCAATCTGCTCAATATCCTCAGGAGAAAAGGAAAGAACCGAGCAAGCCGACCGTTCCAGAGTGCGTCCAATTTTACTGGTAAGACCATATTCCAGCATGATTTCATACTGGATGCGCTGCTCAATCTCATGCATCAAAATATGCGCCTGCTTGTCATCGCTGAGCTTACGATTTTGCGTCATTTCTTCGTATGCACGCTTCCAGGTTAGATTGGGCGGAATAAAAAAGCTGACAAATTCTTCATCGGTCATGTGCAGGTGCCAGTAATCCACAAACCCGGCCTGAAAATCAGCAAGGCTTTGACCTGAACCACATTCTGCGCAATAACGCTGAATTGCCGTGCGCAGACCAAACCGCCAGGTGCGGGAATTGAAAAATCCAGCACGATGGGCGGCATCCTGCACATTATCGGAGAATGCAAGCGTTTTTTTGTCGTCGTTGAAGCGAGAGGAGAACATCTGTGAAATGCTGGCACTGATCTCCGTGGCACTGCGTACACCCATCAGAGAAAGTCCCCGGCGGCTGCCGCAGCAGGGGCAGATGTACTGCTTATGCTGCTTCGGGCCGGTTGTCCGAATCGGACTGGGAATCAGAATGTCCACCATGCGGGTGCCGCAGCTGGCACATTCGCTGCTGCCGTCGATCCCCAGTTTTACCTGCAGGCAGTCTGGACAGATGCGTGCAGGCAGCATTCCGGTGGGAACATTTTCATGCGGATGAGGGAAAAGCATCACGACTTTTTCATCTGCTTTAAAATATTGGTTGTAAAACGCTTCAAGATTGACAATGGTGGCGTTCTGACGCTCGTTCAGGATCGTGCCCCAGCCGGTGATGCCGCAGTCACGGCAGTTGACGACGGGCAAGTGCTGTTTGGCCTGCTGTCGGTTCAGATCATGCGCAATTTTATAAGTGATGTGCTCCGCATCGACCTTGGCAACGATGCGCCGCAGTTCCCGGATCCAAAGCTGCACCTGTACATTCAGGAACGGGCGTAATTTTCGCGGCTTACCGGTGCGCGCATGAGAAACCAGTGCAAAGAGCGAGTTGAGCGCGGCAGAAGCATCGGATAATTCATTCAGTGCCGGATAATGTGGTGCCAACGCTTTCACAATGCGGGAAACCTGATAGTAATTGCCCTCCGTTAGGTGTAGAACAGACTGTAGGAATACATGCTGCAGAAGAACCCGGCCCAGTTCAATGCGGCCACTGTCGGATAGAACGTCCTGCGAAAAATCCGGGAACCATGCCTTTACCGCGCACTGAAGATAAGCGGAAGGATCGTCCTCTTCGGCAAGAGCTACCAGCTGTGCAGTCTGATCTGCGGAAGGCAAGGCAAAGAATGAGGTCGACTGTCCAGCAAAAAACTCATCGGCACTGAGCCGATCCTCGGTGATGACGGCATCTCGTTCAAATGGCTCGCCAAAGATCTCCTCGGCATAATTCAGGATGGCACCGTTATTTTCCTTGGAACCCATGGTAGCAGAGGTGCCGATACAGCACAGATACCCATCGTAGATGCCAAGGCGGCGCTTGAGACGGCGCAGCAGGCAGGCAAGGTCGGTGCCTTGTGCACCATCAAAGGTATGCAGCTCATCCACTGCAATGTACTTTAGCGTTTCTGGATTATTCTGCTTCCAAAGCAGGGCATCTTTGGGGCGCACAAGCAGATAGTCCAGCATTTTATAGTTGGTTAGCAGGATATCCGGCGGACTGTTCAACAGAGTCTCGTGGTCAGTAATGATGCCATGCTCACTCATGGTGCGGGACGGAGTGCGTTCCAGACCGCCAACATACATACCGGCAGTTACATTGCCGCGCAATTCGGGGCTGTTATGAATTAGTTCTGCGATTCGCTTGGCCTGATCGGTGGCAAGGGCATTCATGGGGTAAATAATCAGTGCCTTGATGCCAGACTCCCCACGGTGCTGGTAACAGTACTCCAGAATGGGGTACAAGAAGCATTCAGTTTTGCCGGAGCCTGTGCCGGTGGCAACCAATGTAGAACGACCATCGTTTCCAGTCAGCCGTTCAAACGCTTTTTGCTGATGAACATAGGGAAGATATGCAGGGTGAATTGCCTCAAAGCAGGTTGGCATTTCCTTTGCAATACGGAAGGGCAGACGCACGGCAAGATAAGGCTCATGATAAACAGAGTCTTTCTGAGCAAGCATTTCTGCAACGGAACCTTTGAAAGGAGCGTTGCTCATGGGAAAAGTAGTGTCGATGTAATCACCAATGCCTTTTTCAAGCTGGCTGGCAAGAATCGAGGGTAGCATTACGAATCCTCCTTTTGACGACACCGAAACGATTGCTTTTAGCCGGTGCGCTTAATTTTATTATTGTTAAATATTAGACCACTTCTCTCACCGGCAGTGCATATCTTATCGGAACTCTTTTTATAAGCATCGATAGCTTTTTCGGTGGAAGTTTCACTGGCAATAGTAAGATTTTCACTTTCTTCTTCAAGTTGGATTGTTGTCTTCCCGGAAGCAGTAAGCTTGATTTGCTCATAGGTGATATTTTGATGGTGCTCATCTTTAAGAAGCTGCGTTTCGGCTAGTATTTTAGTGGTTTCAGCTTTTATCTTATCTGCATTAGCTCGCTCGGTTTCAGCCTGTGCATTTGTTAAATTAGCAGTAGCCTCTATCTGCTTTATTTCTGCGCTAACCTTTTTCCTTGCTTGATGATCATTAAGCAAAGTATTAACAGTGGTTATAACCGCCGATACTCCTGATGCAATGGTTTTTCCATCAGTAGATTGGACTTTCCCAGCTATACAGGGAATAAGAAGAGCTATAGAAATTACGGAAACCGGTAGGCGAGGTAAGATCAGTTCAAAGAAACCAGGCGATCCAACAGCGGTCTTAATGACAATATCATCTGTGAGACTTTCGGAACCATATAAGGTCGTAGTTGTGGAGAGGACTTCCAACAATCCGGACTGAAAGTTGATATTATCGACCATATTTAGGTCATTGTTGGTAGGCTTTTGAAAAGTACAATGGACAGCATCATCTGAAATATATACAGGAAACAAATTGCGTCGAATAAGCTTGGCATCTGCTGTTACATCAGAAATAGTCTGCTGCGCACGTAGAGCTTTGAAGAGGTATATATCCTGCCAGCTATGGACTTCCTTAAGCCATTTGACGACTCGTTTATGTGTAAAAGTACAGGTATTATAAGGCTCGGATAGAGTCTTGTGGGCTATTTCATCTACTAAATCTCCTAGCTCACCAATTGCAATTTCCTTACCGCCAGTAGAAGGAATAACAATTAAATCTCCAGAAGACATCTTATTATAGAATGTATCCATCTGACCTAGAATTAATCCGGGACGCTTTTCATCAGGATACAACTCTATAATTTTAGATTTCTTCTCTTCCTGAGATATTTTTATATCATTTACAAATTCAAGTGGAATTAAATCCCAGCCTAAAGCAACAAAACCATTGACTTGAAAGTCGGTATAGTACTGTCCGGCTTTTGTTCTTAAAAACCAGACTTTTTGTGTGTTACTGATAATAGGAATTTGCAGTTCATTTGCAAGCTGAACTAAGAGATTCATGTATACACTCCTTTACAAATTCAATGAGTTTTCATTGCTGTTACTTCTGATATTTATCCTTAAAGAACTTCCATGCAGTTTCGTAATCCTGCTCCCGGTCGCAGCGGTCAAAGGGAGCGGCGTATTCTATAGTGCGCTGTACCGGGCCGCCAGGCATGGTGTCATCCGTAATGGTACGGGCAAACACATAACCGGCCGGAGCATGCTTCATAATACCGTCCCATGGAGCATCGCCGCGCTTGATTGGCTGCACAGCACCGGCATTTTCCCACTCCGGGCGGGTAAAGCCTACACCGGTCAGGCTGCGGTTATTGGTAAAGGTAATGCGACCGTTGGCATCGTACCAGGTATCAGCTTCATAGCTTTGCAATACCGGGAACTGGATGCGGTAAATAGTTTTGAGCTGCTGCAAGGTCATGCCCAGTGCCATGGCGGTAAGTACGTCAATTTCTACCAAAGCCTGCCGCCGCTCGTAGTCGGTGCGTAGGGGCGTTTCCCACGTCCACTCCGGGGTCAAAGCGGTAAAGCGTGCAGGGGAGAGGCGCGGGTCGGATTTCGCCCAAGTAAAGTTGTTGTATTCTTTTCGGTAAGTTCTTTTTGTTAGGTCAGAGTAGTAAACATTAACTGCATTTAACAGTAATTCACGTGCCCGTAATTCTGGCAAGAAAAGGGAGTCCGTTATCCATGGAAAATTGGAGACGCTATCGTATCTGCCATTTGATTTTCCGCCAGTTTTGATTAAAAAATCATATGGAATACTGGCCATAAAGGCGCCCAAAAGAAGTACATCATCAATAGCAATGCCGAAAATGCCATCGATATGCTTTGTTTGTGGTGGAATTATAGCAGCAATTAAAGTTCGTTCGCCACCTTGATTAAGCATTTTTCGCATAACAACACGGTATACATCGGTATAGTAATAGTTAGTGGAGATTTTAGGTATTTGGTTAGAATATTCGGCAGGAGTACCAACGGGGATATAGTTACAGCGCTGCAAATAATCACTTTCAACATTTAGCAAATCAAGGCTATCATAGTCACTGTTTAATTTGCAGATTCTACGGGATGTCTTAAATAGTGGGTTAGCAACTCCAATATGTGGCCCAGAATAAATTAGCGATTCAGGAGTATCTGAAAAATGAACATCTCTTTTTGTAAGCCCTTTATCTTGACTGCTTGTTTCTTCCCACATTGTTGTGGTAAAAACTTTTGGGCCAAGGGATGCAATAGACATTTGAGAGTCTGCAAAACATTCAAGAGTTTCTATAAGCTGTTTGGCATGAAGTTGTGGCAATTTTGCCTGCTGCCACTTGTCACTGCCATCAAACAATTTGGCAAAAACTTCCAACTCGCGCTGCGTGACATGGATGATGCGGTCAGGGTGGCCGGTAGTATTCCAGTCGCCATTGGCATCCTTGATGCCTGGAATCGGCGCGGAGGCTTCGCCTTGGTAACACTCTGCGATGCCTTTAGCATCGTAGAGGTTACTGATGGTGTCGAACGACACCATCAGTGGACCACCATACACATTTAGACTAAATTGTGTATGGTGGTCCACTTCGGGAAATAGCTTTCTCTCGTTTGCAAATTGAAAATGATATCGCAAACGAGGATACAGCATTTCCCGAAGTGCACCACCCTTCGGGTCGTCGTAGACGCCCTCAGGGTGTACGAAAGCGGCAATGCCGCTTTCATTCGTTTTCTCCCACGAGAGTGGAAGAAAACATTTAAACAGATTCGTCTGCTGTCCTTTCAGGGCAGGATAATTCTGCACGGCGTTCAAAAAGTTCTGTTCGCCGGAAAGCATTTCATACTCTGCAAAATACATGCTGTGCGTATGTGCATTTTCCAGTGCCGTCTGCCGTTCGTGGGTGGTCTGGGTAGCGGTCAGTTTTTTTACAGCAAACATGGGATTGGCATCCGCCAGCACGCCCTGTTCGTTCCACTCGATCTTGATCCACGGCGGGTTACCGATCATCAGGTCAAAACCGCCGCGCTCGGCAAATACATCAGCAAACTCCAGCTCCCAATGCATAAAATGATTCTGCTGTGCTATTGTGCGAGCCAGCCTCAGCCGGGGCAAAAGGGCGCACAGTTCGTCCAAGTTGACCTGAAGCAGGATGTCAGTATCTTCTTCGTCTGCATTGTACCACGATAAAAGTGGAAACACCATATTCCGGCAAAAGAAAATGCCCGCCTGAAAATCAGACGGGCATACAGTAAATCAAATCATCTGAAAATGCTTCAATGCTTCCACAATTGCATCTTCTTTCTCCTTCGGACACTGAGGCTGCTTTGTATTTTCGGACTTCGCCTTGTGATGGTTCTCTCGTACCTCCAGACCGCATTTCTGCTTAATCTGCGAGATATACAGGGAAGATACCCTCAGTCCAGTCTGTTCCAACACGCGGGCTTTGATTTCAGGATAGGTCGCGCCTTTCTGCAATCCTGAAGTGTCCATGCCCTCCAAGGAGAACTCTACACGGACTTTTTTGGAGTCGATCTCACCCTTGGAAAGTGCAATGACACATTCAACATGCCGTGTTCGTGGAAAAAGGTCCACCGGCTGCACCTTCTCCGCATGATACCCATGCTCTTCGAGCCATGCGGCATCTCTTGCGGCGGTGGAGGGGTTGCAGCTGACATAGACCACCCGGCGGGGGGACATGGCGACGACAGCGGAAAGGGTTGCTTCGTCACAGCCTTTGCGGGGCGGGTCGAGCATCACAACATCCGGGTGCAGGCCCTCGGCGGCAAGCTGAGAGGCCGCCTTACCAGCATCGGCGCAGAAGAAGCGGCTCTTTGCGGCTATGGCATCACCCATGCGGGCAGCATTGGCCTTGGCGCTTTCGATGGCCTCAGGCACGATCTCCACGCCGATGAGCTCCCGGCAATGGTCTGCCATGGACAGGCCAATGGTGCCCATGCCGCAGTAGAGATCCAGCAGCAGGTCATCCGGGGTCAACTGAGCATATTCTGCAGCAATGCCATAGAGCTGCTCAGCGGCCAGGGTGTTGACCTGATAGAACGACAAGGGGCCCAGCTGTACCGGAACGCCGCAGAGGGTGTCCTCAATGAACCCGGGGCCGTACAGGATGTGGGTCTCGCTGCCCAGGATCACATTGGTGTTTCTGGCGTTGACATTGATCAGGATGGTGGCGATATCGGCAAACTGCGAAGTCAGTGCGCGGCAAAGCTCCTCTGCGTGGGGCAGCTTTGCCCGGGTGCAAACCAGGCAGACCATGATCTGGCCGCTGTGGACACCCCGGCGCAGAAACACATGACGAACTAACCCCTTGCCCGTCTGCTCATCGTAGGGCTGGATGTTGTGGGCGGCAAAGAAATCGCAGAGGGTATTGCCGATCTCGTTCAGCACATCCGGCTGCAGCTTGCAGTCGGGGCAGGGTACAATGCGGTGGGTGCGTCCGGCGTAGAAACCGATGCAGGGCTTGCCATTCTTATCACAGCCCACCGGAAATTGAACTTTATTGCGGTAGCGGTCGATCTCGGGGGAGGGGATGGGTGGCAGCACGGGTACATCCAGCCCGCCAATGCGGCGGAAAGCATCGGTAACGCTTTCGCCCTTGGCGCGCAGTTCAGCGGCATAATCCAGATGCCGCAGGCTGCAGCCACCGCAGGGGCCGGCCACTGCACAATCTACCGGGATACGGTCAGGCGAGGGAGTCTGAATGGCATCCAGAATACCGAAAGCGTAGCGGCCGCAATCTTTGACGATGCGGATGGCGGCAACGTCACCGGGGGCGGTGCCGAGTATGAACACAGCCTCGCCGTCCGGGCTGTGAGCAACGCCGCTGCCATCGTTGGACAGGCGCTCAATGGTCAGGGTCAGCACCTGATTTTTTTGTAAGGGCATGGAAATTCTCCTTTGGAATGAGATTGGGTCAGGCTTCTTCCGAAGCGGGGGCATCTGCATTTTCGCTCTGGGCGGCGATGTATTTGCTGGGCGGCATCCCCTTGGCCCGCTTGAAGACCCGGGAAAAATAGAACTGGTCAAAGAAGCCCACCGAGATGGCAACCTCTGCAATGGAAAGGTTTCCGGCTCGCAGCAGCTTGCAGGCTTCGTTGATGCGGTATTCGGTCAGATAATCGATGGGGATCTTGCCCACATTGAGCATAAACACCCGGTACAAATGACTGCGGGAAACGCCCACGCTCTTAGCGACATCATCAATGGAGATGTCGTGCGAATAGTTGAACTGAATGTATTTGATGGCATTCAGCACATATTGATTGGAGGAGGAAGCGTTGTGGGGGCGCGTCTCGCTGGTTTCTTTCATCAGGGCAGAGATGAACAGGTAGAGGTACCCCACCATGGCAGCCTCATCCTGAGGCTCTAACCCACGAGAAGAATAGATGTTGGTCAGAGCTGCCCGCATTCCTTCCGGGTCCTGCGTGTGGTGCACAGGAGCAGTGTCGGTAAAGGGCAGCTGTGCCGCCAGTTTGTGAGCGCAGGCACCGTTGAAGCCGACCCAACTGTACTCCCAGGGCTGCTGCTCATCGGCAGAGTAGCGGATGAGCTGACTGGGCCGGGCAAAGAACAGATCCCCCGGCACGACCTCAAAGGTCTTGCCGCCCACTTCAAAAGTGCCCTTGCCCGAGACCACCAGATGGATCAGGTAGTGATCCCGGATACCGGGGCCCCAGGTCTGACCCGGGGCACAGCGTTCCAGACCACAGTTGAAGATGGATAATTCAATATTATTGGTGTAATTCTGCTTGAAGGACTGCTTGTAGACATCTGCCATGATCGTTTCCTCCAGTTGACCGCATTCTTGATTCCAGTATATCATAACTGTATCTGCAAATTCAACAAAAGTACATCCGAAACTTTGTTTTTCGCGCTGAAATTGGATTTTTTGTGGATTCAAATTGCAAAAGAGGGCGGAATGAAGTACAATAAGGCTAACCCAAGTGCATGGACCCTTCATGCACGGACTTTGCGGAGAACGTTTGTGGAGGAGGAACGGCCATGGCGACCAGTACACAACTCAGACGGGAGATCCTTGCGGGGCAGTGGGATGAAGCGCTCTGCACACTCTATGGCACAGAACCGGAGGTGCTGGCCCGCCA
>ERZ780139.1644-NODE-1644-length-18665-cov-4.156368_pt1 | contig 18665 bp, 24 predicted proteins | sample MGYA00511476_ERZ780139 | MGnify/ENA primary metagenome ERZ780139 (study PRJEB29588, sample SAMEA2158190) | human gut metagenome | biome: human gut; feature: human-associated habitat; material: faeces | place: Denmark | collected 2008/2010 ... | reverse complement strand
GAGGCCGCGGCCGTCGCCGCCGAGCTTGAGACGCAGTATCATACCGCCCTGCTCGGCACGACGCAGCAGGTCCTGTTCGAGCAGGAGGAGGACGGGCTCTACGCCGGTCATGCCACGAATTACGTCAAGGTCTATGTACAGGCCGCGGACCTGCATAACGAGATCCGCGCCGTGCGCATCACCGAGCTCTGCCGCGACGGGGTTTTGGGGGAATTAGAATAAGCAATACGGCCCGATCGCCTCGCCGAAGGCCAGATACCGCACGCCGTCGTCCAGAAAGACCGCCAGCAGCGCGATGCCGAGCCAGCCGCAGAAATACTGCGGGCAGATCTGCCCGCGGAAGTTGTGCGGCAGCCCCCGGTAGTCCCAGACGGCATAGCTCCGGTTGAACAGAAAGCCGAACAGCAGCTCCGACGCCGTGATCACGCAGGCGCCGAGCAGCATCTGCGCCGTCAGCGCCAGCCCCGGCGCCCACTCGTGGAGCATCCCGATCAGCACCGTGCACAGCCCGCCGCAGAGGAACATGCTCCCGTGCGACCGCCCGCGCCAGAGAAGCTCGATGCACACATATACGCTCCCGCCGGCAAGCAGGAGCAGGAAAAAATGCCGCAGATCCATTCTCGTTCCTCCCGCAGCTAGTATGCGCAGTCCGCGCCCGGAAACACGGAAAAAATTTAAGAAAAAGCGCAAAGATGCAGTTGACAAATCTCTGAATATCCTTTATAATACATCGTGCCCGTGAGATACGGCACATTTATGGCGGCATAGCTCAGTTGGTAGAGCATTCGGTTCATACCCGGAGTGTCATCTGTTCGAGTCAGATTGCCGCTACCAGGCCCGTTGGTCAAAAGGTTAAGACACCGCCCTTTCACGGCGGTAATATGGGTTCGATTCCCGTACGGGTCACCATGATTGCCGAACACTATAGATGAAATGGCAAAAAAGCCAGTCATCTCAACGTGTTCGGCAATTTTTTATTCTCAAAATTCTTAGGTAACTCCATAGATGAAATCGCAGCTTGCAGAGGTTCAAACAGGATTTGAACCTCTGTTTTTCCATATTCAAGCGGATTTTCAGTGGCAGCGCCCTTTTTCAGAGGGCTGCGGCGGCGAGATTCCGGAAAAAACGAAGAAAAATCTTTCACAAAGTTAAGGGCACTGGATTGTTGGTTTTCACGAACCAATGACCAGCGCTTTTTGTTTACCCGGACGCTCAAAAAGGGCGCTGAGATTGGAGGAAACTATGAACGAAGAAAAAGCAGGCCAGAAAGAACAGTTCCTGCGGGAAACAGAGCGGCAGCTCCGTATGGCGCAGGTAGAGGCAAAGCTGGAAGCGGACGATCTGATCCACGCTTCGTGGAACGGAAAACCGCTCTGCACGGTCGATGCGAATGGTACGGTTCGCTTCTCCCCTGACGATATCCGAGGTGCGGACGAAGACCGGCAGCTTCAGACGGTCACGCAGACCGTCGCACAGGTCAAAGAGTACCTGCGGATCATGGAGCATGCGCCGACGCTCAAGGCAATCGACTTGGATGAGGACTACAAGATCCTCGCAGAGTTTGATGACATAGTGCTGGCTGGACAGATGAGCAAAAACGGTGTCCGGTTTGTGACGTGGGAATATGACTTTGACCGCCGCGGCGTTCACGCCGGTCACTATTTCATGCAGCTTTACGAAAGTGCCAAGCAGGACTTTGCCGTTCGCGCAGGGCTTGTCAATCAACAGCGCCTTTTTTCAGACGAGCAGCTTGCCGTGATCCGAAACGCCTGTGCGTTTTCGTTGGAGGACGATGCAACGCTCTCGTATGCGGAGGAAAAGCTGCTGCGCAGCGCGCAGGAACAGATCGGGCAGCTTCTTCCAGAGCCTGCGCGGGAACAACAGCCCACGTTTGAACAGACAATGTAATATTTTGCAAAAAGCCGGGATTTCGTTTGGAAGTCCCGGCTTTTTTGCGTTCAGGAGGTTTTTATGAAGCACAGACAAGAAGAATATTGGAAGCCGCGCTTCCACGCGCCGCCGCTGCGGTCGCACCCAGATCCGCCGCCAACGATACAGTGCAGCTGGTATCCGCACGAGGGCCAGTGTCCGTATATGCGGTTGGCACTCGTTTGCTGGCGCAGCAACGGTGAGTGTACCTTCACGGATATGCAGAAAATTGAAAAGCGAGGTGAAAAACGTGTTTGAAGCAAAACTGAAAAGCCACAGTCAGCCGAAGTTAGGGGCGCTGGCAGTCACGTTTCCAATCCCAGAGGAACGCTATGAAAATGTGATCCTCGCTTTGCAGAATCTCCAAATTGGTGACGTAAGAAAGCAGGACTGCTGCATCGAAAGCATTCGCGCCCCTGACTGCCCTGCTCTGCTCAGAATGACAAACACGATGGCAAACGTGGATGAACTGGATTGGCTCGGAAAGCAGTTGGAGAGCTTCGACCGATATGAACTGCTGCAATTTAATGCAGCGGTGGAGCGATTCGGATTAAATTGCAGATTGATACCGAGCGCAGCCTTGTGACCAACCTTACGGCCGGCGAATGCCTTGCCCTGAAGCCGCTCAGAGGCTATCCGGCAGAACTGCTGGAGGCCGGCGGCGTTGTGGAGTATCTGCGCAGGCAGCAGCCGGAATTAGACGGCCGATGAACGTGCGTATCGGACTTGCCCAACATCGCATTGGGCCGGATATGGAGGAGAATCTCCGGCAGGCGCAGCGCGCGGTTCTTGCTTGCGCCGGGCAGGGTGCGCAGCTGGTTCTGCTGCCGGAAATGTTCTGCTGTCTGTATCAGCTGGAGCGGCTTCGGGCCTGTGCGCAGCCGCGCGGCGGCGAAATCTGGAAGCATCTGCGCGCGCTGGCGTGTCAGGCAGGTGTGTATCTTCTGGGCGGCAGTATGCCGGAACTTGATGCACAGGGCCGCATCTATAACACCAGCTTTTTCTTCTCCCCTGCAGGCGAGGAACTTGCATGCTACCGGAAATGTCATCTGTTTGACGTCTCACTGCCGGGCGGACTGTGCATACAGGAAAGCAGCGTTTTTACACCCGGCGAGCAGCTGCGGGTTGTGGAATCTCCCTTCGGGAAGATCGGCCTTGCCATCTGCTTCGATCTTCGCTTTCCGGAGCAATTCCGTGCGCTTGCTGACCGCGGCGCGCAGCTGGTGCTGGTTCCAGCAGCGTTCAACTCGACCACAGGACCGGCGCATTGGGAGATCAACTGCCGCAGCCGCGCGCTGGACAATCAGGTGTTTCTCTGCGCTTGTGCGCCTGCGGCTGCGCCGGATGGCCCGTATCCCTATTACGGCCATTCCATGGCGGTAGACCCATGGGGACGGATTCTGACGGAACTGACCGGCGAGGCATGTGAACGTGTTGTTACGCTCGATCTGGACGAGACAGCCCGAATCCGGGCTCAGCTTCCGCTGCTGCAAAGCCGCCGTCCGGAACTTTATCGGCAATAAGGGCGTTTCCTTCCGCGAAGCTGCGCCGGGTGCGCAGCTTCGCTTTTCGTGTTTCCGGTTTTCGCCTGTAAAAACAGGAAGGACCGCAAATGTCAAGTATTTAATGCGAAAAAAGTAGAAATATTTTTATGATACCTTTTTACCTCGGCAAAAAGGCGTTGTCAAGGTGCATTTCAGGGGCTATGCAGCGGCGGCGAACGCGGCGCTGAACATCTGCGCGGATGACTGGAAGCCGAGTATTTCGCGTGGGTAGTTGTTTATCCAATCTTCCACACGGGCAACATCTGCGTCCGTGACGGTTTCAAAGTCCGTGCCTTTCGGGAAGCGCCGCCGAATCATGCGGTTTATGTTTTCGTTCGTTCCGCGTTCGCAAGAGCAGTACGCATGACAATAATACAACGCCGTGCGTTTTTCTTCGGCGTTGATCGCGCTGCGTGCGATTCCGTCCGCATCCGCAAATTCCGAACCGTTGTCAACCGTGATCGACTTGAATACCGTATAGAACGCCGCGCCGTAAATCCGTTCCAGCCGGTCAAGCGCCTGCACGACGGTTTCCGCTCTGCCGTCTTTTATGCGTATGATGATCTCGCGGCGTGTCACCCGCTCAGACAGCACAAGCAAGCGTGCCTTTGTCTTTTTCTTTCCTACAACGGTATCCATTTCCCAATGCCCCGGTTCTTTGCGTTCGTTGATGATCTCCGGGCGTTCGTCAATCGGCGTTCCCCGGCTTTCCCGCTTCTGACGCGGGCGGACTTTCTTGTATTCCTTTTTCCGTTCACCCTTTTCCGGGAGGTCGGCGTTGGTCAGTTCCAGAAATACGCCCTCGTCAATGTACTTGTAAAGCGTGGCGCGGCAGAACGTCATACCGAAATGCGCAAATTCTTCCCGATGCAGAAGCGCGCAGACCGCCGCCGGGGAATAATCGTCGTTTATTATTTTATCTTCGATGAACGCGGCGACGGCATGATTCTTGCCGATTTTCAGCGGCGCGCCCTTTGCTGACAGGCTTTCTTGATAACGTGCCTCTGCAATTTCAGGGCTGTACCGAATATCCGTTGTCAGGTCTGAATTCATGTGCGTGTACGTCCCGCGCTTCACTTCCCGATAGATCGTGCTGACGTGTACGCCGAGGTCTGCGGCAATCTGCTTCGGCTTGTATCCGATATTCAGACGCGCTTCAATTTTCAGTCTGTCCCGAAACTGCAACTGCTTGTATTGTTCGCCCATGTCATACCCTCCATACATAGCAAAAAGGGGCGGTTTCCCGCCCCTTGCCGCTGTCATTGTTTTCCGCCGCTTTCGCAGTATCCGGCAATGAATTTTTTGATTTCCGCTGTGGGATTTGTCCCATTCTCCGCGCAGACCCGCCGGAATTCTTCTAAAACATCCGGCTTCAAATCCAGCGGGAAACGCACGTAGTTTTTGCGATTGTACCGCTGCTGTGCGGCGTACTTGCTCTTTTCTTCCATGTTACCGCCTCCGTTTCAGCGATATAATAATTGCACACACTGACATGATGATACTAATTCCGCATAAAATATAAATGACCGTATCCATAGTGATTTGACATTGAGCCGCGTTCATGTTATTCTATGGGCGAGGGGGATTTCTCCCCCTGCCCGTTACCTTGTCAGCTTTTCTATCAAAAGCAGAATTGCAATGACAAGATTGACGATTGCGGTAATAAGATTGATTGTGCTTGCCTGCTGGTCTTTCTTATTGCCGCTTTTCTTATGCGGTTTCTTGCTCAATGTTTTTATCCCCCCTTTCTGATTCTTATTATACTATACACGTACGTGTATGTCAATAGCTTTTTGAAAAAATGTAAAAAAATTTACCCCGACGGGGAAAAATCCCGCCGGGGTTACTCAATGCCCAAAAGCCACAAAACAGACACGCCGAGGACTTTTGCGAATATCGGTATTTCATAGTCAGGAACAAACCGCGTCCCGATCTCAACGCGGCTGATCGAATCGCGCTCCATTATCACGCCCTCGACCTGAACGCGCGCCGCGAGGTCTGATTGTGATAGCCGCTGTTTCAGCCGCGCTTCCCGGATGCGTTCACCGCAGATATTCTTTTTCCCGTTGTAATCGTATATCTTCATGCGCTGCGCGCCGCCCTCCTTGTGCTAATGATCTGCATTATTCTTGACTTTAACACGCGGATGAATGATAATTGTGTTAAAGGTCAGCACGACCGAAAAATATCAGGAGGGCTACTCATACCATGAAAAAACTGAAAACGTGGCAAATCGTTCTTCTTGTGATCTTCTATCCCATCGGCATTTGTGTATGGATTTATCGGGTCTGGAAGAAAAACAAGCTAAAGCGGGACGCGGCTGCGGCTGCTGCCGTCCGCCGGGAAGCAAAAGAACGAGAAGATGCGGCGCGTCTGGAAGCGTGGCGCGCAGAGCGGGCAGCGCGGGAAACGTTGAAATTCAAGGTTGTCGGCGTGACGTTCAAAAACGAGGACGGGAAAAGCCGTCAAACGCTTTTGCGCAAGCTGCATTTCGGGGACGCGCCCTTTAACAGCGACGAGGGCGTTGACATTACGATTGAACGCGGGGAATATCAGGGCGAACCGGCGTTTTCCGTATTTGCCGAAGGTCATCAGGTCGGCAATATCAGCAAAGATGACGTGCCGTTTTTCGTGCGGCGTTGGAGCGATTTTGTCGGCGTGACTTCTGCCGAAGTCTACGGCGGCGGAACGGATGACGAGGGGCATTCGATCAACTACGGCATGAAAATCAACTGCGAGTTCCGCAAACAGGCGTAACGAAAACGAAAAGAGCGGGCGGGGAATCAAACCCCGCCCGCTCAAATTATTTTTTGTCCGGGATAGCGTCAAGCATACCCGCGCTTTCAAAAGCGTTGTAAAGAATCTGCGCGACGGCTTCGCGCGTAATGGGCTGCTGCCACCCATAATTGCCCGCGCCGTCGCCGTTGAAAATGCCCTTTCGCTTGCAGAATTCCGCCGCGTCGCGCGCCCATGCGGATGGCGTGTCGCCCGTGTCGGCGCAAGAGGTCAACTGTTTCCGTGCTTCTTCAATGTTCATGTCCAATTCCTCCCCGGATAACCGTTCCTTGAATTTCTTCCATTGTTCATTGCCGGACGTGCCGTAATAGGTGTTCGTATCGTCGCCCATCCACGGACGCGGACACCATTTCCCCGTAACGTCGTAATGCCGCACGACGTTTTCAAGCGGGACGTTGTATTTCTGCATCAGCATTTGTGTGAATACAACAAGGTTGTCCACGATCTCCGGCGGGAAATACCAATCTGCGGGCGCTGCGGAACGCGCCGTAGATTTGTCCAGCTTATAAGGTCTGACTTCAATGCCGATACTGTTTTCATTCCTGCATCGCGGGTGAACGTATGCGCCGGATGTGCCGCAATGCCAAGCAATATTGTTGTCCTCGACGCACTGATATACGGTGCTTCCTTCGTCTAAGCAATAATGCGCGGATGCCTGAATACCCGGCGTATTGAAATAGTTTGCAACTGCTGCCGCCGTACCGAGCGAACCGAAATAATGAATCACGATGTATTCAATTTTCCGCCGCCCCGTGCATCGCCTGAAATTGCGGCTGATAAGCCGCTGTTCAACTGTCAGGGGCATTATTGCGCCCCCTTGCTTTCTACTGCGTCGCTGATCTTCTGCGTCTGCGTGCCGAAGTAGAACGCAATCACGACCGTATAAACGACCATGAATTCCTGACTGATCTGCTTCGTAACGGCTAAGTACGCGAATACCGCCGTCAGCGCAAGCGTCACAATGCTTTTGACGCTCAAAAGCGCGCCGATTCGTTTCAGAATGATTTCGTTCATGTGTTTTCCTCCTTTTAACAGTCCCGTTTCAGTGTGGTTTCGTACACGATACCGCCCGCCGTGTTTTCTGCCTTGCTTTTGTTCAGGGCAAAAGACAGCACCGTAGCAGTAGCCGCCTGCAATAACGCTATCAGCGCAGTCAAATACGGCAAGCTGCCCGTATAGTTGTTTGTGACTGCGATATAGCATAAATCCAGCGTTGTCGATGTCGTTTTATAGTCAATCAACAAAACGCCGTAGCAAAGAAGTTTGCTGAATGACAGATAGCCTTTTACAAACTCCCATGCTGCGGCAAACGCTGCTTTGATCTTCATGCGCCGTAGGGCGCGCTTTCTGGTCATTTGCTGCCCCCGTAATCGTGGGACTCCAGAATTTCAAGCCGCTTGTTCGTGCGGGCGCTGTCGCCCTCCAGCTTCACAACACGTTCTGTCATCTTCACAAGCGTTTCGTCCTGTTTTTCCTGCTTGCGCTTAATGTCATCCGTGTTTGCCTTGATATAGCCGATTTCGGTCAGCACCGTCCCGGACTCCTTGCCCGCGTCGGCGCTGTCTTTTTTGCTGTTCCTCGCAAACGCAAGATATGACAGCGCAAACCCCGCAAGCGTTCCAAAAATGCCGATAATCACGCTCCAATTCATAATGCACCCTCCGTTATTGTTCGATGTAGTCAAGCGTCACGGTTTCTTTCCCCGGCAAAATGGGACAACCGCGCACGTGGTAAATCGTTCCGTCAATCAGAACGCCCTCGCCGTCCGCTTCTCCGCAGACGGCATACATACCGGGCGCGGTCAGCCGCACCCATATCAGCGCGTCGCGCTGCGCAATAACCTTGCCGCCCTTTGCGGCGGTGTAGGTTGCGCGGGTCATGCCGTGACCTCCTGCCATCCGGCGGGGTATTCTTCGGGAGTCCATGTGTTGCTGTCAAGCAGCGATTCGTAAAGCACGTCGCCCCAATAGCCGCGTTCACCCTTTGAAAACGCAAGCCCCGCCGTAATGGGTGACGGAATAACCCGCACGCCGTTTTTATACAGCACGTCTTCCCACAAGTTCGGCGCGGCTTCCGGCGTGTTTTCCGCCGTGTCCCACAAATCGACTGTCGCGCGCTTCAACGCGCCTTTCCAGTTGATGCGCGTGCCGGACTTCACAAGCGCCCCGCCGCCGGTCAGCGTCGGAAACAGTTCTACGGCGGTCGAACCGTCTTTGTTGTCAAGTCCCGCGCCCGCCGCCTTTTCGATCATTGCGCGCAGTTCCCGCGCCCGCTGGACAGTAATCATTCGTCTGCACCCCCTACCAGAATGTCAACGACTTTATCGGCTTCGGCAATCATCAACGCGCCGCTGAATTGCTCCACGGTCGCCGTCGGTTCGATTCCGAGTAGATCATCGTCAGAAAACTTATACACGAAATCTTCAAGGCGTGTTTTCGTTTCCCCGTTTTCTTCTGTGTAGTCAACCGGGACTTTCACACAAAAGCCGCCTGCCTGCGCCCGCTCACACGGGACATAGCACCCGTTTTCATGCAGGCGGACAAAAATAACGTCATCCGAATAACCGATGACGCTGCCGTTCTGTTTGATTTGATACATAGGTTATCCCTCCATTTTCGGCGGCTGTCCGAGCCGCGCAGAATAAAACGCCGTCAGCTTCGGCGTTGGCATTGTGCGCAAGAGGTTTTTCCAGTAATAATTATCAGCGTCCGGGAAGCGTTCGGCGGTAAAATCCGCCGCTGCGTCGCCCTTGCCGCTGATATAGAATCGGTACAGCTTGTCAAGCAGCTTTTGCCGGTATGCGCCCTCCGGCGTGTCTGGTCTGAAATGTTCCCAGCCGTCCTCGCTGGTCACGGCGCAGATACCGCGCCCGTCCGGGGCGTGAAGGAATCCGCCGTTTTCCGTTACCTTTGTGCCGTGGCGGAGGTTGAAATAGCCGCCGATTCCGCTGCCCTTATACCGTTTGTAAGTGATGTAGTCCATACGTACCTCCCGGAAACAGTTGATTGTACTGCCGCAATACCTTTTGTACGGCAAAGTAGGAGTGAAATCTTCTCATGTGACCGAGCCATGATGTGACGGAAGCTGCTACGTCCGCCGCTGCCATCTTGCCCCGGTCTACCCATCTTCGGAAAATCTTCAATTTCTGCATCATGTGCCGAACGCCCTGATACGTCGCTTTGCGGACGATCTTGCCGGTTCTTCCGTATCGAAAACGGACTTTTACAAAAGAGAATCCGCGCGTCAATTTGATGATCTGCGTTTTCTTTTCGTTCAGGCGGATACCGTGCGCGGCGCAGAGCCGCCGCAAATGATGCAGGCAGTTTTCGAGCCGCTTCTTTGAACGGTCGATAATGCAACCGTCATCCATGTATCGGACGTACTGTTTCATGCGCAGAACGTCTTTTATGAAATGGTCGATCTTGTTCGGCAAGGCAAGCGCGGCAATCTGTGAAACCTGACTGCCAAGCCCTAACCCCACGTCCCCGAAGTTGGAAATAAAATATTCCGACAAGCGGACGAGGTTTCCGTCGATTCCGCTGCGCCGGAATTGTTCAAATATCGGTTCGTGATGCGCTGTGTCGAAATACTTTGAGAAATCGAAAATCAGGGCATAGCCCTCGTTTCCGTACCGGCGGTAATGATCTGCAAGAAACCGCGTCACGCGGGATACGGCGAAGTCATAGCCTTTTCCGGGCAGGCTTGCGCCATTGTCGTAGATAAACGACTTTGATAATGCAGGGACGAGGCAGTAATCGCATAAGCAGCGCTGTACGACACGTTCGGAAATGTGAACGCTTCGGATGTGGCGCGGCTTGCCCCGTTCTACAAGATCAAATTCGTAAAATCCACGCGACCGATATTTTCCGGTCAGTAATTCTTCCTGCGTCTTTGCGATGTGGGCGAGGGCAGACGATTTATAACGCTGTGTGCTTGCTTTCCACCCAACGCCCTTGATAGACGCGCGGTATGATGCGTAAAGATGGTCAAAAGAAAACACCGCGCCGAAATCCCCGAATTCTTTCAACGCTTTTGCTTTCTTCTCTATGCGCGTGGCTTTGCGCCGCTGATACCGCGCTTCGTGCCTTTCTGTGCTGTTCATGGGAAAATGATACCTCGTACATTTCTTTCTTGTCGCGCTGTCTAAAATGCGTAACGGCGTAGCCATGAAAACGCGGGGAACGCGCGCCCCACGTCCATGCAAGTAGCGTCCGGCTTTCCGTATCGTGGTATATGTTTGTCCGGCGGCGGATGCCGTCAGAGGGGTTATATTCCCCTTTTGTATAGGGACTGCTTTTGCCTGTCGGCTAATCGGTCTGCCCTATGTCCATACAAAATCCGGGGGCAAAGCCATTCGAGTAGTTCGCGTTGTTGTTGTTGACCGTGCCGTCAGTATTCACATTCACGAAATTCGTGGAATTGCTGGCATTCGGGGAACGGAGCCACCAATTAACGGCTGTACGGAATATAACCCAAATCATGCAGGGCGGCGCGCTATCGCGCTTTGTCGCTCCGCTTGATCTTTGATATTTGTGCGAGTTCGTCGGTTATCAGCTTGACCCATTCTTTCAGGACGTTCGACGGCAATTTTTCATGGTTGACATTCATATACGCAAGGTCAAGCACGTCCAGCATGGAATTGTAATAGCCTTGCGCCCGTTCGTACAATTCCTTGCGGTTCTGCTTGTCTGCATCGTTGTGAATGTAAATCAGATTTGCCGTCTTGATAAGCCGGTACGCCTCGCGCGCCGCATTGTAAAGCGGCAGCGAGAAATAGAACGTGTAGCTTTTCGGTAAGATTCTGACGCGGTTGTACGTGAAAACGTAGATTTCGCGGGCGAGGTTGATATACTCCGCCGGGCTTTCTCCGCGTCGTGACTTCGGTACTGACATTTCGTGACCTCCTGCCGCCTGTGCGCCCATTGAGGGCGCAAGGCTTGAATTCCGAATTATACACAAAAGCCGGGGGCAAAGCCACGCGAGTAGTCCGCGTAGTAGTAGTAGACCGCGCCGTCAGTACCCACAAGCACGAAATACGTGGAATTGCTGGCACACGGGGAACGGAGCCACCAAAAAACGGCTGTGCTTGTCGCGCTGTGATTGTATTTGACCTTGCTGTTTCCGGCGCTGTAATACGAATACTGCGCCTGTTTGCTGGCTTCGTTGCTGTTTGCGTAAGTGGTAGACCCGAATACTTCGTATTCCGATAACAGGAAAAAGTAATCTGTGGTCGCCGTCACCGCGCTTGCGGCGCTGCTGTTGCCTGTGTTGTTTGTGTACTTCGTCACGGATTTCAGCACCGCGCGGAGCGCTGCCGGGATGACCGCAATGATCGTGCCGGAATAGCTTGACAGGCTTGTACCGCAAATTGCCGTTCGCATATTTGATGATTCCCAACCGCCGGAGTTTGAGTTGCTGGTATTCATGCGGAATCCGCCGCCGGTATTGTTGTAATAGCTGTCGCATAGCGCAACGTCTGTGCCGCCGGACAGCGCCGTTTTGCCTAACTGGAAATGAATGCGGTTTGTTCCTTCGACGCCGGAATTGTGATTGAATCCGATGATGAACACATACGTCGTGACGTTGGATAACGTCAGCGCCCCAACCGTGCCGCTCAGCGTGATCGCTTTGCGGTCGCCAATGCTCCAATAGGACGCGCCCTGTCCTGCATCAGATACGGACTTGATGACGCTCCATTCGTTATTGTTCAGCGTAGACGAAACAAAAGAGAGGGTCAGCGCGTACGTGGTCGTGCTGGATACGACGTTGACCGTGCCGCTGACGCTCTGCCCGCTCTTTGTGGCGACGATTGTATATGTGCCGGTTTCCGTTACGGTAAATACCGCCGTCCCCGTGCTGGTCTTTGTCTGGACTGTCGTGCCGTCCTTTTTCAACGCGACGGATGCGCCGGAATCGACCGTTACCGTGATCGTCGCGCTAAAGAACGTCAGGGACACGGCGTAGCTGTCTTTTACGGACACGCTCTGCGTGTTGGAAGTCTGCCCGTTCAGCGTTGCCGACACGCTCCACGTACCCGCCTCCGGCAGTTTCAGAACACAAGAGCCGCCCGCCGCCGTGCCTGTGACGGTCTTGCCGCTTTTCGTCGCGGTTACTGCCGCGCCGGATGTAACAGAAACGACGAGGGATAATTCCACCCCCGCCGCCGATAATGCGTTTGTTTTTCCGATCATGTTTTACACCGCCTTAATGCACAAAATAGATTGCAGCGTGATCGCCGCCGCCGGTTTCGACGCGGCGTAGATTTTGACCGTTCCGCTGCCGGACAGCGCGACGGGCGCGTAGATGCCGGATGCGGCTTCCGCTGCCCCGAACGTGACCTCCGGCACGTGGCTTGCGGTCACGCCCGTCAGCGTCAGTGTCGCCGCGTACGGGTACGCTGCATACGTGCTGTCGCTTCTCCACGCGGACGCTGCAACGCTGACATTCTGGAAAATAAGCGCCTGCGCATATCCGCTGTGTGAATGGCTGGCAGCGGCAAAATCTCCCGGCTTTTTTCCGCTGTCCTTCTGCTTGCCGGTCGTGCCGTCGAACGCGACGAGGTTGCCGGAAACCGGGGACGAAACCTTTTCGACGTACCCGCTGTGCGTGTGGCTGGCAGCGGCGAAATCTCCCGGCTTTTTGCCGCTGTCTTTTTGCTTGCCGGTCGTGCCGTCGAACGCGACGAGGTTGCCGGAAACCGGGGATGTGACCTTTTCCGTTTTTCCGTTGTTCAGGGCTGTAATGTTGTCCTGCATTGCTTTCTGATCTGCCGCCGTGAAATATCTGCCGATAACGTCGCCCGCAGACCACGCCCGCGCGGTCGTGCCGTCCTGCCCGCGTACAACGGTCAGCACGTTCCCGCTCTTTTCGGTCATCAGCACAGTTTCCGCCGTAGACCCGTCTGCACCGATTGTCAGCAAGTTCGGCGCATCCGGCAGCATTGTCCCGTCAACGACGTTTACGGTCGTACCCGCCGCCGTCAGCGCGCCGGAGAGCGAAGTCTCCGGGGAGTTGGCTTGCGCCGGGTACATTGTCACTAATTCGGACATATTCTTTCCTCCTTTTAGTAGTCCCCGCCGCCGCGAGAATTACAGAATGTTTGAGCGAATACCGCGCCCACGATACGACTCATGTTATCGGGGAGTATCTCTATCGAGTGCCACGAGTTACGGCGTATCTTCCCGCTCGAGTCCGTGGCGAGATACTTCACAATGTCGATATTGCTATACGAGGACGGCGCGGGTATCTCTTTGCCGTCTACCTTGATAGTCGCTTTCGAGGCGCGTTGTCCCTCGTAGATGCCGAACTCGATAGCGTGGGTATGGTCTTTTACGGTGTGGGTATGGTCTTTCACCGTATGCGTGTGCGCCCTTACCGTGTGCGTATGGTCGTAGACCTCGTGTGTATGTGCGGAAATCCTGTGTGTGTGCGACGGATGCGTATGCGCGCCCGACCAAATGAACGTCTCGTATCCGTCAACGGTTTTCCCGTCGCTGGTCGTTGCAAGGCGGGCGTGTTGAGAAATGCCGTGGTTATGCACGGCCTGTCCGTTCGTCTCACTCGGGAGCACGTTCGAGGACTCGAGCGCCGTTCCGCCGGAGGTCTGCCCGCCGCCGGAGGAGGTCGTTTGTCCACCGCCGCCGCCGATAGCTTTCTCATACGCCCGGAACGCCTCGAACTCGATATTGAGGAGCATTTTGTTAATGCGTACCACCGAGTCGGAGATATAGAGTTGCAGTTTCGCCGGATGCGTTGCGTCGGCGTTATCCGAGAAATTATAGATTTGTTGGTTGGTCGCGCCCTGTGCGTATGTCTCGGAAATGAGGGCGCGGCTCTGCAAGTCGGAAATACTGCCCGCTATATCCTGCGTCTTGTTGGCAATCGTTACCGTGACGTTTCCCGGGTCGCCCTCTGCATCCGCTTTCTCAACGCGGACGATGCGGGTACGGAGGTTAATTCCGTCGGCCTCGTCCACGACGCGGACGATTTCGCCCGGGCGGAACTTTGAGAACTTGTCGCCGGTCAGCCGATGGAGGTCGATAGCGCCGATTTCATAGCTCACATACGGCTCCTTGAGCCCGGCGAGTATCTGCTCGGCGTATGCCTTGAGGTTTTCCGCCACTTGATACCGCGAGTCTACGAGGATAGTCGAACACAAGCCGTATCGCTCGATGCTTAAAGCGTCCTCGACGTACGGAACGCCGCCGTTCGCCGACTCTATCGTCAGTTGGTTTACACCCTCGCCGTATCCGAGCGCATAGACGCGGTTTGCGATACTGGTCGCGTCCGTCGTCTTTTTGATGTTCGTCATATTCTTTGCGTATCGGATTTCGCTTTTGAGCGCCTCCGTCGGCACGGTGAGCGAGAGCGTCCACGGATAGACGGTCGTATCCCACGACCAAAGGTATTCACTATCGAAGCACTCCGGCACGGCAAAGAGCGCCGCGAGGAGCGTCGAGTTTTCCCAATTATATTCAAAATAGCGTTTGAAATCGCAAGCCCCGAGTTTCCAGTTTTGCCGGGTCTGCCGGGCGAGAATGTAATTGAGAACGTCGGCAGTCTTTACGCCGGAGCCGCCGCATTGATGATACTGAAAGAGAACGTCGGAGAGGAGCGTAGCGAGGACGTGCTCGCAATCATAATAGCGAGTCGCGCCGTTGCTCCGCTCCATATCCTCCCCGATGATGCGGAAAAGGTCGATACGCTCGTCTCCGTCGAAAATCTCGACGAAGTTCAGCGGCGTACAATAGGCGTTTTTCGGGTCGTCCGCCGGGAGCGTAAAGGTCGCCGTCCATAGGGAATTAGTCTCGAGGCCGTAGCCGACGGCGAGCGCGTTGTCGAGGTAGGCGAGCCGCTTCATATCGCGGTTGAAAATCTGCGGCTTTGCCATTATAACCACCTATCTTTCCACAAGATTTTAACGTCTGCGGTCGTGCCGCCCTCGACGATAATATCGTTCTCGCCCGGTTGGAGCTTGAAAAATGCGCTATCGTCGCTCACGCGGTCGATGATGTTCGCGCCGTTGAGCGTTACGGTCATGTGCTCCGTGTCGATAATAAGCTCGTCTCCGGCGACCATGTTCACGCCCTCAATTACCATAGTGACGGAGCCGTAGGTCGAAACGCCCGTACCGCTCGCCGTTGCTACGGCCTCCGCAAGCGCGGAGAAAAAGAGAGTGCGGATATAGTCGCCGACGCTCCCGGCCTCCGCCTCCGCAAGCGCGGAGGGGAGGAGGACGCGGACGAACACGCCGGACGCGGTAGCGACCGGCGCCGCCGAGCCGTCGAGGTATCGAATAATTTTCAGCGTCGCCGAGGTATCCGTCTCCGCGTTCGCCGTAGCGAGCCACTCGAACACAATGGACGTTGTTCGGTTGTACGTCGTCTTATTGTACGGAGTGCGGTTATACATTTGCTCGCCTCCTCGTTATGCCAAAGTGCAAACGATAGCCCCCGCCGATACCGTGATAGCGTCGCCGTTGAGTACGTTCTTGCTCCGGGTAAAGGAGCCGTACCAAAGCAAATTGCCCGCCGTCAGCGCGTCATAGATGCCCCAATAGGCCACCGTGCCGAGGTCTGCCGTCAGAGTGCCGAAGTCAACGGGCGCGGAGTTGGAAACCTGTTCTTTGCCGGACACGAGGGACGGCGCGCTAAAGTTGATAATCTTTCTCGCGTATCCGCCGCCGGATACCTCCGTACCCGTTCCGCTCGCCGTCGGGTCGGTGAGGAAAAGGGCGAGATAGTACGTCCCGCTCCGCAAGGACGTATTCAAGAGAGTGGATGCGTGGACGTTAGATAATGCGCTCATAGTAGAAACCTCCTAATTTTTTAATTTACCTTGAGCCGTGTTATCGTCAGCGTTTGGATATTACCGCGCGCCGTGATATAGATTAAGCCGTCCGTTTCCTGCGTCCCTCGGACGTTGACCGCCTCCGTGTGAGGCAGAGAGACGGATTTCACGTCCTGCTGATTGTAGCGCAAGGACTCGGCGAACGGCTTACACAAGAAACGTACCTCGCACGTTCCCGTAACGGCGATTTGCTCGATAGAGATACCGCCGACGACCTTTGCGGAGTACGCCTTTTCGGGCTCGTCGTCAAATACGAGCAAGCCCTCGCCGGAGAGCCATTCCGCCACGGCGCGCGCTCGCGTTCTCACGCCCGCGTAATGGTAGCCCTCGCCGACGAAAGCGACCGTGCATACGATTTCGCGGTTTTCGTAACCGTCCTCTATGTCGTATGTGCCGCTCTTGCCGGGTATCGTGTATTGCGTTACCCGTTTCGCAGGGAGGAGTGTTCGGTCTGTGGATTTGAACACGACTCCCATATCCCCGCTATGCTTGTTGTCGAAAATAAAACCCATGCTCACGCCATAGATACCCCCTTGCTCCGCGATTTCGATTTCTGCATATTGTAGAGCTCGCGGGAAATCTTCTTTACGTCCGCCTCCTCACGGACGACGAGCTCCGCGATATGAAAATGATTTACGACGTTTGTATCTCCGCCGCCGGAGGCCGTCGCACCGCCGCCGCGCCCGGTCAAGTCCGCCGGGACGGATGCGGAGACGGCCTCGACGGTCGCCTTTGCGGAAAAGCCCGTTTCGATTTCCCCGATAGAGCTTTTGAGCTTGTCGTTTACCGCCGCGAGCCCGGAGTCTACCTCGGCGAGCATTTCCTCGCCCATAGCTCCATAGGCTTTTACGGCCTTGCTCTTGTTCTTCTCAATGCCGACGACTGCGCCCTCGACGTTCATTTCGGACACCCACGCCATTTTTGTGCTCGGGGAGTGGATGCCGAAAAAGTCCGTAATGCCGTCCCAAATGGAGGAAATCCACCCGGACACTTTATCCCATAGCCACCCGGCGAGCGACTGGATGCCTTGCCACAAGCCCCGGACGAGGTTTGCGCCGACCTCCGCGACCTGCGACACGCCCTCGCCGAGCGCGCTCACGATGCCGGTAATAATCTGCGGCATAGCGCGGACGATTTCGGCGATAATCTGCGGGAGGTTGGTAATGAGGGCAGTCAAGAGCTTTACGCCCGTCTCGATGATTTTCGGTATATTGTTCACGAGGGCGTTAATTACCGCCGTGATAATTTGCGGGAGCGCCTGTACTATCGTCAAAATGATTTGCGGGAGGTTGGTAATAAGCGCCGTCAAGAGCTTTACGCCCGCCTCTACGATTTCCGGCAAATGGTCGAGGAGCGTTGTAATCGTGCTCTCGATGATTTGCGGCAAAACCTCGCATATCGTCGTAATGATTTCCGGGAGGTTTTCCACAAGGGCGGTTAAAAGCTCGACTCCCGTCTCGATGATTTGCGGGATAGCGTCGAGGAGCGTCGTTACGAGGCTCTCGATAAGCTCCGGCAAAGCCTCGAGGAGTACCGGAATAGCCTCGAGAACGCCCTCCGCGAGCCCCTGCATGAGTTGGAGCGCCGCGTCGATAAGCAAGGGTATATTCTCGATAAGCGTCGATACAATGGTCGTCACCGTCTCCACCGCCGCCGGAATGAGCGTCGGTAGTGCCTCCGCGATACCCTGCACGAGCGTTGTAATGAACTGTGCCGCCGCCTCTACGACGAGCGGCAAAGCCTCGATAATGCCTTGTACGAGCGTTGTCACGAGCGAGGCCGCCGTGTTCATAAGCTCCGGGAGCACCGATGTAAACCCGCTCAAGAGCGCCTCAAAGAGCCCGACTCCCATTTCGAGGAGTTCCGGCAGGAGAGGCGCGATAGCGTCGAGGATGCCCTCTAATGCGTTCGGGACGGTTTTTGCGAGGTTTCTAACGACCGGCGTAATGTTCTTGACGACCGAATTAAAGGAGTTTACGACGTTATCGCATAGCTTGTCTATGTCTGCGTCTGCGTCGCCGAGGCCGGTAATGAGGTTTTGAAACGAGGATTTCAGCATCCCGATAGAGCCGGAGATAGTCGCCTCCGCCTCTTTCGCCGTCGTCCCCGTAATGTCCATTTCCGTCTGGATAACGTGAATAGCGTCGATAATGTCCGAGTAGCTCGAAATATCGTACTTTACGCCGGAGAGCTTCTCCGCGTCCTCGAGGAGCCTTTGCATTTCCTCTTTCGTACCGCCATACCCGAGCTTGAGGTTATCGAGCATTGTATAGTTCTGCTTTGCAAAGCCGGAGTATGCGTTCTGAATGGAGGCCATGTCCGAGCCCATTTTGTTGGCGTTATCGGACATATCCGTAATTGCCATGTTCGCATACTCGGCGGCTTTCTCCGTGTCTCCGCCGAGGGAGGAAATGAGGCTCGCAGAAAAGCCCGTCACGGTTTCCATGTACTCGTTGGCGGAAAGACCGGCCGTTTTGTATGCATTGGCGGCGTACCGTTGGATCTCCTGCGATGAGTCTTTGAACAGGGTGTCAACGCCGCCGACCA
>ERZ780139.1618-NODE-1618-length-18943-cov-16.217281_pt1 | contig 18943 bp, 9 predicted proteins | sample MGYA00511476_ERZ780139 | MGnify/ENA primary metagenome ERZ780139 (study PRJEB29588, sample SAMEA2158190) | human gut metagenome | biome: human gut; feature: human-associated habitat; material: faeces | place: Denmark | collected 2008/2010 ... | reverse complement strand
CGGGTCCTTGCGGCTGGCCTGGGCCAGCGCCACAATGTAGCGGTACATCAGCTCATGCACAAATACCGTGCTGACTTCCTGCTGCATGGCAAGCAGATCCGCCTGACCGGCAACGGGGCGTACACGGTCCAGCAGGCGGCCTTTGCTCTGCCCGGCCAAAATTGCCAGCTCCGCTTCCTCATCGGGGTAGCCCATTACGGCGCAGACCATGAAACGGTCCAGCTGAGACTGCGGCAGCATCTGCGTGCCGGCGGCGCCGATGGGGTTCTGGGTTGCAATTACGGTAAAGGGTGCGGGCACCGGGCGGGTAACGCCGTCCACCGTCACCGTGCCTTCTTCCATCACTTCCAACAAAGCCGACTGCGTGCGGGAGGAGGTACGGTTGATCTCATCGCCCAAAAACAGGTTGCACATCACCGCACCGGCGTGGTACACAAACTTGCCGGTCTCTTTCTGGTAAACGGAAAATCCCACCAAATCGGACGGCAGAACATCCGGCGTAAACTGCACGCGGCTTTCTTTCAGGTCCAGCGCGCGGGCAAAGGCCAGCGCCAGCGTGGTTTTGCCCACGCCGGGAATATCCTCAATCAGCACATGGCCGCCCGCCAGCATGGCCATCCAGATGGTGTTTACCGTTTGCTGTTTGCCCTGCACGGCCTTGTTTACTTCGGCCGTAACGGCGGCGGCCTGCTGTGTGTACTGCATGGTTAATCCTCCCGGTGTTTTTTCCATATCACCATAATGCCAACGGCGGCGGCAATAACCACCAGCCCGGCCCACAGTGCGTTGTTTTCCAGCCAGATCATGGTATTGGAGATCGCGCTCCCCTCGGATTCCGCGCTGCCCTCCCCCGGCAATGGGGTCAGGGCCTGGGGGGCCACTTCGGCAATGGAGCTGCCGCCGGCATCCTCCACGGTCACCTGGCGCGGCGTTTCGTCCCAGGTAGCGGCGCTTTCCTGCAAATCCTCCTCTTTGGTGGTGTCCGCAGCGGCGGTGTCGTGCTCCGCAATTACCAGGTAGCGCTGGCTGTTGCGGGTGTAGGGGTGGCAGGTGGAAAGGGTCAGCAGGTCCCGCCCCGGCTGGATCAGCACGGCGTTGATATCGCTGGGGTCAATAATTTTCAGCTCGCTCACGCGGTAAATCAGCGTTTCCCACGGGGTGGTCAGCTGGATCTTGTCTCCCACCTGGATCTGCTGCACGTTGCGCAGCATTTCCGCGCCATAATAGCCGCGGTGGGCGGCAATCACGGTGTTGGTGTTTTCGCCGCCCAGCGGCATCGAGGTCTGGCCCAGCAGCGCCGCGCCTTTGGCCAGGTTTTCGCGGCTGGCGCCCAGGTAAACGGGCAGCTCCAGGTTCAGGCGTGGGATCCACAGCACAGCCAGCACATCATCGTCATAGCCATAGGCAGCAAGGTCCAGCGGGGCTTCCTCGTAGGCGAACGGGTCGGTCAGGCCGCTTTGGCCCCCGGCGTAAATTTCCGCGTTATAGTCCTGCATCGCGGCGTACAGTTCAGGGTAGGCGCGTTCCGACTCCGGGGGTTCGGCTGTGGTTTCCTCCGCCGCGGGGGCGGTGGGCTGGGCTTCGGCGCGGGCCGCAAACTGCGCAGCGGTTTTGGCGTTGCGGGTGCTGGTCCACCACTGGGCAGCGGTGGGCTGTATCAACAGCGCCAGCCCCAGCAAAATGGCCAGCCAGGCCAGAATTTTAGCAATCAGCCGTCCCATTTAGTCATCCTCCTCGCGCTTTTTGCAGCGGTGCAGCAGCAAAAGCAGCAGCAGCGCTTCGCCGCCGATCACAATGCTGCCCGTTACCGCGATCCACGGCCAGGCATCCACCACGCGCTTGACCACCGTTCCGGTGCGCAGAGCCTGATACTGCACGGCCTGCGGGGTGTTGATTTCTTCCTCTCCATTATAAGGGATGCGGGTGCCGCGCACAAGCATGCGGTGGGTGTTGATGGCATACGGCGTGCAGGTAACAAGGGTGCAGTAATCCTGCCCCGCGGTGATGTCCAGATCCTCGGTGTGCTCCGGTTCCACCACTTTGATTTGATCCACCTGGTACGCCAGCGTTTCATCCAGAATATGCAGGTAGAAACAGTCGCCCTCTTCCAGCTTGTCCAGGTCGGTGAACAGCACGGCTTCGGGCAGGCCGCGGTGGCCGGTCAGCACGCTGTGGGTGCTTTCGCCGCCAAGGGGGTAGCTGGAGCCTTCCAGATGGCCAACGCCCTTTTGCAGCACATCATCGCTGGTGCCTTCGTAAATAGGCAGATTGACGTCAATTTTCGGGATGGTGATATACCCCAGGCTTTCGCCCACATCCACAAGGTCCACATAGCTGGTGCCGGTATCCTCCGCTTCGCCTGCGGCATCGCGCTCCACGGCGCTGTCCAGCTGCTGGTTATAGCGGCGGGCGGCCTCCTTGGCGGCGTCCAGTTTTTCGGTATCCATGCTTTTTACGGTATCATCGTAATTTTGGATCGCTTCGCTGGCGTGGCGCTGCGCCACCGCGTTGCTGATAACCGGGTACGATGCCACCCCAATGCCGGACAGGATCATCAAGGCCGCAAAGCCGACTTTTAGTTTTGTTGTGGTATCCATAGCGTCACCGCGAACCTTTCCGTAAGAGGGTTGAAGTTGGGAGCTGATGCAATTAGAAATTAGGAATTGGAAGTAGGCAAAAGAATAAATAATAAAGAATAATGAATAATTGTGGTGGACCGCGGCGCATTGCGCCGCTCAGGAGATATTGGGTTGGGGGTGGTTTTTAGGGTAGTGAATAACAATAAAATAATCTGTAGGGCCTTACGGCGTTGCACACCACAAAATTGTAATAAACCTCGCCCTGCATGTAGGGGGCGGCGTCCCCGACGCCCCGTTTGACGGGCCTAATAATTGCCGCCCATCCACCCCGCGCCGCAAACATTGCAAATCATTTGTAGGGGCCGATGCTCGCCATCGGCCCATTGACGGGCCTTGCCCTATTTATTTTTAGGTTCTGCACGGGGAACCACCCCTCAGTCACCTTCGGTGACAGCGCAAACAGCGCCCCGTCCCCTCTGTCGCTTCGCGACATCTCCCCGCCCCGCGGGGAGTCACCCCTCAAGGGGCGCCAATATCTAACCTTATGTTTGCGGTGGCTCCCCTAGAGGGGAGCTGGACGCGGAGCGGCCTGAGGGGTGGTTCCTTGCCACAAACCTAACGGCCGTGGGGTGGTTCCCCGCCACAAACCTAACCCGTAGGGTGGTTCCCCACGCAGAACCTAAAAATCAACCGAACAACGGCCATGTACACCCAAAAAAATTTATTCCCCAATAACCCACCATAGGGGGAGGGCCAAATCCGGCCCTCCCCCTGTGTATGATGGATTATCCCTCTATACCCTATTGGTGAATTGTAACATTGTTTTGCCTTGCGGCGGGCGCATCAGGTGCGGTTCTTCTTTTTCAGGCTCAGCAGCACGCCAACACCGGCCACAACCAGCAGCACACCAATGCCGCTGAACAGCAGGGTGCCGAAACCACCGGTGGTGGGCAGGTCGAAGCCCCTACGGTTGATGACAGTAACCGTGATTGTAGCAGTGTCAGTAACGTCTTTTCCCTTATCATCGGTAAACTTCGTTGTTTTCTGATCCCAATCATGCTTTGTCAAAACGCCATCTTTGTACTCAAAGTTTTCATTCCAAGACGTCTCTTCGCTAATGTTCAGCGTAACCTTGACAGGACCGTTCAGCAAATTATAACTATCAAGAGTCTCTTTCTCAACCAAGTAGTAATCACCATTTGCTAAGCCATCCTGATGAATATTACCTTCGCTATCTGTTACCAACGTATCTGTGTTTACTTTAACCCACACTTTTCCAGTTTCTGCAGTAGGCAGACCATATGCTTTCACTTCATCCGCTGTCAAAGCCTTATCTCCGGCTTCCTGCTCCGGAACCTGCTTGTACAAGTCAAACTTTACACCGACTAGATTCTTTTTATCATCACCGTCTTTATGCACATTGATTGTATAGCTATAAACAACGGTATCGTCATGAATCTCGCTGTTAGAGCCGTCATCCGGCTGACCATCGACATTAATCTTATTGGTATACTTCAACTTTGCAGTATTGTGATTACCATCTTTCGGCGTGCTAGCAGCAGCCGTCATTTCGGCAGTATAAGAAATCACAATATTCTTCCCTGCATAATTTTCCATAGCAGCAGGGGTAAATGTAATCTTAAAGCCATTTGCAGGAACATCTTCACCCTTGGTAGTAATCCTATATACCGCTTCATCCACAGCAATGCCTTCGCAGGTCAATGTAGCATTCCCATCATACTTCAAGTTGTTAGGCGTATCCGTTACTTCAAAGGTACTAAGCTTCGTAATGTTATTAGGAACACTTACTGTAATCGTATACGGAACATGGTCGCCTACGCTGTAATCTGTATCTTCTGTTTCGGTATTGTCTTTATCAATTACTTTCTTTTCCAAATCCGGCTTTTCATTGATAACTTCAATGGTAACATTTGATTCCGTTTTGCTACCATACGTAATCTTGCCCTCGCTGTCAACTACAAACACAATCGGAGTCTGATCAAGAATATAACCAGTATCTGGATCATAGCTCTGTTCGATAAAACGGTAGGTACCCTGAGACAGACCGCTTACAGTAATCTTGCCATCAGTCGTCTTTAACGTTCCAAGATCTTCATCCGTTTGCTCATTTTTGGTTACTTCTTCCCATGTTTCGGGATCATCTTTTACCTTCTTTTCAAGCTTGTATGTAACGCCATTCAGATTCTCTGGAGTTCCACCGCCCACGCGGCCTTTTTTCTCCAAGGTCACTTTGCCGTAGGTCGTTGCATTTTTAGGGAATACATACACATCGTACATCCACTCTGCCTTATTGGTTGGATTTGCCATAGGAAGCGATACCAGGAACGGTTCAACCGGGGTCGTTACCTTAGCGGGGGTTTCAGTTTCGATAATAACATACAAGCCAACCGGCAGGCCCGTCTCGCCATCGCCAAACTTTACAATGCCATTCTTGCCCGTCTTACCAGAGCCATTTGGCTTATTAGCATAAGCAGAAAGAATCTGACCATTCTTATCAACATAAGTGTTGATGCCTACCTTCTCTGTGCTCTTACCATTATAGTACTCGACCAGTTCATCCGCAGTCATTACCTGATAATAGGTAAAGGTTGCACCTTCCAAGTCTTTTGCATCTGTGGGCACATTGTTCTCGTCTCCTGCTACACCTGTGCCGGCTTTATCCTCGTTACCATTATATTCATACTTATGAATCGTGATGGTACCCTTTGCATCTTTATCAATAGCGCTAGCCAGGGGAGTTGTGGGTGTAGTTTCACCTGTACCCTCTGCCATTGCTGGCATGGCGCACAGGCTGAGGGCCAGAGCGGCGCTCAACAGGCCTGTGAGAAAACGTTTTGCTTTTTTCATTTCAGTACCTCTTCTCTTAAAAAAATCATCATCGGATGGGCGGCAAAGCCGCCCGGCTTAAGGGTTCTGCATCAGCACGGCGTGCAGTGCGGGGCGCTGCAGCGGGGAAACGCTGCCGCGCCGCCCGCACTGTGCCGTGAAGAAAAAAGGAGGAAAAACTGGGCCGCTTGCCCACTTGGCTTAAGGTGCATCTGAAACCAAAGGAAATAACGGATATTTCGCAGCCACAAGCAGGATGTAAGGCAAAGAGCCGCCGGAATCCTTTCCGGATCCCAAGGCTTCTTAGCGCAAAATCCGGCTGCGCTTATAGAAACAGGCGATATTTTCCGCTTTTCAGTTACACACCCCGGCTTATGGCTGCGCCCTGCCGTAAACGGACGCGCACTGGCGGGCTGTACCCTGGGGGTTGCTGGGTTTCCGGGGGATGGTTAATGTCGCCGGCCCCCTTTCCTGTTGTAGCGGAATGTGAATATCAACACCCCTGCCACCGCCAGCGGCATGCCGATCAGCAGCCACAGGCTTGGCGCGTCTGCACCCGTGTGGGGCAGCTCAGGCGTTTTACGGTTCAGAACGGTAAGGGTCATGGTGTAGGTGTTATTGGCGCCCGGCTTAAACTTGTCTTTGTCCTCAATTGCCAGTCCATCAATATAACACTTGCCCTCTTGGGTAAATTTGATCTCAATTGGCTTTGCCAACAGGTTGTACCCCGGATGTGCCTTGGTTTCCGTCAGGCGGTATGTACCGGGTTCCAGATTTGTGAACATATTGGTGATTTTGCCGTCCGCCCCGGTTATACCGGTCAAATAATTTTTGTTTTCGTTGCTACTGAATTTATAGGTAGTATCTACCTGCGGTTCTCCTCCGGTTGTTTCGGCTTTCAGCTTTTCCAGCTTGAACTCAACACCATCTAGTAGGTTTTTCTCGTTATTGGCGTCCTGCTTGATGATATCCAGTACAAACTTCGGGTTCTGCAGCGTGTTGGTCAGCTCAATCTTGCCGCTGCCGCCGGTGATGGTTCCATCGGGGGTTACTGTGGCTGTATTGCCTGTTGAGCTGCCCGCGCTGTTCGTTTCGCTGCTCGTTTCGCTTTTTGCTTCCGCTTTAGCCGTTACAACATACGTATTGCCTTTAATCGTAATGGTTCCGTTTGCCGGGGCAAATTTGCTATTTTCCCCGGTACCTGTCACCGTACCTTCCACAATGCGGTATTCATAATTGATGTGCTTATTATCCGTATTGATTTGGTACTGATCCAAACCGCTAAAGGTAAACTGCCAGACGTTTTCACCGCGCTTAATGGTAACATAGTCCAGCGTGTTGTCAGCCGGGTATTTTACCGGTTTCCAATCTTTATCATTTGTGCTGCCTTCCAGGCGGCGCTGGAGCTGGATGTAAATCGCTTCCGGCTGGTTCTTAAGTTCCTTATCGTCTGCATCTCTCCAGAGCTTGTCGAACTCAATGTTGATCAGTGTGCGCCGGGTGTTGGTAAAGATTGCGGTAACTTCCGGATTGTTCGGGTCGGCGCTCTCCACAATCTTGCCTTCCACCATGGTGTTGTTGTTGAACACATGGGCGGAATGGCAATCAGTCGGAACGGTTACGCTTTGCAGTCTGGCACCATCGTTGTTTTCGACTTCCTCGATGGTATAGCGGGTGCCAACGGGGATGCCGGTGATGGTTCCGGTGTTATCGGCATTTTCGCCCATTTTGATCTCAACATACTTTATGATGTCCCCATCTTCCAGACCCTCACCGCCAACATTATCAAAGGTAACTTTGAACTTGTAGGTTCCGGTCAAGGTTTCGCCATCTGCGGGCTTCTTTTGGATTTTCAGCCCGCCGGTTTTGACCTTGTTGACGTATTTTACCTTTAGCTTTGTCAGCGTGGAGCTTTTTTCGTCCGGATCCTTATAGGAGCGAAAGACGATGGTGTTGGTGTCGGGCTTCGCGTTCTCCTTGTAGCCCTCATTCTTCACATTTTCATCAGGGACATAAACTTCCGTTCGGCCATCATCGGGGCCTTTGGGGGGATCATTCTGCCCATCTAGCGACTTGTTCGTGTTGGCAACTTCCACGGACGTTACCTCGCCACCGCCCTTCATCGACTTAACCACCTGCCTGTTCTCGTACACCGTCCATGTGGTGTCGTACAGTTTTTCGTTCAGTTCCTCTTTGAGCGAAATGTAGCTGCCGCGGCGGAACTGGTCGCTGAAGGTAACGATTTCTCCATCTTCCAGAACAAAGCGTCCGTCGCCTTCCACCAACTGGGTGTCGTTGTCCATGTTGGAGGTGTACTGTGCGTTTTCGGCGTTTTGCAGCTTACCGCTTTCGGCGGAGCCGTAATCCGGGATGTCCTTCTGATCGGTTGTAAAGCCGGACATCGTACGTGGCTTCGCTTTGGGAATGAAGGTAAAGTTCCTGAAATAGATGTTGCGGCTATAGTTATCGCCCACGCGGATGGTTGTAACGTTGCCGCTAAATTTGCCGTTCGAACCGCCCTGCTCTTTCATCTTGTTCAGGTCCAGCTTTACGGTGACCCATTGGTCTGTCTTCAGTTCGACCGAGCCATACGTTGCGCCGTTAATGCCTGATGTGCCAAGGCTGCCTTTTTGGCCGGGGTTAGGTGTTTGATTATCCAGCAGTTCCAGATACAGGTTGTTGAGGGAAAGGTCACCACCATCACTGTGGTCAACGTAAACCTCGAACGTAAGGAAGCGCTCGTTTTCGATATTGATGGGGGCTTCCAGCGTCAGGATGCCATAACGGTTCTTACGCCATTTACTGACGGGTTCCGTATCCATATAGCGTGCGTACCAGTGAAGGACCTGTTTGGTATCCGCCTCGGAATCTGGCAGGGGGTTTTTATCCAACTTGAAAATGTAGGCATCGTTTTTTGGGGTTGCGGGTTCAATCTTGCTTGCCTCCAAATTCACCACTTGGGACTGAGTACCGTTTGTATCCGGGCCATCGGCCAATTTTGTTCCATAATGGGTTGCCTGGTTCTGGATGGTGAAGTTGAAGATTTTCTGGTTTGTAAAGCATTTTTGGAAGTCCGGGTCAACCTTGCTCAGATCGACCTCTTTTTGAACCTGCAGCTCGTTATTATCCGGGAAGTTGAACGCCACCGCCATGTTGGATTCCCACATACCGCGTTCCATGTAGTACATGGTAAGGGTGTGCTTTTTGCCTTTGTCGAGTGGTTCAAGATTTGTGTTTTTCGCGTAGAAATAAATGTCATTGCCATTATATTTCACGGTCTTGACAGCGGAATTGACAGTTTTTTCATCTATATCATTATCTTTTGCCGTTCCGCCTTTTTTGACCTTACTGACATAGGCTGTTACACTATTTTTCCCATCTTTTGTCTCGCCAAATTCCAGCAGGCCGGAAACCTTACCATGGGCACCGCCAACGTCAAGCACCAGCTGGCCATCAATGAATACCCAAACGTCATCGTCACCGGAGAAGAAGAACTTGATGTTGGTTTTTTCCTTTTTTCCATCTTTACCAATCTTATTGGTTTCCACCATGCCGTCATCCGTCAGGGTAAAATCCATCTGCAGCTTGGTGCCAAAGCCGTAATTGTAGGTAGAAGCCTTACCACCGGTTGCTGTTTCATTGAACGGGAAGTAGCCATAGTGGCCTTGCGGGCCCGATGACGCATTCACATTCTCAGAACGCCCTCTGTCGGTACTTTTTTTGAGAAAATATTTTGAATCCGAATTTTGTTCCGAATCTTGTTTTAGATACAAGGTTGTATCCTTGCTGTCAAAGTACCAATAATCAACGCCCTGATCCTCATTAAAAATCTGTTCCTTGGTAAAGGGGAACGCAACGTTGTCGTACACATCACCAAGCTTTGCATTTTTACTATTCTTTCCTAAGAGGAACTCTTTGTTAAAGTGCGGCTCTACTGTTGCTTTTTCTGTTCCGTTTAACAACGGTGCTCCATCTGCGTTACCGGTGGATGTTTTATCCGCAACCAATCCCTGATAGGCATAGTTTGTATGATTACTTCCATTGGTATTATCGTCATTACGCTGAGAGTTATTGATTGCCATAAAATGATTAAATTTTCTGGAATCATTGTCGTACCCAAACAAATTTAATGTATCTGCAATCTGGCTAAATTCATGTCCATTATCAGGCTGGAAATGTCCGGTATAAATCGGGTATGGGGCCTTTGCATCCTGATAATAATCGCTCAGCGCCTGATCAAATTCACGGAAGGGTACCCAGGTGCGGTGACTTTCACCAGTCCAGTCACCGTAGCTATCACGGTTCTTGCCATTCAGTTCGTAATCTGTATAATAGTCATACAGCGTACTGGTAACATATTTTGTGTTTGCTTCTTCCGTAAAAGGAGCGGATTCAATATCTACTACTTTAGTTTTAGTAGTGTCAGTAGTGTCAGTATTTTTCCACGTTTCGGCATCACGCAGGGTACCTTTTGGAGCCCAGTAGCCGCCACGAGTGGTACCTTTATATACTGCATCGTCATTCGTATCCGCATAGAAGCAATTTTTGCCATCTGTGGGAATCTCCAGCCACTCTGTACTTACTCCATTTCCTTTTGTCGCATTGTCATCGTTAATTTCTTCACCGGAAAAGATGATTGAACTATTTGAACTATATTCTTGGGGAATGTCAACATAATAAAGGTTTTCGTTTGTATCATCTTTTACCAGCGTGCCTTTTTCGGAGTTTCCGTTGCCTCCTTTTATCCGATAATAAATGGTCTCTGAATTATTGGCTTTTGGGATTGAATAGTTGCCGCTAGTATCACCCGTTCCTGTTGTTGGCAGCTTTGAGAAAGTAGCATCGTAATAGATACGGAAAGAGTTTTCTCTACCCCATCTTACGTTGTCTGCGCCAGTATAGATAAAGCAGTTCCTTGTTTCACTGTACATAAAGGATTCTTTATCATTACCACTAACAGATTCGTTATAGAAGTTATAGAAGTTGCTGGATTTGTTTTTACCGTCCTCAACCCATGTAAACTGAACATAAGAGCATTCCACGTCTGGGATGGTAAAAGTAACGAATTCTTCCTTAGCAACAGGTTTAGCTTCTGAGCCATCATTAACCAATGTTAAGGTTTCACTTTTTTCATCAGGGATATAGAAATTTGCCTTTACGCTCGTTAAATCAGCTGTACTGCGGTTTTCGAACTTGATGGGTTTGCCTGCATAGTATGTATGACTCGTCAGGATGGAATCGTCTGTCCATTCACCTTTAGTTGGATCATACATTTTGTTATTGTAGTCGCTTATAGGACCCAGGTTACTATTTAGCTTAATCTCTCCTTTCCAAGTAGAACCTTCGTATAACTGGAACTGTATTTCTAGAAAGTTTTTTCCTTCTATATCTTTACAATTCTTAACGGCATAAATCTTATGTCCATCTTCTGTTTTCCGTCCGGTCGGCTCCATTGGATGCGAATGCCACCACTCACCCTTATCAGAATTGCCCGGAGTTGCATCAGTTCTTACATTAAGCCTAATTTCATGGGAAGCTGAAACGGTCTCCCCATTAATCTTATCCGGAACGACAAAGTAAACCGTGAATCCATCTGTCGCTTCCTGCTCACTAACTGCCTGCACGCTATCCACGCTTTTTGCGGCGTACATCTTCTGCGGCTGTTCGGTCGGTTCCGGGGTGGCGGTGGGGGTCACGGTCGGCACAGGGGTGGCCGTTGCGGTGGCTGTCGGTTCCGGGGTCGGGGTGGGTTCTGCCGTGGGCTCCGGCGTTTCGGCCGGGGCGGGCTGCTCCGGCTCGGCGCTTTGTTCCGGTTCCGGGGTGGCGGCATCCGGCACCGGGGTGGCGGCGTTCTGCTCCGGCGGAACGGTATCCTCCCCGGAGGCCGTTCCCTGCTCATCCTCCAGCAGCTCTACTTCGTCAGGTGCGTCGGGCAGAGGATCCACCTCGGCGTATACAGGCAGGGCCATTGCCATAACCAGGCAAGCGGTGACAAGCAGCGCTGTCAGCCGGCGCGCCCAACCTGTTGTGTTTTTTCCTGTTCTATTCAATCTGCTCACCCGTCTTTCGCGCTAGCTTGATGGAAGCACATTGTTCCACAGGGGATCCCTGTGAAAGAGTAAAGGAAGCCAGCTTCTTTTACTTGCGCAACCGTTGCCATGTTGTTTTCAAAAAAAACCGCATCGAGTCTTCTCATTGCGCATTTACTTTTTATTTTCTTAATATAGCACCTTTACACCAGAAAGACAATACAATCCACGCAAATTCCTGTTTTTCAGCACTTTTACTGATTGCGCTTTCCTCCAATTATATAATGTGTTCAAAGCCTTTGTATAATTTACTCCTGATTTTCTTTTTGGCAGCGGTCCCTTTTATATACTTTGACCGCGCGTTTATGATCCTCTGCGCACACAGAGCGCAACTTTGCGGCAAAATTCGCCTTTTTTGTTGCATTTCCCTGTTTTTGCGCAATTATTTGTTTCGCATGCGCCTGTTTGCGGCGGGGCCTGGCGGCTGGTTGGGCGCCTTGTGGGAGGGATGGCAGGTTTGCGGCGCACGGCTCCCGTTTTTTTTTGCGGCGCGATGGGTACACCGCGCCCCTGCAAACGGTTTGCGGTGTTTGCGGCGGCGGGTGCGGGTTTGGTGGATTGCACGCCCGCCAACGGGACGCCGTTCTCCCTTTACAGCGGGGTGCGGGTTTGCTGCAGATATGCCATTTGCTTTTTTGTCCCCCCTGCCCTGCCCCTGATTCCCGGTTCCCCCTTGCCGATCTCTATTTGCGCCAGCTCCTGAGGTGCATCTGAGAGCAACGAAAATAGCGGATCTTTCGCAAGCACAAAATCCGGCTGCGTTTACTGAAACAGACGAGCTTTTTCTTTGTTTTCAGATACACCTCCAGCTCCCAGCTTTCAATCTATCCTGTGTAAACTGCAACCCCTCACGCGCCATTCTGTGCGGCACCTACCTTATAATAAAGGGGTGCTACCCTGTGTAAATTTGCAACTGATCTATTTGAAGCAGCTGTGAGCTGTTGCAATTTTGCACAGGGTATTGCCCGCATTCTGTGCCGAACATTCCCGAAACGTGTTGGAAAAACGCACAGGATTGCCTTGTTTCCCTATGCCGCTTACCGTTGGAAAAACGCACAGGTTACCCCCGGAACAGTTGCATTTTACACAGGGTATTCCCGCTCCCCTGCCCCGCCGTGACCCACGTACCTGTTGGAAAACCACACAGGATAGGCCCCTTCCCCGTGTTGCAATTTACACAGGTTTGGCTGTTTTTGGCTTATTTGCAACTTTACGCAGGTTGCTTTCCGCACAGGAAAATGGTGGTGGAATGCACAGGCTGCAGTTGGTTGAACACACAGGTTTGCGTTGTTAAATTACACAGGCTCTACCTATTACTAATATAGAACTAAACATCTAAGCCATAATAACAACCAGAGGTAAGCCGGGAGATGGGGGAGAACGGGAAAAAAATTGGTGTTGCCATTCCATCAGGTTACAGAACCCTGAAACAGCAGGACAGAAAAGCACAATAAAACCCTGTGTAACCTGCACCCGGGCTGCAACCCTCACAGGATATATGGCAAACCACAACGCGGGTGTTGCATTTTGCACAGGGTAATGGCGGTGAAAACCTGTGTAAATTTGCAATTCTTGCGCTGGACAACAGGATGTGCTATAATGTTTAGCATGATGTGCGTGACCACCCGGGATACAGCAACCGATATAGGAGGCCCCTGCTTATGGCGGCAAGTAAACAGAAAAAAGATGATCCGTTTGTCGTTACGTTTGAAGAACGCGGGGACCAGACCATCGTTCGCAAATCCAATGACCTTGTACAGATGACGCGCAACAACCTGACGCTGAGCCAGCAGCGCCTGATGCTGCATATTTTTTCGATGATTAAGCCGGAGGATACGGACCTGCCCTCTTATGAGCTGAGCATTTATGATTTTATCAAGATGACCGGCATGGACCCGCACAGCGGGGCGCTGTACAAGCAGGTGCGCAAAAATATTGAGGAGCTGGCCAACGCGCCCATCCAGTGGATCAAGAATAACGGAACTTCCACGGTGGAAACATTCCGCTGGATCGATAAAGTGCGCATTGATGAGGGCCGCGCGCGCATGACCATCACGCTGGATCCGGTGCTGAAACCGCACCTGGTGCAGCTGAAAACCCTGTATACCACCATGGATGTGACCTACACCATGTTGATGCGGTCCACCTATTCCATCCGCATTTACGAGCTGTGCAAGAGCTACCAGAGCCTGTACCTGAAAAAGAAAGCGGCCGGGGAACCGCTGGTATGGAACCTGAGCATGCTGTATGAGCAGCTTTCGTATACGGCCAACCGATGGTCGGATTTCCGCCGCCTGGCACTGGAAAAGGCAAAGGCGGAAATTAACGAAAAGACGGATATTATTTTTAATTACGATGTGTACGAAAAAAAAGGGCAGAAGGTTCTTTCGCTGGTGGTAACGATTGACCCGGTGGATGATGCCGCCGCACAGGCAAACCTGGACAGCATCAACAGCACGGTGCGCAAAAAGAGCAAAAAGAAGGGCCGCCCCACCGTGGCGATTGAGGATTCGCTGCTGGATGACCCCAGCGTGATCACCTTTGATTATGTTTCGGCACCGGAAACAACGATCCCCTATTCCTTTGGACGCCACCGCACCGAGCTGCGGGAGGAAATTGTTGTGAAAGCGCGCATGGATCAGCTGCGCGCGGAGATTACGCCCGAAGAGCTGCACGCGGTGGAAGTGATCATTGATGTGTTGGCAGATGCCTGCTGCACCATCCAGGCAGGCGATGGCGAGCAGGACGGCGGCAACAAAACGGTGTTTGGAAAGATGAATGCCATCATCCTGGATTGCGGCGGGCTGACCAGTTGGCTGGCCGGTGTGGCACCCCGCTATGCACAGGAGATCATTCCCCGGTCGCAGACGATGCGCAGCCCGGCGCGGTACCTGAACAAGGTGCTACGCGAAGATATGGATAACTATCGCATTTATATTTTCCGCAAGGCAAAGCCGGCAGCAGAACCCAAAGAGGAGCTGTTGGAAGCGGAGTACCATGTGATGGACGAGCCGGTGCAGCAAACGATGCCGGAGCCTGAGCCGCCCAAGGTAGAGCTGATTCCCGAAACGATTGTAAAACGACAGGATATGCGAAAAGAGTTTGCAAAGTTTGTAGATGATGGATACCTGGAAAAGACGTTGACGAGCGGCCAGCGCGGCGCTTACCACGAAATTTACCGCCACCTGGCAGCGCGGTGCGTGCCATCGCCTTCCAGCCTGCGCAATGGGCTGAAAGACGAAATGCGGCTGCATTACCTGGCCTGCATGAATGAAGTGATTGAAAAGTATGGCAGCCTGACCCCGTTGATGGAAGCTATGGCGCATGAACTGGACTTTGATGTGTTTTGGGCAAAGGCCGCCAAGGACCCCAACGTGAATAACCCGATGGGGCTGTTCTACCACATTATTGAAGAACGCGCGCTGAACCCGATCGGCACCATAATGAACGACCAGGCACAACGGCAGAAGGTTGCCGCCAAGGAAAAAGGTGAAAAAGATAAGTGGCACAACGAAAGCTGGATGGATGCTTTTGAGGAAGATATCCCGGATGACAGCGAAGAGTAATTGAGATGAAGCGGAGCGGAACATCCGGGAGCGCTATTATAATAAGGTAAGCAGCGGCTGGCAGATTGCTGGCCGCTGCTTTTTTGATTTCAGATAGACCTTGGGATAATAGGTGAGAATGAAGGTACGTGAGCGGGAGTGCCTGGATGAAGTGAAGAAGGATGGGAAGGAAAAACGGCAGAGAAAAAGCGTGAACAGCAACGAAGAGATGCCTGCATAATATTCGTCAAAATATCCGTTGACACACGCGAAGCATATGATATAATAGAAGCTATAACAGCAACGAAGAGATGCCGCACGGCATGGGGTACCCGTTTTTGCAACCCGCGGTATTGCCTTAGATTAAGATGCCAGCGTGCGGTACCGCCAAAAGAACCGAACAAAAGGCAAAGATTAACCGACAGCAACGAAGAGATGCCTACACAAAGGCGCTCGCAAGGAGGAAAACAATGGGATATTGTATCTCAGTCTGCATTGAAAAAGGCGGCGTGGGAAAAACCGTTACCGTCTGCAACCTGGCGGCGCTGATGGCGCAGGACGGCAAGCGGGTGCTTGTGGTGGATATGGATGCCCAGGGCAACTGTACCTATACCCTGACGGGCGCCCGTGTAACCGATAATACTTTTGACCGCGCTGGCGTGTATGATATGTTCCGTGCCTATGGCATCAGCGGCACGCAGAACTATATTTCCCGCACGCAGTTTGATAATATTGATATAATTCCGGCAAATGGCAACACCCCAATGGCGGCCAAGCAGCTGCAAATCCTGGAACAGTCCGAAAGCACCAGTATCAATATGTTTTTGGCCATGTGCCTGGCACAGGTTGCCGGCGAATACGACTATATTTTGATCGATACCCCGCCGTCCCGCGATGTAATGGTGACCAACGCCCTGATGGCCAGTGACTTTGTGCTGATCCCCTGCGTGTGCGATGACTACAGCCGTGACAGTGTGTACCGCACTGTGGCCATGTGCCAGCAGTTGGAGCACGATGAGGGCGAAAAAATTGATGTTTTGGGCATTATCCTGACTATGGTGGAAAAAACTGCCCTGACCGAAGTGATCCGCAATGAACTGCGGGAAAGCCAGCTGGGCAGCAAGCTGTTTGCTGCCGAAATCCGTAAGGGACAGGCTGTAAAGGATAGCACCCGCCTTGGTGCGCCGGTTGTGCTATGTGCACGCAGCAGCAACCCGGCAAAGGATTATGCAAAGGTGTATGCCGAGCTGAAAACGCGCGTTGAACAGGAGGCAGAGTGATGGCAAGCAAACTGGACCGACTGCAGAAGAAAGGCTTTAAAGTAAACGAAGCAGCGTTAAGTAAGATCGCGCGCGGCGACCAGGAGCCGGGCGGTGAATACAGCGAGATCAATATCAATGATATTGAAGAAAACCCGGATAATGCCCTTTACCGTGAGCTGGATACCGAGGAAGATATTGCGCTGCTGGCCGATGATATCCGCCGCGCGGGGCTACTGCACAACCTGGTTGTGTTCCCTAAGACCGGTGTTGGCGGAAAATATGTGCTGCTTTCCGGCGAGCGCCGCCTGCGTGCGCTGCGCCTGTTGGTGGAGCAGGATAAACGCGAGCAGGAAGAAAAGCAGCTGCCCAACCGCATGAGTGAATGGCAGAAAGTGCAGTGCAAAGTGGTGCGCAACTTGACGGAAAACGAAAAAGTTGTGTATATTGACAGCGCAAACCTGCAAGTGCGCGGCGGCATCAGCAATGAACGTGTGATGCGCCAGGCGGCGGCGCGTTTTGTGGAAAACCTGCAGAAAGCACCGTATAACCTGAGCGCAGCGGAAGCGAAAAAAGCGCTGAAAGAGGTCAGCCCGCTGAATTCCCGCACGATTGATAAGGCGCTTTCGATTCAGAATGATCTCAACCCTGACCTGCGCCGCTTGCTGGATGAGGAATTCCTGAACCGAGCCGAGTGCGAAACCTATCTCCGCCTGACCCTGGAAGAACAGGCCCGTGCAGCCGCAGTGTTTTTGAAAATTGCAGCCCTTGACCCACGCAGCCATGAGCGCCGCGCCATTAAGGACGCATTGACCACCGCCATGCTGGATGTAGCAGTGGAACGCCGCAGCATGCAGGAGCGCGAGAGCGTATTTGCAGCAGCGTTGCAAAATGCACAGGATGCAATCGGTCAGGCCAAGACGCAGGAAAACAAGGCGGCGGCAGTAGATAAAGACCACAACTTTATTTCGGCCAAGCTGCCTACCACGGCCCGCAAACTGCGTAAAATTGCAGCGGCAAAAAATATTGAAGTTAAGATCCGCAGTTATACGGCAGAGGACCGCAAAGCAATGTCGGACCAGATGCAGGAGCTGATTGCGGCAGCGCAGGAGCTGAAAGCACTGATTGATGCTGTGGAATAATCCAGATCCACGAAAGCAGCAAACAACAAAAATCCATGTAAATAGGAATACAGGAATCCACAATATGAAACAGCGAATTGTCATCCGGCTGCACCTGGCTGTGCGGGCAGTGCTGCAAAGCGAAGCGGACTGGCGCGGCACGCGGCTGGGCACCCTGACATCGGAGCTGATCCATGAACAGGCTGCGAAAGCGCGCCTGTGCGGGGTGCAGAATTACGAGTTGAACCCCGTCAGCAGCCGCTATGTTCCCGTTACAAACGGGACAAAATATAAGCAGACATCTGGCCTGGAGCAGATCTCCATCTATCTGAACGATGAGGATATGCAAACCCTGAAAGAACTGGCACTGGCCAACGATAGTGTGCGTGTGATCAACGGCAGGCAGGCAATCACCTACCGATATGTTGTTCCCGGAATGCTGCTGAACGACCCGGTGTTTACGGGGCTGACAGAGCAGAACAGCACGGCAGGGTAAGCACTTCAAAATCTTGAGGCAATACCGCATAATTCTAAGTGCCGATACGGCGAGCGAGGTGCGTCAGATGCCAAGCCAAAAGAGCAGATAATACTGGATGTCTTATCGAGCATTTTGGCAACGCAGATGCCGTGCCGCAGCTGCCGGAGCGGTGCTTAAGCCGCAAGGCGGGAATTGTGCGGTGTTGCCCTTGAATAAATCAAAGGCGGCACCGCGTTTTTTTGAAAGACGCGGTGCCGTTTTGTATGCAAAGCAGCCTGAAAATACTACAAAACATAAACCTGTGCGAAGTTACAACAAAACGGATAGAAGGTGAGAATAGGAAAAAAGGAGAAATATGTTGGAATTTTACACAGGTTTACAGAGCAAAACATGAGGAAAAGCGCGATGCAGCGTTTGCAAAATAAAGCGGATTTTGGGTGAATCAGGTGCGGGGAACCAAAAAAGAGGGGAAACCTGTGTAAATGGCAACAATCTGCAGGGTGAATTACCTTTTTATAATACGACAGGGATAGTAATACCCTGTGTAAAGATGCAACACTGTACGCTGCGAAAGGGAAGAGTTGCAATTTTACACAGGGTATTGGTTATTCTCTCAGGCGGAGTAGAAGAAAAACACTAAAAACAAAACGGCATACATGAGCAGTATTATACGATTTGGAATTAAAACGGCCGACCAAACGATGGGATTTGGCGGGATAGGGAGAAAGGCGAAAGTTGATATGGAGAGAGCGAGGGCAGAGGTTGGCATGCTGCTTGATAGACAAAAACATGGAAACGTGATGTGAAATTGCGGAAATACAACGCTATTTTTGTATTAAACTTATTTAATAATACAATTTGTATTTCTGTACAGAGAATCTCTTTGGAAACCAAGCGGGAATAATTTGACGATTTAAGCAATAGTAGATGGCCTGCAACTTGAGAAAGTATTGGCAACACCGCATAATTCCCGCCTTACGGCTTAAGTACCGCTCCGGCGGCTGCGGCACGGCATCTGCGTAGCC
>ERZ780139.1611-NODE-1611-length-18971-cov-8.466748_pt1 | contig 18971 bp, 15 predicted proteins | sample MGYA00511476_ERZ780139 | MGnify/ENA primary metagenome ERZ780139 (study PRJEB29588, sample SAMEA2158190) | human gut metagenome | biome: human gut; feature: human-associated habitat; material: faeces | place: Denmark | collected 2008/2010 ... | reverse complement strand
CCTCTGATGCGGGCGCTGCTGCCGCAGTCGTCACGCACTTTGTGCCTGTGAGCCTGCCTCAGGTTTTGGTGAAGGACACGCGTGAAGCGCTCCTGGACTCCGCCAAGAAATGGCGCTCAAAGTTCGATCTGCCCGTGATCGCGGTTGCCGGCTCAAACGGCAAGACAACCACGACGCAGATGGTTTTATCCATCATCAAAGAACGCTTCCAGGAAGGTGCCTGGGTCGGAACCGAAGGCAACTTGAACAATGAGCTTGGCGTCTCGCTGATGCTTTGGAAACTGCGTCCCGAACATCAGGCCGCGTGCTTTGAAGTCGGCATGAACCATATTGGCGAAATGCGTCCGCTCGTCTCGGCGATTGCGCCGACGATCGGCACAGTGACCAACACGATGCGCGATCATCAGGAGTTCCTGGCTTCCTTAGAAGAGACTGCCAAAGAAAACGGGGAAGTCTTTGCTCAGCTTCCGCGTCAGGGCGTAGCCGTCATTAATGCCGCCGATCCCTTTGCGGTTGAATGGCGCAAGATGGCCGGCAACAATCGCGTCGTGACGTTCGGAACGCCGGACAGTGATGTTTATGCCTGCGAAGTCGAAGGGACAGCATTCAGATTGGTGACTCCGATCGGCCAAATTGATATCGAACTCAAAGTACCCGGCAAGCACAACATTGTGAACGCCGTGAATGCGGCCGCCGTGCTTTTTGCGATGGGCCGCGATCTCTGCGATATCAAGAAGGGTTTGGAAAACTTTGAAGCCGTCAGCCACCGCGGCGAAGTCGTGACATTGGACGATGGTTCCGTAGTCATCGATGACAGCTATAACGCCAACCCGGACTCTATGAATGCCGCAGTCAATATGCTGAGCGAATACCAGCTGCCCAAGATTTTTGTCGCGGGCGACATGGGAGAACTCGGCGTTCAGAGTCCGCAGTTCCACAGGGAGTTAGGCGAATTTGTACGCCGCTGCGGTATTGAGAACTTCTTCTCCATCGGCAACCGCATGCTTGATGCCGTCGAAGGTTACGGCGAAGGTGCGCGTCACTTTGAAACACAGGAAGAACTGCTCGCTGCGCTGAAGGAAGAGATGGTCAAGGGTCCGCATGCCGTGCTCTTTAAGGCCTCGAATTTCATGAAGCTCTTCAAACTCGCGGACGAACTGGTCCGCACCTGGAACAAACAAGAAGAAAAAGAACCGAAGGAAAACTAAATGCTGCTCGCTCTGATTCAATGGCTGGCCGACTCGACTTCTTTAGGCTGGCTTCGCGTTTTTAACTATTTGACGCTGCGCGCCGTTTTAGCCGCACTTACTGCTTTCTTTATCGCCTTGGCATTAGGCCCGGCGGTAATTCGTGAACTGAGAAAACTCAAGGTCGGTCAGGCTGTTCGTCAGTACGGACCGAAGAGCCATCTGGTCAAAGAAGGCACGCCGACCATGGGCGGCATCCTTATCTTGATTGCCGTGGGTGCATCGACGATCCTGTGGATGGACCTCAGCAACCGCTTTGTCTGGGTGGTGCTTTTTGTGACGTTAAGCTTCGGCGCCATCGGCTGGGTCGATGACTACCGAAAGGTAGTCCATCACGATCCCGAGGGCATGAAGTCCAGAGAAAAGTTCTTCTGGCAATCGCTTGTCGGCGTCATTGCCTCCGTCTACTTGGCTTTCTCTGTTGCGGCGCCGGGCAATGAACACATCTGGGGTTTGGTGCTTCAGTGGATGGAGAGCGGTTTTACCTCTATTCCTCTTCCGGAAAGAAGCAATCTGCTGATTCCGTTCTTTAAGAACGTATCGCTTCCGATCGGCATCTGGGGCTTTATCGTCCTCAGCTACTTCGTGATTGTGGGCACGAGCAACGCTGTGAACCTCACAGACGGTCTGGACGGCTTAGCCATTCTGCCGAGCGCTTTGGTCGGTATCGCTTTGGGCATCTTTGCCTACGTGGTCGGCCGTGTTGACTATGCCGCCTACCTCAACTTTCCGTATGTTCCGGGCGCTGGCGAAGTCGTCGTCGTAGGTGCCGCGCTCATCGGTGCAGGCCTAGGCTTCCTTTGGTACAACGCTTATCCGGCCCAGGTGTTTATGGGCGACGTGGGCGCTTTGGCGCTTGGCGGTGCATTGGGTACGATGGCCATCATTACACGTCAGGAACTGGTTCTCTTCATCATGGGCGGCGTTTTCGTGATGGAAACCCTCTCGGTGATTCTCCAAGTCTCGTACTTCAAGATTACGCACGGAAAGCGCATCTTCCTTATGACACCGATCCACCATCATTTTGAAATGAAGGGATGGAAGGAAACTCAGGTCGTCGTTCGTTTTTGGATCATCACCATTGTTTTGGTGCTGATCGGTCTGTCCACTCTGAAAATCAGGTAATCCATCATGTCGGTCAGTCAGAAAGTATTGGTTCTCGGTTTAGGAGTTTCGGGTCGTACCGCCGCTCGCTTTTACGCATCCCGCGGTTTTGAGGTGCTTGCCGCCGATACCAGACCGCAGCCGCCGAGGCTGGATGAACTGCAGAAAGAAATTCCGAATCTGAAGTTCCTCGGCGGGGCCGTTTCTCCCGTGATAGTTGCTGAAGTCTCCGAAGTCATGATTTCTCCGGGCCTGTCCCCCGAGTACTCAGTCTTTGCGCCGGCAGTGAAAGAAGCAAAGCACCGCGGTATTGCTGTCGTTGGAGAGATCGAGCTTTTTGCCCGTGAGCTGAAAAAACTCAAAGCTGAGACAGGCTACGCGCCCAAGATCATCGGCATTACCGGTACCAACGGCAAAACCACGACCACCATGCTTTCAACGGCCATCATCGCAGAGGCCGGCAAATCCGTTGTTGCGGCAGGCAATGTCGGCCCGAACGCCTTGGGCGAGCTGGAAAAACACCGCCAAGTCGGAACACTGCCTGACTTTTGGGTTTTGGAACTGTCGAGTTTCCAGCTCGAAACCACGGAAAGTCTGCACTGCGACAGCGCGGCGCTGCTCAACATCACCGAAGACCATATCGATTGGCACGGCTCGATGGAAAAGTACGCCGCAGCGAAACGAAAGATTTTTTCTGCCGATACCGTTCGTGTGCTCAACCGCGAAGATCCAGGCTCAATGCTTTCTGCCGAAGGCGTTCCGTCCGATTTAGTGCATACCTTCGGATCCGATGCGCCTAAGAAGATCGGAGACTTCGGAATCTCTGACGTCGGCGCGCTGGTCTGGCTATCCGGCTGCATTGCTTCGGCTTCCCCGGAATTACTGATTCCGATGAACGCGCTCAGAATCCGCGGTCTGCATAACGCTATGAACGCAATGGCCGCGACCGCACTGACGCTCGCCGTCGGAATTCCGCTTGACTCTATCCTGCGCATGCTGCGAGAGTACAAGGGTGAGCCGCACCGCGTTCAGCTCATTCTCAGGGCCTCCGACATCGATTACGTCGATGATTCCAAAGGCACCAATGTCGGCGCTGTTGCCGCCGCCTTGGCCGGATTCGGTCCGAAGAAAGTCGTTCTGATTCTCGGCGGTGACGGCAAGGGACAGGATTTTGCGCCGCTCAAGGCTCCGATCGAAACGCACGCCAAGGGCGCCGTTTTCATCGGACGTGATGCTCCGCTGATTGAAAAAGAAGTCGACTATCCGGGGCTTCTGAAAGCTCATGCCAAAACCATGGCAGAAGCGGTTAGAGAAGCCCGTGCGATGGCTAAGCCCGGTGACACGATTCTGCTTTCTCCGGCTTGCGCAAGCTGGGATATGTTTAAGGATTACGCCGATCGTTCTGCGCAGTTTGTCGCTGCTGCGAAAGAAATCGCTGAAGAGGAAGGCCAGCTGTGCTGATCAGACGACGTAAGAAAGAAGACGCCGACGATATCGTCACACGTGTCGGCGACTACAACAACGCCGCCGCGCTGAACTACGAGCCGCGGGATATCGGTCCGGTACCTCCGGATTACGGTGTTTTGTTCGTCGTTTTCTCTTTGATGCTTCTCGGCTGTCTGATGGTGTTTTCGGCTTCTATTTCGTTAGGAGACTCTCCAAAGTACCACATCAGCGAGCATTACTTCTTTGTCCGTCACGTGATTTCGCTTGTGGTGGCGCTCTTCGGCGCCTATATTGTTTGGCATATTCCGATGAAGGCCTGGAAGAAGATGGCGTTCCCGTTCTTCCTATTCGGGCTCTTCCTGCTCGGCGCTGTGTTTATTCCGGGCATCGGTAAGTCGACGAACGGTGCCTGCCGCTGGATCCCGCTCGGGTTGTTTAATCTTCAAGTGACGGAAGTCATGAAGATTGCCGTGCTGATTTATGCGGCCGACTTTACCGTGCGTAAACAAAATTACATGCACAGCGTGAAGAAGGGTCTTCTGCCGATGCTGCTTGTGATGGGGCTCGTGGGCTTCCTCGTACTGAAGGAGCCCGACCTTGGTGCCTATGTCATGATGCTGGCCATTTCTATGGGCATTCTGTTTCTAGGCGGCATTAACCTGACGGTTTTCATCATGGTGCTGGTCGGCGTTCTGGGGCTGTTGGTCTTCATGATCTTTGCGGCAAGCTGGCGAGCGGCGCGTTTCTTTGCTTACCTGGATCCTTGGGAAATCTCGAACGCTCAGGGCAAGGCTTATCAGCTCTCCCATTCGCTGATTGCCTTCGGACGAGGCGAAAGCTGGGGCGTCGGCTTAGGCGACGCGATTGAAAAGCAGCACTATCTGCCGGAGGCTCATACCGACTTTATTCTCGCAATTGTGGGCGAGGAACTGGGCTTTGCCGGTGTGATGCTGATCCTGGTTCTCCTTTTCTGGCTGGTCAAACGAGCCATCGAAATCGGAAGAACCGCTATTCATTTGGAACATATTTTCTCCGGACTGGTCGCCGAGGGGATCGGTATCTGGATCGGAGTTCAGACTTTTATTAACGTCGGCGTGGCGAGCGGTTTGCTCCCGACAAAAGGCCTGACCCTTCCGTTCATCAGTTTCGGAGGTTCGGCAATTATGGCTGTCACGGCGGCTGTGGCCATTCTTCTTAGAGTTGACTATGAGAATAAGGTCACCATGAAGGGAGGAAAAGTATGAGTAAGCATTTAGTGATTGCGGCTGCCGGTACCGGCGGTCACGTCATGCCCGGAGTGGCGGTCGCAAAAATTTTGATTTCCCGCGGGTGGACCGTCTCCTGGATCGGCACCGAACAGGGAATGGAGCGCCGCATTGTAGAGCACCAGAAGATCCCTTTTACGGCTCTGGACTTTCAGGGGCTGAGAGGCAAGGGCCTGAAGACCATGCTCTTCGGTGGCTTTAAGCTCCTGAAGTGCATAGCTCAGAGCCGAACGATTTTGACTAAAAAGCATGCGGATGCCGTGTTTTCAACCGGCGGATATATCGCCGTGCCGGTTTGCTTGGCGGCTGGTCTTAAAGGTATTCCGTATGTTCTGATGAACAGCGACGCGGATCCTTTGCTTTCGATCAAGATGGTGCAGGGCAACGCCGCCGGCGTGATGTGCGGTTTTGACGGGAAAGCGGCTAAGCTTGCCGGTGATAAAGGCGTCGTGACCGGAAACCCGGTCCGCAAAGAAATCCTGGCGATTCCTGCGCCTGAAGAGCGTTATCAGGGCAGAGAAGGCCGATTAAAACTGCTGATCTTCGGCGGCTCTTTAGGCGCCCAAGTGTTTAATCAGAATGTCCCGTCCTTGATCACCGCACTTTCGCCGGAAAAGCGTCCTGAGATCATTCATCAGTGCGGCATGAAAGCCGTGGAAGAGGTTAAGGCAAGCTATGCCGCGCTGGGCATACCACTGCGCCATGGGGCGGTAGCGCTGTACATACTCGCACATGCCGTGGCTGAGCTGCAGCACGGCGCGCACCGGCACCCCCGGCATGGTATACATGCTGGCCGCCACGGTATGAACACCATCGGCAGACGGGAAACGAATTTCTTCACACTGCAGTTGGGGCATAGGTCTTACCTCCGCTGTTTTGGTCTGGCCGCACCGCACAGGGCAGCACATACACTATTCTATAAATAGTGTACCACAGTTTACCGCGCAGAACAACGCACAAACGCTGTTTTGCACAAAATACCCCCCACAAATGCCAAAACAGCCCGCCTGAACGGTGAACATCGGGCAGGCTGTCTCCTTACACTTCCTCGGTTTCCTGGGCCGCTTTGGCGGCGCATTCATCGCACAGGCCAAACACAGTCAGGCTGTAATCTTCCGGCACAATATCGGGGCAGGCATCAATCAGGGCTTTGAGCTTCGCATCCGAAATATGGATGCTTTTTACTTTTTGGCAGCTGCGGCAATACAGCTGCTGATGATCCTCCTGCGGGCCCTCAAAACGGTCTGCTTCGCCGGGGATGGAAACACGCCGCACTTTGCCAATATCAACCAACGTATTCAGGTCGCGGTAAACGGTGCCAAGGCTCAGCCGCGGGCACACTGCCCGCAGAGACGTACAGATCTGCTCCGCGGTTGGATAATCGCTGCGCGAAAGTACCTCCCGCAAAATCAGTTCACGTTGATGAGAATAGCGCATACTAAAAATCTCCTTCTCATACAATGCAGAGGAAAGAACTCGAAATATTTTCCACTTCACATTGTATACATGATTCCTGTACCCTATCATATCAAATGATATTAAAGATTGTCAATACATTAAAATGTGACGTTTTTTCGAAAAAGTTCTTGATATTTTCTTTCAAGCTAACAGGAATTGACTGTAATAATGTTGCCTTTTCTGATTATCTCGGCATTTTTCTTTTGTCACTCAGGAGATGATTTAATTTTTGACACTGTTTTTTCTTTTTTGTTCAATTCCCATAAAATATTTTCATCAAAAAAATATTTTTATATTCCTATTTTGATATAGGTTATTATGGTTTTTATCGCGCGCAATTATCGTTCATTTTTTGAACTTATCACCCTTGATGCGCTGCCAGTAAGCGGCGGCGGCCTGCTCGTTTTTGTTATCGCCAAACTGGTAATACTGGCGGTCCCGGATGGCATCCGGCAGGTACTGCTGGTCCACCCAATGGTTGGCAAAGTCGTGTGCGTACTGATAATGCTGGCCTTTTACTGCGGCATCGGCGCCATCATAATGCTTATTTTGCAGCTGCCGCGGGATCGGCCCGCTGCGGCCTGCCCGCACATCTGCCAGCGCACGGTCAATGGCGGCTTCGCCCGTGTTGGATTTGGGGCTGGTCGCCACCAAAATTACCGCGTCCGCCAACGGAATGCGCGCTTCCGGCAGGCCCAGCATGTTGGCAGCATCCACAGCCGCTTTTACGATCGGGATGATCTGCGGGTAAGCAAGGCCAACATCCTCGCAGGCGCACACCATCAACCGGCGGCAGGCGCTGGGCAGGTCCCCCGCTTCCAGCAGCCGGGCCAGATAGTGCAGCGCTGCATCCGGGTCCGACCCGCGCATCGACTTCTGATAGGCCGAAACAATATCATAATGGTCATCCCCCTCTTTATCGTATCGCATGGCGGTACGCTGGGCCACCTGCGTGACCATTTCCAGCGTAACCAGCCGCGTGCCATCCTGCACGGGGGCTGCGTTGACGGCAAATTCCAGGTTGCCCAGCGCCTTGCGCATATCGCCGCCCGCGCTTTGGGCCAGGTATTCCAGCGCATCCACCGGGATGTTGACCGGCGTACCGTCACTTTCGCCCAGGCGCTGGGCGGCGTGTTTCACGCCTTCGGCAATATCCTCTGCCGTCAGGGATTTGAACTCGAACACTGTGCAGCGGGATAACAGCGCGTTATATACATAAAAGTATGGGTTCTCGGTCGTGGAGGCAATCAGCGTTACGGTTCCCTGCTCCACGCATTCCAACAGGCTTTGCTGCTGGCGCTTGTTGAAATACTGGATCTCATCCAGATAGAGCAGAATTCCGTTGGCGGCATGCAGGGTGCCAATATCGCCCAATACGCTTTTGATATCGCTGGTGGAAGCGGTAGTACCGTTCAATTTATACAGCCGCATACCGCTGTTGGCCGCAATAATGCTGGCCACGGTGGTTTTGCCTACGCCGGACGGGCCGTAAAAAATCATATTGGGGATCACGCCTCTGTCAATGGTGCGGCGGAACACCTGGCCGGGGGCCAGGAGATGGCGCTGGCCGCACACTTCATCCAAAGTGCGCGGGCGCAGGCGTTGGGCAAGCGGTTCCTTCATGGGGGTACTCCTTTATGTTACCTTTATATATAAGGAAATATATTCCAAGCGGCAGACATGCACCGACGCTCAAAATCCTTTGTGAGCAAAAAATTATGTTCGCATGCCGCCCCGGCATGAGAAGGTAGGTTTTTGTGAGGGAGCAAGGGGCAGCGGCCCCTCTTTTGAAGCTTCGCAGCATTAGAGGGCGGCACCATGCTACTTGCATTATAAACGCTATCCGTGGTAGAATCAAGCCGTAAGCCCCACCGGCCCGCGCGCCGGGAAGTGATAAAAGAGAGTGTGAACCCCATGGAGATTCATGATAAAAAACAGCTGGCCGCCATCTGCATTGAGCGGCTGAAAAAAGAATACCCGCTTTCGGACTGTACGCTGGATTACGAGCACGCCTGGCAGCTGCTGGTGGAAGTGCGCCTTGCTGCACAGTGCACCGATGCCCGCGTGAACGTTGTGGTACAGGATCTGTTTGCCAAATACCCGAATGTGGCCGCTTTGGCCGCCGCGGAGCCGGAGGAAATTGAAGAGATCGTGCGGCCCTGCGGACTGGGGCGCAGCAAGGCGCGGGATATCAGCGCCTGTATGCGGATGCTGCGCGACAAGTATGACTGCAACGTGCCCGATGATTTTGACGCCCTGCTGGAACTGCCCGGCGTTGGCCGCAAAAGCGCCAACCTGATCATGGGCGATGTGTTCGGCAAGCCCGCCATTGTAACGGACACCCACTGCATCCGGCTGTGCAACCGCATTGGGCTGGTGGATAACATCAAGGAACCCAAAAAGGTGGAAATGGCGCTGTGGAAGATCATTCCCCCGCAGGAGGGCAGTGATTTCTGCCACCGGCTGGTGGACCATGGCCGCGCCGTGTGCACCGCACGCACCACACCGTATTGTGAGCGCTGCTGCCTGCGGGATGTGTGCCGCTATGCGCATGAAGAAGGCAAAGCGGACTGAACCAAGGAACGCACCACATCACACCACGCCTTTTATTTGCCTGCTTTTTTATAAAACACTTGGTTTTTGGCTTTGGGGTATGCTATAATAAGAGTACGACTTTTGCGGCCTGCACCGGCACGCACAGGAAAGTAGGAACCCGATTATGGCAACCAAACACCCCGACAGCGCCCCCCGCCTGGGCGGCGTATTGATTTCTAACCAGGTTGTGGCCGAGCTGCTGGAGCAGCTGCGCAACGGCATTTGGCAGGATACCGACCATCTGCCGCCCGAGCTGGAGCTGGCCAACCGGCTGAACGTAAGCCGTACCGTTGTGCGCGATGCACTGAGTGAACTGGAACGTGCCGGCTACATTGAGCGCGTGCGCGGCATTGGCACCGTGATCAACCGCGATGTGGTCAACCTGGCCCGCCGCATGGACCAGAAGTTTGAATTCACCCAAATGATCCGGGCGCGCGGCATGCAGCCCAACAGCGACGATCTGCGGGTATCGCGCCATACGGCAGATGCCGATGCAGCCCAGGCGCTGAACATCAGCCTGGATACCCCGGTTTATTACATCTGCCGCCGGGTGCTGGCGGATAACACCCCAGTATTATTTTCTACCGATATCGTGCCATGCTCGCTGTTCGGCACCACCCGCACCGATGGCATTGACTTCACCCGCCCCATTTTCAATATTCTGGATGAAGCGTGCGGAATTCAGGTTTCCAGCACCATTACCCATCTACGCGCCGCCATGGGGGACCCCGCCGTGCGCCATGCCCTGGCCCTGCAGCGTGATCAGGCCCTGTTGGAATTGAGCGAAACCTGCTATTCCCGCCTGTGCCGCCCGGTGCTGCGCTGCCGCACTTTTTATACGGACTTTTTTGATTTTGCACTGGTGCGCAAGCTGGTGTAAATCCACTTTTCTCCCGCAGGACCTGTTTACAAAGCAGGGCTGCGGGATTTTTTATTTGGCATAAAATTTCAAAAGTTCACAAAATCTTCTCGATAGCAGCGCTGCGCCGTGGTATAATAACGTTAAAGACATCATTTACGATACGACCGGAGGGCTTATTTGTATGTGCACTGCTGCAACGTACCAGACCAAAGATTTTTATTTTGGCCGCAACCTGGACTATGAATTCGGTTACGGCGAGACTGTCACCTTTACCCCGCGGCACTATCCGTTCCAGCTGAACGGCCTTGGCGTGCTGGACCAGCACTATGCCATTTTGGGCATGGCCTGCGTGCAGAATAACTATCCCCTGTATTACGATGCCATCAACGAAAAAGGGCTATGCATTGCCGGGCTGAACTTTGTGGGCAACGCCTGGTATTGCAAAGATGAACCCGGCAAAGATAATGTTGCCCAGTTTGAGCTGATCCCCTGGTTGCTGGGCCGCTGCGCTACCGTACAGGATGCCCGCACCCTGCTGGACCGCATGAACCTGGTGGATACCCCGTTCTGCGAAGGGATGCCCGTTGCCAGCCTGCACTGGATGATTGCCGATCATCATGAGTGCATCACGCTGGAATCTACCAAAGACGGCCTGCATGTATATGATAACCCCGCCGGTGTGCTGACCAACAACCCTCCGTTCCCCACGCAGCTGTTTGCTTTGAATAATTATATGCAGCTTTCCCCAAAGGCAACCGGCAACCACTTTGCACCCAACCTGCCGCTGAACGCTTACAGCCGCGGCATGGGAGCCATGGGCCTGCCGGGGGATCTTTCGTCTCAGTCGCGGTTTGTACGGGCGGCTTTCGTGCGCGCCAACTCCCGCTCCGGGGAAAGCGAAGCAGAAAGCGTGAGCCAGTTTTTCCATATTCTCGGCTCGGTAGAGCAGCAACGCGGCTGCTGCGAGCTGGACAACGGTAAGTACGAGATTACCCTGTACACCAGCTGCTGCAATGCCGACAAAGGCATTTATTATTACACCACCTATGAAAACAGCCAGATCACCGCTGTGGATATGCACAAAGAGGACATGGACGGTACCGAGCTTGTCAGCTATCCGCTGGTAAAAGAGCAGCAGATCCGTTGGATGAAGTAATTTTTGTCGCTATTTTCTTTTGCCTGTAGGATCCCCGCCCGGCCACACCGCTTTCCTGCCGGATTGCCCACTTTATCATTTCTATTGCCCACTTTATCATTTCTATAAGAATATATAACCCCGCCGCCCGGATGCTGTGCACATTCCGGGCGGCGGAGTTTGGTTTTTGCTGCTTTATTTGCTGCGGTATTCCCGCGGGGTCATGCCATAGCGGCGCTTGAACAGGCGGTTAAAGTATGAAAGGTTATCAAACCCCACCCGGCCTGCGATATCCAGCACGGTGGCGTCAGTAATGCGCAGCAGTTCTGCGGCAAGGTTCAGCCGGTGGTCGTTCAGGTAGGCGGTAAAGCCCTGGCCGGTCATTTTTTTGAACCAGCGCATAAAATGGCTTTGGCTGCACCCGCAGGCTTCGGCGGCGTCCTCAATCCGCAGCGGGGTAGCATATTCCGCTTCGATCAGCTGCAAGACCGTTTTCAGGCGGCGGGTGTCAGTAGTATCCGCTGGGAGCGGGGTGCCGTGCTGGCCAATCAGGATGGACAAAAACCGCAGCAGCGCCCCTTTGATGGCCAGCTCATACCCGGCGTTTTTTACCTTGTTGGCTTCCTCCGCTTCCTGCAGGCAGGCCGCCGCCTGGGGGTAGCCCGCCTCGCCGGGGATGATGCGCGGCTGCAAAGCCATGCGACCGCTTTGCAGCGGCAAAAGGTAGCGCTCGGCGCACAGATCATCTGCACCACCCAGCAGCTCCAGCTCAAAAATGATATTTTCGTATTCCATCACGGCCTGGCCGCGCTGGTGCAGGGCGTGGAGGGTGCCGGGGGCAAAAATGTAAATATCGCCCTGCTCCGCCGGGTAAGCGTTCACACCGACCTGCACGATTCCGCTGCCTTTTTTAACATAGACAAGTTCCATACTGTCGTGCCAGTGCAACGGCACCTGCAAAAAGTCCCCCGGTATGGTGCAGGGGTAGATATTAAAAGGGAACCGCACCGCACCATGGTGTTTGGTTTCCCGCAAGCGTTCCTGGTTTGGCATGTTGTAGCCCCCTTTTGCATTCCTGATGCTTGTATTGTACCACAATCCGGCAGAATTGCACAAGAATTTTACCGATTTTGTATGATATTCTGGATATAGCAAGAGGAAGTGCGGGCCGCACCGCAAGCTTCCCCACTTGAGGCCTGAACCAAAGGCGATACCAACGCCTTGGCCTCTGCAAATTCATTTTTTAGGAGGAACCCGCTATGCAGACCATGACGGAAACTTTACAGATGCTGATCGGCAAGCCCCTTGTCGAATCCACCGACCAGGAAATTTACCTTGCCCTGCTGGATCTTGTGCGCAGCAAGAGCGCCGCACAGGTACGCCCGGTCAACGGCCGCAAGCTGTATTATATCTCGGCTGAATTTTTGATCGGCAAACTGCTCTCCAACAACCTCATCAACCTCGGCTTGTATGATGATGTGCGTGATGCCCTTGCTGCCGCAGGCAAGAGCCTTTCCGACATCGAGGAAGTCGAGCCGGAGCCGAGCCTTGGCAACGGCGGTTTGGGCCGTTTGGCTGCCTGCTTCCTGGATTCTCTGGCAACGCTGAACCTGCCGGGCGACGGCATCGGCCTGCGTTACCACTTTGGCCTGTTCCGCCAGAGCTTTGCCGACGGCTTGCAGAACGAACTGCCGGACCCCTGGCTGAACGAACATTCCTGGGCGGAAAAGACCGATATCACCTACCCCGTCACCCTGGCAGGCAAACCTTACACTGCCCGGCTGTACAAACTGGCCGTGACCGGCTACGAGGGCCGCACCAACACCCTGAACCTGTTTGACCTGGACACCATTGATGAAAGCATTGTGCATGACGGCATCCAGTTCGATAAAACCGCCATTGACAAAAACCTGACCCTGTTCCTGTACCCGGACGATTCCGACGAAGCAGGCCGCATGCTGCGCATCTACCAGCAGTATCTGATGGTCAGCGCCGGTGCCCAGCTGATTTTGGCCGAATGCGCCGCCCGCGGCTGCAACTACCATGACCTGGCCGATTACGCCGCCATCCAGATTAACGATACCCACCCCAGCATGGTTATCCCCGAACTGATCCGCCTGCTGGGCGAAAAGGGCATCGAGTTTGACGAAGCCGTCAAGATCGTAACCGACACCTGCGCTTACACCAACCACACCATCCTGGCCGAAGCGCTGGAAACCTGGCCGCGCAGCTATCTGGACAAAGTTGTGCCCCAGCTGATGCCGGTGATTGAAAAGCTGGATGCTGCCGCCAAAAAGCGCACCAATGATACCGGCCTTGCCATCATTGACGCCGACGACCGCGTGCACATGGCCCACATGGACATCCACTTTACCCATTCCACCAACGGCGTTGCCGCCCTGCACACCGAAATTTTGAAGGAATCCGAGCTGAACGGCTTCTATAAGCTGTACCCGGAAAAGTTCAACAACAAAACCAACGGCATCACCTTCCGCCGCTGGCTGCTGGAATGTGACCCCGCACTGGTCAAAGAGATTGAATCCCTGATTGGCCCCGGTTTCCGCAAGGATGCCGCCGAGCTGGAAAAACTGCTGCCCTATGCCGAGGATGCCAATGTGTTGCAAAAGTTCTCCCAGGTCAAGGCCGACAACAAAAAGGCCCTGGCTGACTGGCTGGAGCACACCCAGGGTGTGAAGGTTGACCCCACCGCCATGTTCGATATCCAATCCAAGCGCCTGCATGAGTACAAGCGCCAGCAGCTGAACCTGCTCTACCTCATCCATCAGTATTTCGAGATTCGCGCGGGTCACACCCCGGCTGTGCCGCTGGTGAGCATTTTTGGTGCCAAGGCCGCCCCAGCTTACATCATCGCCAAGGATATCATCCACGCTTTGCTGACTCTGTCCAAAGTGATTGCCGCTGATCCGCTGGTGGCCCCCTGGCTGCAGGTCGTGTTTGTGGAAAACTATAACGTGACCGCCGCCGAAAAGATGATCCCCGCCTGCGATCTTTCGGAGCAGATCAGCCTGGCCTCCAAGGAAGCATCCGGCACCGGCAACATGAAGTTTATGCTGAACGGCGCTTTGACCCTTGGCACCATGGACGGCGCAAACGTGGAGATCAGCCAGCAGGTTGGCAACGAGAACATCTACATCTTCGGCCAGACCTCCGGCCAGGTCATCCACCGCTATGCTGCGGGCGATTACACCCCGGCAGACTGGTACGAGGGCGACCCCAACCTGCGCCGTGCCATCGACTTTTTGACCGGCCCCGAAATGCTGGCCGCCGGCAAGGAAGAAAACCTGGCCCGTTTGCAGCATGAACTGAAAACCAAGGACTGGTTCCAGACCCTGCCTGATTTCAACGCTTATGTGGTGCGCAAGGGCCAGGCTTTGTCTGATTATGCCTGCGACCCGCTGGGTTGGCGCCGCAAGTGCCTGATCAATATCTCCAAGGCTGGCTTCTTCTCCAGTGACCGCACGATTGCAGAGTACAACAGCGATATCTGGCACCTGGGCGAATAATTTCCCGCCTGCCCCACTGCGTTAAAATTCCATCATCTCCCCTATGGTCCGGCAATTTTTTGCCGGGCCGTTTTTGTTTCGTATACATTTTCTTACCGCAGCCAGATTCCTTTATTCCTCTTTCCCTGCCCGGTGCCCAATCCTTATCCTGCCTTTATCTTTTGCACAAAATGCTTGACATCGCCGCTAAAAGCGGCTATGTTTATATATCAAGTGAGCTTTTTCGTCCAAACAAATATGATAAGTGGGTTTAGTTGTTGCCTTGCTGACCCGGCCTGATACTGCATATGAAACGATTCAAACAAATTTTCAATCATCAGCCTCCTGCAAGATTGATTGCTCTGGGGTTTGCTTCCACCATTTTACTGGGTACGCTTTTGTTGCTCATGCCATTTTCCATCCGGTCGGGCATTACCGTACAGCCGGTGGACGCTCTGTTTTCCGCCACAAGCGCCGTCTGTGTAACCGGCCTGCTGACCGTGGATACCGCCGATACCTTTACCCCCGTGGGGCAGGCTGTGATGGCGGTGCTGATCCAGATCGGCGGTTTGGGCATTACCTCCATCGGCATGGGGCTTGCCTTGGCTGCGGGACGGCGCATCAGCCTGCGGGAGCGCACCCTGATCCGGGAAGCCATGAATGTGGGCAGTCTGGAGGGCATGGTGCGGCTGGTACGCGCCATCATTAAGCTGACCCTTGCCTTTGAGCTGGCCGGGGTCATCCCCATCTTTGCAGTGTTTTCGCAGGATTATCCACCATTGAAGGCGCTGGGCTTGAGTGTGTTCCACTCCATCTCATCCTTCAACAACGCTGGCATCGATATTTTAGGTGGCGGGCGCAGCCTGACCCCCTATCGGGATAATGTGCTGCTGAATTTGAGCACCTGTTTTCTGATTATTTCGGGTGGTATCGGCTTTCTGGTCATGGTGGATGTGGTCAAGTGTCGGTTCCGCTTCCGCAAATTCACCCTGCATTCCAAGGTTGTGGTAACCACCACGGCATTTTTGCTGGCAGCAGGTGCCCTGTTATTAAAGTTCACCGATCCTCTCAGCTGGCTGACAGCATTTTTCCTGAGCGTATCAGCCCGCACAGCCGGCTTTGCCACGCTGGATCTGGGCACACTGAGCAACGCCGGGTTGTTTACGATTCTTATCCTGATGTTCATTGGCGCTTCGCCGGGGTCTACCGGCGGCGGCATCAAAACCACCACCATTTTTGTTCTGGCGCAAGAGATTCGCTGCATTTTCAGCAAGCAGCGGCCGGGTGCATTCCGCCGTGCATTGCCTGCCAACGCCATTGCCAAGGCTTCCACCATTGGGCTGCTGGGCATGCTGGTGGTATGCTGCACCACATTTCTGCTCTGCATCCTGGAACCCGGCCTGCCGTTCATCAGCCTGCTGTTTGAAGCGGTCTCCGCCTACAGCACTGCCGGCCTTTCCACCGGCATTACAGCGCAGCTTTGCCTGCCCGCCAAGCTGGTGCTGATTTTTACCATGTACACGGGCCGCGTTGGGGCTTTTACCCTGCTTTCCCTCTGGGTGGAACGCCCGGAACCCAACGCGCACTTTACAGAAGAAGCCATTACGATTGGATAGGTGCATTATGAAAAAACAGGATTCTTCCGCTTTGTTCGGTGTTATCGGGCTGGGGCGCTTTGGTTCTGCGCTGGCCCGCACCCTTGCCGAAGCCGGCAAAGAGGTGATTGCCGTTGACTGCGATGAGCAGAAGGTCAAGGCTATTCGCAAATATACTGACTATGCCTTTGTGGTAGATGATTTGAGCGAAGAGGCTCTGACCGAAGTCGGCATTCAGAACTGCGGTACGGTAGGCATCTGTATTGGCGAGCAGATCGACATCAGCATTCTGACCTCCATGCTGGTGCTGAACATGGGGGTGCCGCATGTGATTGCCAAAGCCAGCAGCGTTGGACATGGCGAGGTTCTCAAGCGGCTGGGCGTGACCGTTGTTTATCCCGAAGCCGATATGGCAGTGCGCATTGGCAAGCGCCTAATCTCCGGCAACCTGCTGGACTACATTGCCCTGGAGGACGGTGTGGAGGTACAGCGCATCCAGGTAAACGGCAAGATGCTGAACAAAAGCATCCGGGAGCTGGATATCCGCCGACTATACGGCATTAACATTATTGCCATCGAACGCGACCACCGTACCGATGTGGAGTTTTCGCCGGAGTCTCGGTTCCAGAACGGGGACACCATTTTGGTGATTGGGAAAAGCGAAAAAATCGACCGCTTTGAACGCGCTTTTCAGGATTGACGCTTTTTGACGGAATCTGATTTTTACTTTCCATTTTTTGACGATCCTTACGATACATATTTCTCGGCCGGGCACTGCCGCTGCGCAGTGCCCGGCTTTTTATGTGCTTGTTTTCCAAATGCAGAGCGTTTATCGTTGTCAAATTGCACAAAAAGCAGTCCGTAAATTTTATGTTTTGTTTTGGCGTTTCATGATTGCTTTTGACTGTTTGTGCGTGTATAATACAGGCGTAAAGCAAAAAAGCTTCAAGAATTGCCAGGGGAATCGCCTGAAGTATTGTCCGGTTTTAAGGAGGATATTGTCTTGCTTGCCGAAGAACGTTTTGCTATGATATTAGATTTGCTGGCACAAAAGCGCTCGGCCACCGTGCTGGAGCTGTGTGATGCCCTGGATGCAAGCGAATCCACCATCCGCCGCGACCTGACCCAGCTGGACCGGCAGGGCCTGTTAAAAAAGGTACACGGCGGTGCCACGCTGGTTGGGCGCACCGTTTTGGCGGATGAGCCCCCCATGGCGGCCCGCGAGGAACAGTCTGTGGAAGAAAAGCGTCTGATTGCCCGCGCTGCCGCCGCAATGATCACCGAGAAAGACTTTATCTTTTTGGATGCCGGCAGCACCACGCTGGCGCTGGCCGCCGCGCTGGAGGGCCCTGCCCTGCAGGCTGCCTATGTGACCAACGGCATTGCCCATGCGCGCATGCTGGTGCAAAAGGGCTGCCGCACCTACCTGCCCGGCGGGCAGGTGCGCCCCATCACGGAAGCCATTACCGGGCCGGAAACGCTGGCTGCTTTACAGCACTACAACTTTACCAAAGCGTTTATGGGTGCCAACGGCGTAAGCCCTGCGGAGGGCTTTACCACGCCGGACCCGGAGGAAGCCAGCATCAAAACCGCCGCATTGCAGCGCGCGCGGGAACGCTGGTTTCTGGTGGATAACACAAAGTTTGATATGGTATATTCCGCCGTGATCGGGGATATTGGCTGCGGGGCCATTTTGACCAACCACTGCCCGGACCCCCGGTACGCACAGCTTACCTTTGTAAAGGAGTGTTCCGTATGATCTACACCGTCACATTTAATCCTGCGATCGACTACGTTCTGCATCTGACTGCCCCCCTGGCGGTTGGCGAGATCAACCGCACCTCAGACGAAGCCTGTCAGTTTGGCGGCAAGGGCATCAATGTTTCCGGCGTTTTGCGGGAGCTTGGGTGTGAAAGCATCGCCCTTGGCTTTACAGCTGGCGAAACTGGTGCCTGGCTGGAGCGCGGCTTGCAGCTTTCCGGCCTGAAAACCCGCTTCATCCGCCTGCCGGACGGCATGACCCGAATCAACGTTAAGGTAAAGGGCGCAAAAGAGACCGAGATCAACGGTTCCGGCCCGAACATTACTCCCGAAGCCATGCAGGCCCTGTGGGACAATCTGGAAGAACTGGGCGAGGGTGACATTCTGGTACTTGCCGGCAGCATTCCTTCCAGCATGCCGCAGGATGTTTACCAGCAGATTCTGGCTCGGCTGGATGGCCGCGGCATCCGCTTTGTGGTGGATGCCACCCGTGATTTGCTGGTAAAGGTACTGCCCTACCACCCGTTTTTGATCAAACCCAACAACCATGAACTGGGTGAGATCTTTGGCAAAGAGCTCAATCGTGATGAAGAGATTACCCAGGCTGCCCGGAAATTGCAGCAGCGTGGTGCACGCAATGTTCTGGTAAGCATGGCGGGCGATGGTGCCCTGCTGCTGGATGAAACCGGTGCGGTGCACCGCATTGGCACCCCAAAAGGCAAAGTGGTAAACAGCGTTGGCGCTGGGGACAGCATGGTAGCCGGTTTTATTGCCGGTTACCTGCAAAGCGGGAGCTACTCTTACGCCCTGCGCCTTGGCACCGCCTGCGGCAGCGCAACGGCATTCAGCCTGGGCCTTGCCGAGCGCCGCGATATTGATGCCCTGCTGAAAACCATTGAATGATTCAGGCTGATCTGAAAAGTCGAAAATTCAGTCTATTTCTTTGGGCAACACCGCACAATTCCCGCCTAGCGGCTTAAGCACCGCTTCGGCGGCTGCG
>ERZ780139.1601-NODE-1601-length-19061-cov-7.730296_pt1 | contig 19061 bp, 10 predicted proteins | sample MGYA00511476_ERZ780139 | MGnify/ENA primary metagenome ERZ780139 (study PRJEB29588, sample SAMEA2158190) | human gut metagenome | biome: human gut; feature: human-associated habitat; material: faeces | place: Denmark | collected 2008/2010 ... | reverse complement strand
CAGAGGCGCCGCCTCTGGACTCCGCAAGGGGCATTGCCCCTTGACCCTTTTTTCGGCGCCCGGCTTGGTCGCTTTTCCCCTACTCCGCTTTTATGCGGCTTTATGCCTTTGCCATCGCCCCATCCAAAATCTCCAGCCCCTGTTCCTCCTGGAACTGATTCGTATACAGCTGATAATAATACCCCTGTTTCGCAATCAGCTGCTGATGCGTCCCATCTTCCGTAATCTTGCCATTCTGAATCACCAGAATCCGATCCGCCGACCGAATCGTAGAGAGTCGATGCGCAATGATGAAGCTCGTCCGCCCCGCCAGTACCTTCTGAATCGCGTGCTGAATCAGCTGTTCCGTTTCCGTATCAACCGAGGACGTGGCCTCGTCCAGCACAAAAATAGACGGGTTCGTCAGAATCGCGCGGGCGAAGGAAATCAGCTGTTTCTGACCGGTGGAGAGGCGGTTGCCGCCCTCGCCGACGTCCGCCTGATAGCCGTCCTTCATGTTGCGAATGAAGGGTTCCGCGCCGACCATGCGGGCGGCTTCCGCCACTTCCTCGTCGGTGGCATCGGGGCGGCCGTAGCGGATGTTATCCGCGACCGTGCCGGAGAAAAGGTGCGGCGATTGCAGGACGTAGCCGAGGTTGGACTGAAGCCAGAGCTGACTGCGCGTGCGGTAATCCGCGCCGTCGATGAGGATTTTGCCCTCCGTCGGCTCATAGAAGCGGCAGACGAGGTTGACGATGGTGGACTTGCCGCTGCCGGTTTCGCCGACAAGGGCAATGGTCTGCCCGTGCTGGATATGCAGGTTGAAGTGCTCCAGCACCTTTTCGCCCTCTTTGTAGCGGAAGGTGACGTCCTCGAAGTCAATGTCGCCGATGAGCTTGGGCCAGTTTTCGGTCTTGGGGTGGAAATTGTCGCCGTATTGCGCCACCACTTCGGGAGAATCCACAATATCGGGTTCCGTTTCCAGCAGGCTGATGACGCGCTCCGCCGCCGCCTGTGCGGATTGCAGTTCCGCGAAGATGCGGGCAATATCGCGCACGGGCTGGAAGAAGCTGACGGTGTAGTTGATGAACATGGTCAGCGTGCCGACAGTCATGGCGACGCCGAAAACGTGCGTACCGCCGATGACGCTGTTGCCGCCCTGCCAGAGCGCATACGCCGTCGCCAAAGACCCCAGCGACACGACGATGGGCAGAAAGAGGTTCGACAGCGTCGCCGCGCGAATGGATGCGGAACGCATGGAGGCGGAAACCGTTTCGAATTCCTGGATGTTCAGTTCTTCGCGCACAAGGGTTTTCGTTGTCTTTGCGCCGTTGATGCCCTCATTGAAGCCCGCGGTAATCTGGCTGTTGTTCTTGCGCACCTGACGATACGCCGCGAGAATCGCCTTCTGGAACTTCCAGCTGATGACGGCCAGCGGCGGCAGCACCAGCATGACGATCAACCCCAGCCGCCAGTTGATGGTCAGCATCCGCACGGCGCAGGCAACCAGATACACCGCGCCCCAGCACAAGTCCACCAGCGACCAGCCGATGGTGTCCGCGAGGCGCTGCGTGTCGTTGGTCAGGCGGGACATGAGGTATCCTACGGGCATCCGGTCGTAGTAGGAGAAGGGCAGTTCCTGCAGTTTCTGGAAGCCGAGCTTGCGGATCAGGTAGCACGTTCCGGTTTCGACAATGCCGCACTGCCGCAGAAAGCCGAAAATCGTCGCCACTTGCACCGCCGTCAGCAGCGCATACGCCACGACAAACCCAACCAGCCCAGCCGTGCTGTGGTTGGCAATGAACACGTCAATCGCGTAGGCATTCATGTTCGGCATAATCACGTCGATGATTGCAGAAACCGCCATGAAAAGCACAACCGCAATCAGGTTCTTGTGGTACGGCTTTGCAACCTTGATGAGCTTGCGCCACAGGGAGAGATCAAATCGTTTGGTATAATCCTGTTCCTGAAAGGACTGCATATCAGTTCACCCCTTCCGCCGCCTTGGCCTGCGTCAGTTCTTCCTCCAAGGCGTTCTGGATGCTGTTGATGCGCTGGTACAGGCCCGGCTGGCTGCACAGCTCAGCGTGCGTGCCCTGCTGCGTAATCTGCCCGTTTTCCAGCACGAGGATGAGGTCAGCCTGCGAGAGCGTCGTCACGCGGTGGCTGATGATGAGGGTGGTCACGTCCTTCTGCTCGTGTCGGAGGGCAGCGCGAATCTGCGCGTCCGTCTCGGTATCCACGGCGGAAAGGGAGTCGTCAAAGATGAGGATGTTGTTGTCCTTGAGCAGCGTGCGCGCAATGGCGATTCGCTGCTTCTGTCCGCCGGAGAGCGTCACGCCGCGTTCGCCCACGACCGTCTCCCAGCCCTTATCCGCCTTGGCGATAAAGCCGGATGCGCTGGCGATATCCGCCGCGTGCTCAATGCGTTCCGCCTCCTGTTCCGGCGCGGTGATGCCCACGTTCTCCCGGATGGACTTGGAGTACAGGAACGGCTCCTGCAGAATCAGGCCGACGTGTGCGCGCAGATATTTGCGGTCAATCTGCTGAATATCCACGCCGCCGATGGTGATTTTGCCGCTCGTGGGCGTATACAGCCGCTGCAGCAGGTACATCATGGTGGATTTGCCGCTGCCCGTGCCGCCCAGCACTGCCGCCGTCTTGCCCGCGGGGATGGTGAAGGACACGTCGCGCAGCACCAGCACGTTGTCATCCGGATAAGCGAAGGACACATGGTCAAACACAATATCGCCGTGCAGGTCGGGCTTCAAGGCGTTCGGCTCATCCGGCTCGGCTTCCTCGTGCAGAATCGCCTGCACGCGCTTCATGGACACCATCGCCTTGCCCGCGTCGGACAGAGTGCGGCCCAGCTGGCGAATTGGGAAGAGCAGCATCCCCAGCGTGGAGGTGAAAACAATTAGCGTACCGACGGTAATCCAGCCGTTGCAGGCGTAGATGATGCAGACCACCAGCGTCAGCAGCGTCTGCGTCATGCTGATGGCGTCGCCGCCGCCCCAGTAGATGGCGAGCAGTTCATTCAGGCGGAGGTTCTTCTTGCGCAAATCGTTGTTCACGCGGTCGAACTTCTCCACCTCGCGCTCCTGCTGTCCGAAGGCGCGCACGACGCGGACGCCGGAAAGGTTCTCCTGCAAAACGGCGTTCAGCACACCGTCCGCTTCGTCCGCCACCTCAAAGGACTTATGCACCATCTTGAAGAACCACGTCGCGAAGCAGAACAAAGGCGGCACAAGAATCAGGCTGTAGAGCGTAATCGGCACGGAGCGCGGCAGCAGGATGCCCATGGCGATAACGACCATCAGCACCGTGTTGACGACTTCCATCACCTGAACCGCCAGAAAGCGGCGAATCGTATCCACGTCAGACGTGCAGCGCTGAATCAGCTCGCCCGCCTGCGCTTTAACGTGGTACGCAAACGGCAAGTGCTGCAAGTGGCGGTAGAGGTCATTGCGCAGTTTTCGGGCGATATTTTCACTCGCAATCGCGGAGGAACGACCTTTTATGAACGTGAACACGCCGTTGACGACGTTCATCAGGATGAGCGCCAGCGCGGGAATCCACAGATTTTGACGGAGGAAATCGCGCCCGCCGAGGGCGTTAATCGGGTTCATGAGGAAATCCGGCATTGTGAACGGCTCGCTGCCCAGTATGCTGTCCACGATTTCGGAGAGCAGCAGCGGCGTTAAAAAGCCGATGATGACCATCATGATGGTCGCAATGAGTGCCCAGAGGAAATGCGTCCAGTTCTGCCCGATGAGGGAGAGCATTGCGCCGAACGGGGTCTGTTTCTTCTTTGGTTTCGTTGTGGTGCGCTGCGTAGGAAATCACTCCTTTCAAGAGAGACAAAGTGGTTGATGACTCATAACTGCCCATTGTATGCTTTTTTCGAAAAGGGTACGAAAAAAGCACCATCCGTCTGAATGCAAACGGCTGGTGCTGCACACAAAACGCATGGTAACAGGAAAAGAGCGTGGAATTTTCCTATTACGGGCGCATTTGGGCAGAAAGAGCCGTCGCAGTCAGTCCATTGGCACGGGATACAAGGGTTAGAATCATCATGGTCATTGCGAGGGCCTCCTTTCTGCATAATTTTGATTTTGTTGTGCTTCTCGCAAGCACGCAAGAAACAGTGTAGTCGAAAGTCAAGGTTTTGTCAAGGGGCAAATGGCGGTTTTTTCAAATATTCATCCCATCTTGCGCAGGATTCCCGTTTTCCCAGTCCCAAACCGCCTTTTCAATCAAGTCGGCAGCATTGGCGCAGCCGTGTTCATTGCGCAGGGTCTCCCCGATGCGCGCCGCGTTGCGCGTGTATTCCGGGTTGCTGATGAGTGCGCGCAGCCCCTCCGCCAGATTCTCTGCCGTCAGCTTATCGCGCGGAATCGCTTTCGGCCCGCACCCGGCAGCGTACACCCGCTCCGCCCAGAACGGCTGATCGCCCCCAAACGGCACAACGAGCGTCGGCAGCGCATGGCGCAGGCTGGTTGCGGTCGTCCCCGCGCCGCCGTGATGCACCGCCCCTGCCATATGCGGGAACAGCCAGTCATGCGGCACACTTTTCACATAGAAGATGTTCTCATCTTTCGTCTTTGCTTCCTGCTGACCCCAGCCAAGTGCCACCACCGCCCGCACGCCGGACAATTTCACCGCCTGCCGGATGATTTCCGCCAGTTCACCCATGTCGCCCGACACCATCGACCCAAAGCCGATGTACACCGGCTCGTCGCCCGCGCGCAGGAACTCCGTCAGCGCCGGGTCAGGCGTGTAGTCCACCGGGCGCTCATCCCACCAGAAACCGGACATGTGGATATTGTCCGCCCAATCCTCCGGGCGCGGCACGAGCGTCGGGCTCATGGCGTAAATCACAGGCACTTGCTTGCCCTTCACGTCATAATCCGGGCGCAAGCGAACGCGGCGCTTCGCCATGTCGTTCTCCTTGCGCCAATCCGAGAGGTAGCGGTGCTCCAGCGCCGAAATCAGCAGATACCCGATGCGGTAGCTCAGCACATTCCACCACTTGCCGAGCTTGCGGAACGGCGCGGATGAAATCGGCATATCCTTGCACGGATCCATCGGGAAATACTGCGTCTGGATGCACGGAATATCGTACTTCTCCGCAATCGAATAGAACATCGTCCCGAAGAACGTGCAGACGATGGCTTCCGCGCCCTCCGCGCAGTGCAGCAAATCATCCAGCAGCATCGGCGCAATATCGCGGATACCCTTCTCAAACTCCTTCAAGTACCGCACGCCCACCGCGTCCGGCTGGAGCAGCCGCCCCATCATATCCACCACGTCGCCGGAAATGGGATAGAAGGACATTCCCGCTTCCTCAATCATGCCCTGAAACGGCGCAAACGCCGCAATCGTCACCTCATGCCCCCGCGCGCGAAGCTCCCGTCCCAGCAGCATATACGGCCGCACGTCGCCCGTCGAGCCGAGCGTTATCATTGTGATTTTCATCATTACCTCCAATGATTTCGAGATAAGTTAAAGGTATACAAACTAAAAAACTAAAAATAAAATTCAAGTATGTAGAAGAAACCAAAAGCGCCATCAAGCGCGCTTGCTTCCCGTCGCACACGGGTCATACCACCCCGCAGGAACTTTCACCCGGAAGCCCTCGAATGCGCTTTCCGCATCCGCCTTCACCACGCAGTGCGGCGTATACACATGCCGCATCCCCTCCTGCATCCGTGCCATGCACCACTGCGCCAAGTCAACTGCCAACGATTCACCCTCCGCCAGCGGCACAAATGCATTCCGCCGCACCAAAAAGCACATCGGCGAAACCGCCGTGACATTGTAGCTGGTTCGGTTCATGCCGTGCCATCCACCCGCCGACACCGGCAAGCCGCGATTCCGCGACCGCACTGTGCCGTCCGGCAGAATGTCGTATCCGGCATGAAGCACCCGATTGCGCGCATCCGCCACCAGCGGCATCACCGCGCACACATCCGGGCGCTGGGCGTACATCATCATCTCCCGCAAACCGTCCGCATCAGGCTCCGCCGTGTCTCCCCACAGGAACAGCAGCATGTCCGCCGACGAATCCGCCGCCAAGCGGTTCACATCCGCAGCGGACGCATCCCGCGCAAGCCGCAGTGCCGCAACGGTAAAATCCCCCACGTCATACCGCAGCCGCAGCACACCGTCCTCCACCCGGCACGTTCCCGGAAACCCGGTGCGTCGCATACTCTCTTCCACCGCCCGCGCCGCCGCGTCCAGGCAAACCGCCAATTTCGTGTGGCTCATCGACCCCCGCAGCGTCCGCCAGTGGTACAGCACGCGCGGAATGTGGATGACACCGTCCGCCCGTTCGCACGCACGGAGCATCAAATCGTGATCCTGCGACCCGTCGAATGCCGGTCGCAATCCGCCGATGGCATCCAGCAGCGTCCGCCGAATCACCGACAAATGGCAGATATAGTTGCCGGAGCGCAGGTTGTCCGGGCAGAAATCCGGCTTGCGGTGCGCATCAACGTGAATCGCGCCGTGGGCGGTCAGCTTATCTTCATCGGTGTAGAGCACGTCGGGATGGTGCGCGTCGATGGCTTCCGCAATCCGCCAGAGCGCATCCGGCGCAAGCACATCGTCGTGGTCGCACAGGGCGATATACTCCCCTGCCGCCATTTTAATCGCGCGGTTCGTGTTGCCGGATATGCCCGCGTTTTCCGCCCCAAACGCGATGTGGAATCGGCTGTCCCGCGCGGCAATTGCCTCCAGCGCCCTGCGCGTCTCGGCGGATGTGCTGCCGCCGTCGTACAGGCAGGCTTCCCACGCGCCGTGCGTCTGGGCAAGCAGCGAATCCGCCAGCGCGCGGAGGAATTTCGGGCGCGTGTTGAACACGGGGACGACGACGCTGATGCGCACATCCGGGAAGGGGTGCGCGCGCTGTGCCGCCAGTTCGCGCTTGGATGCTTTCTCCCGCCGGAATCGCCATTCGTCCCGCAGCAGCACCCGTGCCGCCAGCATTTCACCCGCGCGGTGCAGCGTGTACCCCGCGCCATGCATCCGCACATACGCCCGAACCCGTTCCGCCCACTGCACGCGCGTCCCTCCCGCCGACTTTCCTGCCCTCATCATACCATGCGCCGCGGGTTTTGTAAAGCACCGGGCGATTTTCTGCCAATTCGGAACATTTTTCGCAAAACCGCTTGACAAATGGGTGAAAAGGTGCTAAACTAAATCCTGTTCCGGCAATCTCGGACGAACCGCATAGGGGCATGGTGTAATGGTAACACGTGGGTCTCCAAAACCTTTGTTGAGGGTTCGAGTCCTTCTGCCCCTGCCAGTGATGAGCCAGTTTCGTGAGAAGCTGGCTCGTTTTTATGTGCATGGATATGAAAAATCCGCCTCCGAGAATGGGAGGCGGACAGCGGATTTATTCCTGTATTTGTATTAGCGGATAACCTCAACGTCTGCAATTCCCAGTTTTGCACCTCCGCCAAGCGCAGTAACAACATCAGACTTGCCTTTGATTGTTACAATAACTTTCTTTGCGCCCATAGGGATGTTCAAAGTATCTGCATTTGAACGTTTAGAAGTAAGATTAAGGCTTGTATCACTTTCTATGGAAACACTATGTTGACCATATGATAGATATACCTCAAAAGTTGCACCATTTGCAACAGAACCCGCTCTCTGTCCATCAACATAAAGTACACCATTCACCGCTACTCCCCAGATTATCGCACGTGGTCTTTCAAATCGAACCATACAGCCTGCCTTGCGAACAGGTGCACCACAGCCGGGGCAAGCACTTGCAGCATCAGAAATATCGCGTCCACATTCCGGACATTTAATCATTGCCATCGTATACACATCTCCTTATCATTTTCCCTGAATGAACCTCGTTTCCGTTAGTGTCTTTGCGTAGTTTTATCCCTACATCGTCCGCATCACTTTCTACATCTCCCCTCCTTCACAATTTCCTTCTTCCATTTTACTCCCCCTCGAAAAAAGCCAAGTGTTTTCTTGCGGAATTATACATTTTCGGCATTCCTAACAAAATCATGCCAAATTGTTGTGTATCTTCACAACGACTTTCGTGTCGGCGTGTAACCACATTTCAGAAAATCGGTTTTTTCTGAAATCAGCTGCCTCAAATCCCCCCTCCAAATTTCAAATTCGCACAGAAAACGCGCCCGCCGACCTTCCGACGAGCGCGTTTATACTATTGGGGGCTCTACTCCCGAATTCAGTGCAGAACTTGCTGGACACCACAGTTATCACATTTACGGCAACACCGCACAAATGAGGCGGTCAGCCGCCGAGTTGTGCGGTGTTGCTTTAAATTACTTCTTATTCTTCTGCTCCACCATCGCCTTGACCTTCAGCGGCAGACCGAGCAGGTTGATGAAGCCCGCGGAATCCTTGTGGCTGTACAGGTCGTGGCTGTCGCCGAAGGTGGCGATTTCCTCCATGTACAGGCTGTTCGGCGACTTCACGCCCGCATTGATGCAGTTGCCCTTGTACAGCTTCAGCTTCACCGTGCCGTTGACCGCCTGCTGCGTGCTGTCCACAAACGCGGAGAGCGCCTCGCGCAGGGGCGTGTACCACATGCCGTCGTACACCAGCTCCGCGAACTTGCTCGCGACCAGCTCCTTGTAGTGGCTCGTCGCGCGGTCAAGCGTGATGGATTCGAGGATGCCGTGCGCGGCGTAGAGCATCGTTCCGCCGGGGGTTTCGTACACGCCGCGGGACTTCATGCCCACCAGACGGTTTTCCACCAAATCCGCACAGCCGACGCCGTTGCGGCCCGCAATTTCATTCGCCTTCGTCAGCAAATCCACCGCGTCCAGCTTTTCGCCGTTGATGGCGACCGGCACGCCCTTCTCGAAGTCCACCGTGACGTATTCGGGCTGATCAGGCGCCTTTTCGGGCGTGACCATCGTCAGCAGCAGATCTTCCGGCGGCTCGTTCCACGGATCTTCCAAATCCGCGCCCTCGTGGCTGATGTGCCAGATGTTGCGGTCCATCGAATACGGGCGATCCTTCTTGACCGGGACGGGGATGCCGCGCTTTTCTGCGTAGTCAATTTCCTCCTCGCGGGTCTTGATGTCCCAGATGCGCCACGGCGCGATAATCTGCATATTCGGGTCGAACGCCTTGATGGTCAGCTCGAAGCGGACTTGGTCGTTGCCCTTGCCGGTGCAGCCGTGGCAGATGGCAGTGCAGTTCTCCTTGTGAGCGATTTCGACGAGGCGCTTGGCAATCAGCGGCCGCGCGAAGGAGGTGCCCAGCAGATACTTGCCCTCGTAGACCGCGCCCGCCTTGAGCGTCGGCCAAATGAAGTCCTCGACGAACTCCTTGCGCAGGTCTTCGATATACAGCTTTTCAGCGCCGCACTTTTTCGCCTTCTCGTGGAGTGGCTCCAGCTCTTCGCCCTGCCCGACGTCGCCCGCAACGCAGACCACGTCGCAGTCATAATTTTCCTTCAGCCACGGCACGATAATCGAGGTATCCAGACCACCGGAATAAGCCAGCAATACGCGCATCTTCGCCATAACAATCGACTCCTTTATCTTCATCCTGATTTTCATCATTTTTGTGTCCGTCTGCCGGACAAGATGGATTATACACCAAAATGAATAAAAATGCAATAGGTCTGCATAAATTTTCTCGGATTTTTTCGGGGGATGATGCAGTGCCTGAATTGCTACCTATTTATATGATGATGGCTTATGCCGCGCGAACTTCCTCCGCCTGATTGCGGCGTTGGGACGTTGCTCCGACGCTCCCCAAATAGCGAATCCGTGTTCTTGTCCTCTTTGTCCATTTATGCGCCATTTCATTCATCTTGTCCCGAAAACGTATTGAATTGTGAAAAAAATATCGTTAAAATCGTGTCAGCCACTTGACAAGAGCTTAACAATCTGCTACACTGTTTTCGTCACCCCGACAAACACCGACATTCCCCGTTCGCGGGCGCATCCCCGCAGGACGGATGAAGCATAAGGAGAGAGTATCATGGCGAAAGAATATCCGATCGTCGATAACGTGGAGAGCTTCGAGGCGGCCCTCGCCCGCGTCCGCGCGGCACAGAAGGTCTATGCGACCTACACGCAGGAGCAGGTGGACAAGATTTTCAAGGCAGCTGCCCTCGCCGCGAACAACATGCGCATCCCGCTGGCGAAGATGGCGGTGGAAGAAACCGGCATGGGCGTGGTGGAAGATAAGGTCATCAAGAACCACTACGCCGCTGAATACATCTACAACGCCTACAAGGACACGCAGACCGTCGGTGTGCTGGAGCGCGACGAAGCGTTCGGCATGATGAAGGTTGCAGAACCTATCGGCGTTGTCGCGGCGGTCATCCCTACCACTAACCCCACATCTACCGCCATTTTCAAGACGCTGATTTGCCTCAAGACCCGCAACGGCATCATCATCTCTCCCCATCCGCGCGCGAAGAAGTCCACCATCGCCGCCGCGAAGGTTGTGCTGGAAGCGGCTGTGGCAGCCGGCGCGCCCGAAGACATCATCTCGTGGGTCGATGTTCCCTCGCTGGAGCTGACCAACATGGCGATGAAGGAAGCCGACATCATCCTTGCCACCGGCGGCCCCGGCATGGTCAAGGCGGCGTACTCCTCCGGCAAGCCTGCGCTGGGCGTCGGCGCTGGCAACACGCCCGCGATTATCGACGAATCCGCCGACGTGAAGGTGGCCGTCAACTCCATCCTGCATTCCAAGACGTTCGACAACGGCATGATCTGCGCGTCCGAGCAGTCCACCATCGTACTGGACAGCATCTACGACGCGGTGAAGGCGGAGTTCGCCAAGCGCGGCGCGTACTTTCTCGAAGGCGAAGAGCTGGACAAGGTGCGCAAGACCATCATCATCAACGGCGCGCTAAACGCCAAGATTGTCGGTCAGAAGGCGCACACCATCGCCAAGCTCGCGGGCGTGGACGTGCCGGAAACCGCCAAGGTGCTGATTGGTGAAGTCGAATCCGTGGATATTTCTGAAGAGTTCGCGCACGAGAAGCTCTCTCCCGTGCTGGCGATGTACCGCGCCAAGGACATCGACGATGCGTTCGACAAGGCGGAACACCTGATTGCTGACGGCGGCTACGGCCACACCTCTTCTATCTACTTGAACGCCGTCACCCGCAAGGATTTGATTGACCGCTTCGCCGCGCGCATGAAGACCTGCCGTATCCTCGTCAACACGCCTTCCTCTCAGGGCGGCATCGGCGACCTGTACAACTTCATGCTGCGTCCGTCGCTGACGCTGGGCTGCGGCTCTTGGGGCGGCAACTCCGTCTCCGAGAACGTCGGCGTCAAGCACCTGCTGAACGTCAAGACTGTTGCCATCCGGAGGGAGAATATGCTGTGGTTCCGTGCGCCTGAAAAGGTCTACCTCAAGAAGGGCTGCCTGCCTGTCGCCCTGAATGAACTCAAGGCAGTTATGGGCAAGAAGCGCTGCTTCATCGTCACCGACGCGTTCCTGTTCAAATCCGGCTTCACCAAGGCGATTACCGACAAGCTGGATGAGCTGGGCATCGTCCACACCACGTTCTACGATGTTGCGCCCGACCCGTCCCTCGCCTGCGCGAAGGAAGGCGCAAAGGCCATGACCTCCTTCCAGCCGGACTGCATTATCGCCATCGGCGGCGGTTCCGCAATGGACGCCGGCAAGATTATGTGGGTCATGTACGAGCATCCGGAAGTGGACTTCCTCGACATGGCAATGCGCTTCATGGATATCCGCAAGCGTGTGTACACCTTCCCGAAGATGGGCGAAAAGGCGTACTTCATCGCCGTCCCGACCTCCGCTGGCACGGGCTCCGAAGTCACTCCGTTCGCCGTCATTACCGATCAGGACACCGGCGTGAAGTACCCGCTGGCGGACTACGAGCTGCTGCCGAAGATGGCGATTGTGGACGCTGACATGATGATGTCCGCGCCGAAGGGCTTGACCTCCGCCTCCGGTATCGATGCGCTGACCCACGCGCTGGAAGCCTACGCCTCCATGCTGGCGACAGACTTCACCGACGGTCTGGCGAAGCAGGCGGCTCAGCTGATTTTCGAGTACCTGCCCGCGTGCTACGACAACGGTCAGAACGAGCCGGTTGCCCGCGAAAAGATGGGCAACGCCGCCACGATGGCTGGCATGGCGTTCGCGAACGCGTTCCTCGGCGTCTGCCACTCCATGGCGCACAAGCTGGGCGCGTTCCATCACCTGCCGCACGGCATCGCCAACGCGCTGCTGATTGAGCTGGTCATCCGCTACAACAGCGCGGAGGTTCCCACGAAGATGGGCACTTTCCCGCAGTACGCCTATCCGCACACGAAGCGCCGCTACGCTGAATTCGGCGAGTTTCTCGGCTTCAAGGGCGCGAATGACGACGAGACGGTGGAGAACCTCATCCGCAACATCCATGCCCTGAAGGAGCGCGTCGGCATCAAGAATACGATCCGCGACTACGGTGTGGACGAGGAGAAGTTCCTCGCGACGCTGGACGAAATGTCCGAGCAGGCGTTCGACGACCAGTGCACCGGCGCGAACCCGCGCTACCCGCTCATCAGTGAAATCAAGGAAATGTACCTCAAGGCATACTACGGCGAGTAATGCGCCATTCTCCCCGGCTTGGCAGGAATGCTTCTGCTGGGCCGGGCATTTTTGAGCACAAAAAATTTTGTCCGCTTGCAGGAATGTCGCATTTGGGCGGCGAATAGATATTTAGGACAAATATCGACTTTCGCGTTCTCCACTGCCGCTTTACCAACCAACAAGCGCAGGAGGGGGGCGAAGCAGTCCAGAGGGCGACCGCAGACTTCGTCTGTTTCCATTGCCCTCTGGTCGCTCCCGCAGGAGCGAAATCCCTGCATAAACACGCGGACATAGTATGAAATCGCGCACAACTAAATCGCGCGAAAGGGAGTCCAGAGGGTCAATGACCCTCTGGTGGGGTCAAGGGGGAGATGAGATGGGACGAAGTCCCCCCCTTGGCTCGTTCGTCTTTAAGGGGAAGGAGGAAGCAGCATGAGTTACGATGAATTGCTCGCGCAGGTGTATGCCGCGCTGCCGCAGCTCAAGGGGCAGCTGCACGCGCCGCGCGTGGTGTATGTGCAGTCGCAGGGCAAGGTGTACATCACGTTTGAGTCAAATGTGCTGGTGGAGGAAGCGTCGTTCCTGAAGCTGGAAGCGCTTCTGCGGCGCGTTTTCCCGCAAAAGCCGCTGGCGCTGCGCGTCGTGTCGCCGGGACTGAAGGACGATTTTCTGGAGAACATCAGCGCGTATAAGCAGGTGCTGACCGACTTCCTGCGCCGCAATTATCCCGCGTCCGCCAGCTGGATGAGCCAAATCGACTGGCGGTGCGACGGCAAGCGCATCACGTTGACCTTCCCCGACGCGTTCAGCCTGGAATACATGGGACGGCAGAACGTCGCGGCGCGCCTGTCACAGGCGGTGAAGGACATTTTTTCCGCTGAGGTGATGGTGGAACTGACCGTCGCGGGCGATCAGGAGAAGCGGCTGGCGGAAATCCGCGAAGAGAGATTGCGCGAGCAGACCGTCACCTGCACGCCGGAGCAAATCGCCGCGATGACGCAGGGGGACGCCAAGCCCGCGAAGGAGCACAAGGAGCGCAAGCCGTCCGCGCCGCGCGAGAAGAAGCCGGAGCAGACAACGCCGGAGCGCGACCCGATGCTGCCCGTGATGACCGACCACGCCATCGGCAAGCCGATTATGGGGCGCGCAATTGCCGATCCGCCGATGGAAATGAAGGAGCTGGCAAGCGACGCGGGGCTGGTCGTCGTGCAGGGCGACATTTTCAAGCTGGAAACGAAGGAACTCAAGGGCGGCGAACTGCTGCTCGTCACCTTTGCCATCACCGACTACACGTCCTCCATCCTCTGCAAGGCGTTCATGCGCTACCGCCGCCTGCCCTTCGGCAAGAAGAAGGACGACGACGCGCCGCCGCCGCCGATTACCGACGAGGAACGTCAGGCGGTGATGGACAAGGTCAACCAAATCAAGGTGGGGCTGAACGTCAAGGTGCGCGGCGAGTGCATGTACGATAACTTCGCGCATGAGCTGTCCATTTCCATCCGCGATATGGTGCCGATGGAGCGCATCAGGCGCGAGGACACGGCGGAGGAAAAGCGCATCGAGCTGCACATGCACACCAACATGTCCACCATGGACGCGCTGACCCCGGCGGGCGACCTCATCAAGCGCGCCATCGAGTGGGGGCATCCCGCCGTCGCGATTACCGACCACGGCGTGGTGCAGGCGTTCCCGGCAGCGTTCAATGCCGTCAAAAAGCAGCCGATTAAGCTGATTCCGGGCTGCGAGGGCTACCTTATCGACGAAACGCAGGTCGTCACCGATGAAGACGACCGCTCGATTGATGATACCATCGTCGTGCTGGACTTTGAATCCACCGGGCTGGACACGCTGAAAGACCGCGTGATTGAAATCGGCGCGGTGAAAATGACCGGCGGCACGCTGGTGGATACGCTGTCGATTCTGGTGAACCCGAAAATTCCCCTGCGGCCGAAAATCACTGAAATTACGGGCATTACGGACATGATGCTGGCGGATAAGGAAACGGCGGAGACCGCTATCCCGAAGCTGATGGATTTCATCGGCGATGCCGCGATTGCCGCCCACAACGCCGCGTTTGACGGCAAGCTGCTCAAAGCGGAGCTGCGCCGGCTGGGGCGCGAGTTCAACGCGCCGATTCTGGATACGCTGTCCCTGTCGCGTAAGCTGCTGCCGGAACTGAAGTCGTTCAAACTCAAGAGCGTCTGCAAGGCGCTGAGCGTGAGCCTCAAAAACGCCCACCGCGCCGTCCACGACGCGACCGCGACGGCGTACTGTCTGGCGAAGATGTTCAAAATCGCCAAGGAAGAGCACGGGTTCACCAAACTCAGCGACCTGAACACGCTCAAAGGCGGCGCCATCGGCGAAAGCTACCACGTCATCCTGCTGGTGAAAAGTCAGGAGGGGCTGGTCAATCTCAACCGACTGGTGTCCATCGGGCATCTGGACTACTTCCGCCGCCGCCCGCATATGCCGCGTTTCATGATTGACCGCTACCGCGAAGGGCTGATTATCGGCAGCGCGTGCGAGGCGGGCGAACTCTACCGCGCAGTGCTGGAAAATGAGCCGTGGGAGAAAATCAAGGAAATCGCGTCGTGGTATGACTATCTGGAAATCCAGCCCGTGGGCAACAACGCGTTTCTGGTGCGCGAGGGGCGCGTGGCGGACGACGAGGCGCTGCGGGACATCAACCGCAAAATCGTCCAGCTGGGCGACGAGCTGGGCAAGCCGGTCGTCGCGACGGGGGATGTGCACTTCCTTGACCCGCACAACGCCATCAACCGCTCCATCATTCAGGCGGGCATGGGCTACGATGATGCCGACATGCAGCCGCCGCTGTACTTCAAGACGACGAACGAGATGCTGGAGGAATTTTCCTACCTTGGCGCGGAAAAGTGCCACGAGGTCGTCATCGACAATCCGCGGAAGATTGCGGATCAGGTGGACAAGCTACAATTGTTCCCCAAGCACCCCAAGGGCGAGGACACCTTCCAGCCGTTCTGGGAGGACGCGGCGGACAACATTCAAAATATGACGTGGGGCACGGCGAAGGAACTCTACGGCGATGAGCTGCCCGAAATCGTCGTGAACCGGCTGAACAAGGAGTTAAAATCCATCATCGGCTATGGCTTCGCGACGCTGTACAATATTGCCCAGCGGCTGGTCAGCAAGTCCAACGCGGACGGATACCTCGTCGGCAGCCGCGGTTCGGTCGGTTCGAGCCTCGTTGCGCGCATGTGCGGCATCACGGAGGTCAACGCGCTTCCGCCGCATTACCGCTGCACCCATTGCCGCAAGGGCTTTTTCGACGTGGACAAGAGCCAATACAAAGTCGGCGTTGACCTGCCGGATAAGGACTGCCCCATCTGCGGTCAGAAGCTCGTGAAGGACGGCTTCGACATCCCGTTCGAGGTGTTCCTCGGCTTTGAGGGCGACAAGGTGCCGGATATTGACCTGAACTTCTCCGGCGAATATCAAAACCGCGCGTTCCATAACGTCGAGGAGCTGTTCGGGCATGACCACGTTTTCCGCGCGGGCACGATTACGGGTCTGGCGGAAAAAACGGCATATGGCTATGTGTCGAAGTACTTCGAGGAACGCGGATTGCAAGTCGGCAACACGGAGAAGGAGCGTCTGGCGGCGGGCTGCGAGGGCGTGAAAAAGACGACGGGGCAGCACCCCGGCGGCATGGTCGTCGTGCCGAAGGAATACGAAATCTACCAGTTCACCGCCGTGCAGCACCCTGCTGACGACCTCAATTCCGACTTTACCACCACTCACTTTGACTTCAACTCCATGCACGACATTCTGGTTAAGCTGGACTGCCTCGGTCACGACGACCCGACGGTTTTGCACATGCTGGAGGAATTGACGGGCATCGGCTACAAGGATGTTCCGCTGGATGACCCGGACGTGCGAAGTCTGTTCTCGTCGCCCAAGGTGCTGGGCGTGACGCCGGAGGATATCGGCTGCCTGACGGGTACGTTCGGCGTGCCGGAATTCGGCACATCGTTCGTGCGTGGGATGCTCGACGAAACGAAGCCGACGACGATGGAGGAGCTGCTGCGCATTTCCGGCCTGTCCCACGGCACGGACGTGTGGCTGGGCAACGCGCAGGAGCTGATTGCAAACGGTACGGCGAAATTGAGCGAGTGCGTCTGCTGCCGTGACGACATCATGAACTACCTGATTGACAAGGGTGTTGCACCGAAGATGGCGTTCACGACGATGGAGAGCGTCCGCAAAGGGCGCGGCCTGAAGCCTGAAATGGAACAGGCGATGATTGAGCAGCACGTTCCGCAGTGGTTCATGGATTCGTGCAAGAAAATCAAGTACATGTTCCCCAAGGGACACGCCGTGGCGTATGTGACGATGGCGCTGCGCGTGGCGTGGTATAAGGTGCATCGTCCGCTGGCATATTATTGTGCGTACTTCACCGTGCGCGGCGACGGCTTCGACGCGATGACGATGCTGATTGACCCCGCGACGATTCGCGAGAAAATCAAGCAGATTAAGGCTGACCCGAAGGCGTCCGCGAAGGACAAGGAAGCCGTGACGAGCCTTGAACTGGTGCTGGAGATGAACATGCGCGGCTTCAAGTTCCTGCCGTGCGACCTGTACAAGAGCGACCTGAAGAAATTCAAGATGGAGGGCGAAACGGGGCTGCGGTGTCCGTTCACGTCCTTGGGCGGACTTGGCGAATCGGCTGCCATCAACATTGTGCGCGAGCGCGAGCGCGGCCCGTTCATGTCGGTGGAGGACTTGAAGGAGCGCACGCGCATTTCCAGCGCGGTCATTGAGCTGCTGCGGACGCACGGTTCGCTGGAGGGTTTGAGCGAAACCAGTCAGGTGTGCATGTTCTAAAGATTTCGCCGCTGCGGCGGCGACCAAAGGGCTTTCCGGTCGCCCTTTGGAAACCTTCGGCACCGCTACTTTTGGGGTTACTTGCGGTTGGTTTATGCCAAGACTTGAAGAACCAAAAGTACACTAACTAAAAAGCCGCAATAACAACCAATAAACTTAGATGGGGATGCGAAGCAGTCCAGAGGGCGACCGCAGACTTCGTCTGTTTTCATTGCCCCCTTGTCGCTCCCGCAGGAGCGAAATCCTGCATAAACACGCGGAAGTTGTATGAAGAAGTCACCAACTCAATCGCGCGAAAGGGTCAAGGGAGGAACTCCCTTGCAGGGTGCAGGGACAGCGTCCCTGCCGGAGTCCAGAGGCAGAGCCTCTGGGGAGGTTTTCAACAATGAAGGAATTGCATCGGGCAAGGGTCGTCGCCATCGGCAGCGAAGAGGACATGGCGGCTGTCTGCCGTACATTGCTCGCAAACTGCGATTGGCTGGAAATCCCGGATGATCGCCCGCCGTATTCGCTGGAGGAGCTGCGCCAGCAGGTCAAACAGCACGCGGAGGAGCTGGGCGGCGAGGAGAGCGGATTCTACTATGGCATGGTCGCGCGCTATACCTATGGCGACGCGGATAACCGCACCTGCCGCTTTGACATTGCGCGCCAGCCCAGCGGATTGTGGACGGCGTGCTTCCATTATGATGGCGAAACGCCCTTCCAGAGCGAAGACTGGCTGTACCTGCATGAACACGCCGGGCGCGTGCCGATGCTGGCGATTCATGCCTGCGCGGATTTTGCGGCGGATAAGGGGATGACCGTCTTTACCGGAGGACAGACGCTGGATGAGTGGTCGCAGATGGCGGAAATCTGGTTCTGGCTGATGGAGCAGTACGAAATCGGCAATCCGCCGGAGGAAGCCGTGCAGCACCTGAAGAAGCTGGAAGGTATCATGCGCCAAAGCGACTTTGACATGACCATCCCCGAACTTTTGCGGGGGTGCATCGACCACCTGAACGACGTCATGGCGCACACAAATCAGCCGGATGAACTTCGCCGCCTGATGGACGAATGCGCCGAAAGAAAAGATTATCAGGGGCTGTTCGTCGTGCAGTGTCAGGTGGCGGAAACGGTGCTGTGGGACTGCACGCACGTTGATTTGTGGCTTGCGAACCTCGAAAGCATCCTGCGCGAGTGGCAGAAGGAGAATCCGGCATAATCGGCAATCGCCGCGCATACCCTGACAGCAGGAGAGGGGGGAGCGCACAGTGAAAGAGCCGACAGTGCCGCAGAAGCCCTGCGGACTGGTTATCGAGAATCGCAAAAAGGCGGTTCTCACCGGGGTCAAGGAGGTTGACCGCTTCGATGAAACGGCGGTCGTGCTGGAAACATGGGGCGGGCGGCTGACGCTGACCGGCAGCGGGCTGCATGTCTCCGCCTTGCAGCTGGAAGAGGGCAAGCTGCTCGTGGATGGCGATATCGACGGCGTGCAGTATGAGCAGGGGCGCGCGCGGCGCAAGGGCGGCTTCCTCCGCCGTGCCATCGGATGACGCTGGAGGTGCTGTTCGCGCAGCAGGGACAGGCGGAAACGTTCCTACGGATGGTGCTGCTCGGCGCGGCATTCGCCTTGGCGCTGACCCTCGGCGGCGCGTGGCGGCATCGGCATG
>ERZ780139.1595-NODE-1595-length-19130-cov-8.942543_pt1 | contig 19130 bp, 14 predicted proteins | sample MGYA00511476_ERZ780139 | MGnify/ENA primary metagenome ERZ780139 (study PRJEB29588, sample SAMEA2158190) | human gut metagenome | biome: human gut; feature: human-associated habitat; material: faeces | place: Denmark | collected 2008/2010 ... | reverse complement strand
CTCGTACTTCACCCAGCTCAACGAGGGCCTGCTGCAGAACGTCGGCCCGCTGGTCGAATACCAGAACCAGGAGAAGCCGCTGTCGATCGCTTTCCGCGAGATCGACGAGGGCCTGCTGGAGGAGACTCTGGGCGAGGATGATCTGAGCGAAGGCAACTGATTCGTCTGAATCCGTCCGGTTCGCTGTACGCGGTATTTGCTTTTTTCTGGGGCGACACTCTTGCCCTTGACGGCGGTGGCGTGTACAACTGAGCGTCAGGAGCGAACGACTTGGGGCTCGCGCCGACCGAAGGTCTGGCACGGGCCCTTTTCGTAGCCTGTTCAGGTCCTGCAACAACAGAATGAACCAACGTATCATTGTGCCTTATCCGCAAAAGGCGGGTAGGGCGATAAGTCCGAAAGAGGGATGATATGACCAATCAGGAGCGCAAGCTCATCTCGGCCGAATCTGTGACCGAAGGCCACCCCGACAAGGTATGCGACCAGATTTCCGACGAAATCCTCGACGAACTGCTTCGGCAGGATCCGCAGTCGCACGTCGCCGTCGAGACCTCCGCCGCGACCGGTGTGTTCCTCGTGTTCGGTGAGGTGACATCAAAGGGGTATGTCGACGTCCAGTCCACCGTGCGCGAGACGCTGCGCCGCATCGGCTACACGTCTTCTGAGGTCGGTCTCGACGCCGACTCCTGCGGCGTGATCGTCGCCATCATCGGAGAATTGCTCGCCGGACCGCTTCTCGGCATGCTCAACGTGACCGCCGACGTGTTCCCCCTGGCGCTCGCATACCTGCGCATCTACCTCATCGGCATGCCCGTCATCCTGCTATACAATTTCGAAACAGCCATCTTCCGCAGCATCGGCGACACCCAGGCTCCGCTCGCCGTACTCGCCATTTCCGGCGTGCTCAACGTGACCATGGGACTGATTTTCGTCGTACTGTTCCATTGGGGTGTTTCGGGCGTCGCGACGGCCACCGTCATCGCGAACGTCGTCAGCTCCATGATTCTGCTGTATCGACTGGTTCATACTGACGCAGCCATCCATGTTGATTTGCGCGAGCTCGGCATCGACTGGTTCACCCTGCGTCAGATCCTGCGCATCGGACTGCCCGCCGGCGTGCAAAGCGCGGTGTTCGCCGTGGCCAACATCATCATCCAAGCCGCCATCAACAGTCTCGGCACCGTTGTCATGGCCGCCTCCAGCGCCGCGTTCAACATCGAAATCATCGCCTACTACGTGCTCAACTCGTTCAGCCAGGCCTGCGCCACCTTCACCGGGCAAAACTATGGAGCCAAACGGATCGGACGCTGCAAGCGCGTGCTTGGCATCTGCATTCTGGAGGATTTCATCGCCACCGCGGCCACCATCGCCGTCGTGCTGTTCTTCGGCCATAGTCTGCTGGCGTTGTTCGATGCGACACCGGAGGTCATTTCCGTCGGCTACACCAGACTCGTCATGGTGTTCTCCGCCTACACGTTCAGCATGCTGTACGAGGTCATGTCCGGATATCTGCGCGGCTTCGGCATCTCACTGGTGCCGGCGCTGCTCACCGTAATCGGCGTGGTCGGCGTGCGCATCACCTGGATCGCGTTCGTGTTCCCCGCGCATCGCACGTTCGAGGCCATCATGATCGTCTACCCGATCAGCCTCGCCGCAACCGCCGTACTCATCGGCATCGCTCTGCTCTGCTACCGTCCGTCCAAGCGATTCGCCGTTAAACCTTGAGCGTGTGCGGCTTGCCGCCGTCCATGAACGCGGCGATTCGCCGGGTCAGAGCGCGGGGAAGAACCCGTTCCGCGAGCGCGCCCGCCTTGGTGAGCGGACCATGGTAGGCGAGGGTTGAGCCGCGCATCATCCTGCGGTAGGCGTACGTGGCAAGCTGACGTGCGGTGGCCGGTTTGGTCATGGTGAAGAAGTTGCGGCCACTCATATTCGCAGCCTTCTGAAAGCCGGTCGTGGTCGGACCGGGACATACGCAGGTCACCGTCACGCCCGTGCCGCGCAATTCGTGGGCCACGGCCTCGGATAGCGAGCGCACGAATGCCTTCGACGCGAAATACATCGCCATGTATGGGCCTGCCATCATCGAGGCGACGGACGAAATATTCAAAATCCTGCCATGCCCGTTGGCGCGCATGTCTCGGCCATACCGATACGTCAACTCAGCGAGCGCATGCATGTTGAGCTGCATCATCTCGTTTTGCCGGTTCCAGTCGGCGTCGAGAAAATCCGTCCAGTCAGCGAAGCCTGCGTTATTAACGAGATGGTCGACCGCAATACCTTGTGATGTGGTGAAATCATGGAGTTTCTTCGGTGCGTTGGCTTCGCTCAGATCTATGGCGAACGTCACCACATGCACGCCAAAACGCTGCTCGAGCTTGGTTTTTATCATGTCAAGCCGTTCCTGGCTGCGGGCGGTGATCACCAGGTCATGTCCGTCCGCTGCGAACAGCGCCGCCAGTTCGCGTCCGATGCCGCCGGACGCTCCCGTGATGAGTGCGTATCCCATGCCAACTCCTTCGTTTTGGTCCTATCTCGCCTATGAATGGCGGATTTGCGGGTCTGCCTGATGCTATCTCCACTATAGATGGCGGATGTTTTTCGACTTATACCCCCTGAGATAGCGTATGGGGGTAAAAAGCGCGGCTTTTCACTTTGCCGTCCGCCATCTATAAGCGAGATAACATGTGTCGAAAGACGAAATCCGCCATCCATAGGCGAGATAGGTGTTTTGTGGAGGGATGGAGGACAGTGGTGAAAACAAAGTCGCATTACGATTCGCCGCTTGGCGGCATCACGCTGATCACCGACGAAACGGCATTGCTCGGCCTGTGGTTCGATTGGCAGCCAGGCTATGCGGACGATGATTCCGCGGTTTTGGGTGATTCGCCGACGATTGGCGCCGCGAAACGATGGCTGGACGAATACTTTGCAGGTTGCATACCTCGGACCGAAGTGCCGTTGCGGCTGGAAGGCACGCCGTTTCGCAAGGAAGCATGGGCATTGCTGCGGAAAGTGCCATACGGCGAAACGGTTTCATACGGCGGACTCGCACGTCGATTGGAGTTGAAACGTGCGGACGGGCGTAGGGTATCCGCACGCGCCATCGGGGGAGCGGTGCACCGCAATCCGATCGCGCTTATCGTGCCCTGCCATCGGGTCGTCGGCGCTGACGGCAGTCTCACCGGTTATGCGGGAGGCATTGAAACCAAAATCCGTCTGCTCCAACTCGAAGGCGTGCTGAAGCAGACGGAACGGATGGATGTGGATTGCGAATCTATAGACCGGATTTGGCGATCCACCCGCTGACGGCTTCGGCGGCTTTACTTGCGTTGTTCTGTGCGTCGGTCCCCATGACCGCAAGCCCCGGCTTCACCGTCGTCTTGGTGATTGCGGTGATACGTTCCGGAGTCCGTCCAAGCCCGCTGCCGCCGTGCGTGCAGAACGGATAAATGGTTTTGCCGGACCAGTCGCGGCTTTCCAGAAAAGCGTACACGGGCATCGGCATATCGCCGCACCAAATCGGATAGCTAAGGAACACGGTATCGGACGAATCGAGCGCATCGACATCGCCGCTGAGCGTGAACGGCGGACGCGCGTTGACACGCTGCTCCTCCTGCACCATTTCTGAGGTCGCGGCGTACCGTTCCGGATAAGGCTCGGTACGTGTGATTTCAATCATCGGCGAATCGGTCCGCCGGGCCACCTCTTGGGCAAGCTTCGCGGTATTGCCGACCGTCACCTCGCCCACTTCGTAGTTTTCGCCGGCGCGGGAGAAAAACACCACCACCATGTTGCGTCCTTTCATAGTCCTTGAAGAGGCCGTTGCCGCATCCGTCATGCGTCAGTCCAAGGGTTTATCAGTCCATCTTTGGAAACGATTGTGCTCGATACGCGAGCAGACCGTCGATGAACCGTGCAAGACCCTCGATCATGCGTGCACGCGGACAGGCCACGTTGATACGCACGAAATCATGACCGTTGCCACCATATTCGGAACCCTCGGAGAACATCACCTTATGCTCGCGCTTGAGATAATCGCACAACGCATCCGTGTCATGCGTGATGGCCGAACAGTCGACCCACAACAGGTAGGTGGCATGTCCTTCGACCATGATGATGCGCCGGTCGGCCGGCACCGAAGCGTTGTATTTGTCGAACATCGCACGCGCGGTCGCCTTGTTGCCGGCCAGATAGGCTCGTAATTCGTTCAGCCACGGTTCGCCCTCATTGAACGCGGCCAGGGTGGCGTCCATGGCGAAGGCGTTCGGCTCCGCCACCTCATCGGTGTTCAAAGCTCGCCACACCTTATGACGCAACACCGGATTCGGAATCATCACGGCCGCGGAATTCAGTCCTGCGATGTTGAACGTTTTGGTCGGAGCCATGCAGGTCACCGAATTCATCGCGCAATGCTCACCCACCGAGGCGAACGGCACGTAATCGAAACCCGGATCGGTCAGATCGCAGTGAATCTCATCGCTGACCACCGTCACATGATGCTTCCAGCACAGTTCGCCGATACGTTCCAAAGTCTCACAATCCCAAATACGGTCGATCGGATTATGCGGGTTGCACAGAATCATCAGCGTGGTCTGCGGGTCGGCGAGTTTCGTTTCGAAATCAGCCCAATCGATCTCGTAATGTCCTTCGCCGTCATAGGCGAGCGGCGATTCAAGCACACGGCAGCCATTGTTGAGAATCGAATTGAAGAAGATGTTGTAGACCGGCGTCATGATCACGACGTTCTCGTTCGGCGTGGTGAGTTTCCTGACCATGCTGGAGATCGCCGGCACCACACCGGTGCAGAACACCAGCGAATCCGGGTCGATGGCAAGCCCATGACGGCGTCCCCACCAATCCACGTACGCCTGATTCCATTCTGGCGGCACGATCGAATAGCCGAAAACGCCATGCTCGACGCGCCGACGCAACGCCTCGCGGATTACGGGCGCGGTCTGGAAATCCATATCCGCCACCCACATGGGCAGCGCGTCGCCAGCCTCCTCCCATTTGAGCGAGTACGTGCCGGAACGGTCGATCGGAGTATCGAAATCGTAAGTCATACCGCCAATCCTACCTACTGTTATGCGGCGTCGGCTGTCACGATCGTCGTGGCCGTCGGATCGATTTTCGCCGGATCGAGCGTCATCTCGTTGATATGGTCGGCGCGAATCGTGCCGGACGAAGGATTGAACACGCTGTCGATCGTGCCGCGCACGTCGGCATCGACGGAGGAATATTCGAACGCGAGCGTCGTATTGACGAGCCGGCAGTCACGCAACACCAGATGGTCCACGTAGCACAGGCCCTGCAGGCTTTCGATCGTGCAATGCTCGAACGTCACGTTACGCGAGTTCCACGCCAGATACTCGCCGGAAATGAACGAATCGCGCACCGTCACGTTCTCGCAGTTCCAGAAACAATCCTTCGAAATCAGACGGGAATTGGAAATCTCCACGTTCCTTGCGCCATCGAACGGATAATTGCCCACCAAACGTAGGTTGTCGGCTTTCACATCCGCGCAATTCATCGCCAGATAGTCGCCATGCGCGCTCACATTGTCCAACGTCACGCCGGAACAGGCCCACAACGTCTCCTCGGCGTTGACGAAATCCACGTTGCGTAACGTCACGTCATGGCAGCGGCGGAAATTCTTCGGCGCCTCGATCGTTGAATCCTCCACCGTGATATGGTCCGTGTACCATACGCCCGCACGTGCCATCTCAAACCACGTGCAGTCCTTCGCATCGATATCCGAGCAATACCACAGCGGATACTTCCATTTGAACGAGCTCGACCTCAGTTCGATGTCATGGGCATGCTTCAACGGCGATTCGCCATCGTCGAAAATCGTATCGACGTACCGGCGGTCATGCGCGAAGAACTCCGCGCGCTCGCCGGTGAGGAACGCCTGGCGGGTTTCGGACATGTCCTGCTCCGCAGCGGATGTAAATGTATCTGGAGTGTTATTCACCGTATGCTCCTTCATGCTCTGTTGGAAGAGAATAGGAACTTCAAGTACTTGAAGTCAAACAGGGAGCCACGTTCGTCTGGAACGAACACGGCTCCCTGCGGAAAATCGGGAAATGCGCGCCGAAACAGGCAGAGGAATCAGCCGATCAGCGCTGCCGGATACTTCGCCACGGCGGCGTCGATCTGCTCATCGGTGGACGTGGCGACGCCTTGGATGAGGAACGGCTTCAGATATGTGGCATGCGTATGACGGAACGTGGTCTCGAACGGGGAAAGCAGCTCCTCCATGGTGCGCACATGGCTGCCTTCACGCGTGTAGGAGTCCGCCGGAGAGCCGGTGGACACGGCCAACATGAACTCCTTGCCTTCGAGCGCCCGCCCGCCGCCGTAGGCCCAGCCGGCCTTGATCACGTCATCCTCCCACTGCTTGAGCAGCGCGGGGGAGCTGTACCAGTAGAACGGGAACTGCAGCACGATGCGGTCATGCGTTTCGATGAGCTCCTGCTCATGTTCGACGTTGATTTTGAAGTCGGGATATGCGGCGTACTCGTCCACCACGGTCACGTCGCCGGTCTCGTTGGCCGCGTCCATGAGCTTGCGGTTGACCTGCGATTTTTCCAGATGCGGGTGGAACACCAGTACCAGTGTCTTCATTCATGCTCCTTGTCCAAAGGTTTTTCGTTACGTTCCAGTATGCAGCATGATAATCTCGTCGCGCATGCTTTGTACGTAATCCGTCGATGTCCACGCGCCGATACGGTTGCGCATGGTTTGTCGGGGTCGGCGATAGTATGTTGGCCGTCGTTGTGGCGCGTCGGGGTATATCAGGGCGCGGCAAGAGAAGGCATGAGAAGAGAAGCATGGGAACGGACGGAAGAAGGGCTGATATTTAATGGTGCGGACGCAGAACAGGAACGCCGTCATGGGCAAGGCGTTCAGAACGGCATTGCCGCGGACGTCGCCGGTCTGCATCAGCTTTTTCCTTCTGGCGTTGTCGTACGGCGTGCTGATGGGCACGCGCGGCTTTTCGTTCCTGTGGCCCATGTGCATGAGCGCGTTCATCTTCACCGGTTCCATGGAATTCGTCACCGTGAATCTGCTGGTGTCCGCGTTCAACCCGTTCGTCACGTTCATGCTGGCCGTCATGCTCGGTACCCGTCATCTGTTCTACGGCATCTCCATGCTCGGCCGGTTCAAGAACATGGGCGCCAAGAAGCCGTATCTCATTTTCTCATTGTGCGACGAGACCTTCGCCATCGACAACGGCACCATCATTGCGGCCGACGTCGATCGCGGATGGTTCTACTTCTTCGTCGGCCTGCTCAACCAGTCATCATGGGTGGCCGGCGCCACGCTTGGCGGCCTTCTCGGAGAACGCATCACCTTCAACACCTCCGGTCTCGACTTCATCATGACCGCCATGTTCGCCGTCATTTTCGTGGATCAATGGCTGACCACGAAACGCAAAAGCCACATGGCCGCGCTTACCGGCATAGCGGTGCCCGCGATCTGTCTGGGGGTGTTCGGCGCCGACAATTTCATGATCCCATCCCTGGTCGCCATGCTCGTCATGTTCATTCTGCTGCGGCCATACCTGGACGACCTGAAGATCGACAAGACGGACGGGGAGAACGAAACGAACAACGCGGACAAGGAGACGAACGCATGATGATCATGACCACGTGGCAAGGCGTCATCACCATCATCATGGCGATGCTCGGCACCATGCTGACACGTTTCCTGCCGTTCCTGCTGTTCCCCGAATCGAAGGAACCGCCGCGTTTCATCACCTACCTGGGCACCGTCCTGCCGTATGCCATGACAGGCCTGCTTGTCGTGTACTCGCTCAAAGGAGTGCGCCTGACGTCAGGCAGCCACGGCATTCCCGAATTGTTGGCGATTATCGCAATCGCCCTGCTGCACATATGGAAAAGGAACATGCTGCTGTCGATCGCCGGCGGCACCGCCGTCTATATGCTGCTGGTACAGCTGGTTTTCTCGTAAGACGGCTTCCGCCTGTGCTTGGCATTGCGATTACCTGGCGAGCCCCATCTCGTATTTGAGCGTCATCACACGAATGGCGGATTGCTGCACCTTCCGCGCGAACGTCGCATCGCCGGCCGCTTTGGCGTTCAATCCGTCCAACACCGGCTGCACGTAGGAAGAGGCGCCGATACATGCCAAATCGCCGCCGGCTTCGACCAGCCGCACACCCAAATCACTCGGCTGCACGCCACTCAAAGCCGTTGCGGACAGGGAATCGGAAGTGACGACGCCTTGGAAGCCGATTTTCCCGCGCAGATAGCCGGTGACCAGCGTTGATGAGAACACGGCCGGATTATTCGGATCGATCGCCTGATATGTGGCCAAAGACATCATCACCATCGAAGGGCTTGCCTCCAACGTGCTGTTGAACGCGCTGATTTCCGGACCATCCAACGTGGTGGTGGTGTCGAGGATGCCGTTCGCGGTGAAATCGGTATTGCCGGTCACCGATCCCAAACCCGGATAATGTTTGATGGCGCTGCCTACCCCCGAATCGGACATGCCCTGTATGAACGCCTTCGCATGGTCCGCATTGCCGGCCGGATCAAGACCGAAATCACGGTACAGCGCGCCAATCGGGGCGTTCGACGAACGGTCCACGGTCACCGTGCCGACGACGGGTGCCAGATCGACATTGATGCCGGCAGCCTTGAGCTGCGTGCCCCATGCGGATGCCGATTGCCTCAACTGGCTGACATCCATTGCGCCCTGCTGGGTGGCCGAAGGCATGGTATCGAACCCGGCCCCCTTGAGATGCTGGACCAGACCACCCTCCTGATCGGTGGACATCAACAGCTGGTTGTCGCCCGGAGCATACGATTGCAGCGTGGATGTGGCGGCCGCGACCCCGGCGATCCCCGAAGTCCAGTTGCCGATGATCAAAACCGAACCAACATGCCTGTTCGCAATGAGGTCATACAACGATGACGGATCGGAACCAGCGAACAATGGTGCCATAACCAGCTGCCCGACCCGTTCCTCGACACTCATGGACTCCACGGCCCGCACCGCCTTGGCATGCGGCGAATCGTCGCGGACGGACGGCACTTGCGCCTTGTCGAGGGAATCATGCGTGACCGTCGGCCGGCGAGTGGAAAAAGCTGCGGTGGCGGCGTCCGATGGGGAAGCGTCGCCGGAACATGCGGCCAACGTGACCGGCAGCATCGCCACGCAGCAGGCAGCCACCAATCGTGTGAAAAACCCATGAGCCTTCTTCATACCGCCATTATGGCATGCCGGCATTCCCCATATGTTCTCTTCATACGGACATGCCACGGAACAGCCGATTCAGCCCACGGCCAGATCCGTTCGGCTGGCGGCTTAACGGCGTTCCTCGCCTGTCGCTAGGCTATTAGCATGTCTTTCTTTGATATGTTTGGTCCCATGTTCGATCCCGAAGGCGGCTCGAACCGTGCCGGCAGGCAGAATCCGCGCAAACCCAGCAACGACGATCCGATCATCCTCAACGTCGAAACCGACGGAGGGGACGGTCCGCAACCATCGTCGAACGTTCCCCCGAAACGACCTTCGGGCCCCCGCATCACCAGCAAGCCGAACCGTCCGCGCAAACCGTCGAACGGCAGCAAGATCTTCATCGGCGTGGTGCTGGCGCTCGCCATCGTCATCGGACTGTTCTTCGCGCTCGCGCAGTTCGTCACCGATGTCATGTGGTACAGCCAGCTCGGCTTCCAAAGCGTGATTTGGACGCAGCTGGGCACCAGGGTCGGCCTCTGGCTGGCGTACGCGGTGCTCATCGCCGCAGTCGGCTTCATCTCCGCCACGCTGGCGATATGGGCGCGTCCCGACGCTGCGGACGGCTCCACCATCCGCGTGAACGGCGACACCATCGAAATCGGCAAGAGCGTGAGCTCCAAGAGCGCTCGACGCATCGCCGTGGTCATCTCCCTGATTGTCGGACTGGTGTTCGGCTCCCAGTTCAACGCGAACTGGTCCGAAATCCTGCTCATGTTCAACTCGCAAAGCTTCGGCACCAAGGATCCGCAGTTCGGCATCGACAACGGCTTCTACGTGTTCGTGCTGCCCGGACTGAAACTCATCATGTCCGCTGTCTCGCTGTTGCTGCTCGCTGGCATCATCTTCTCCATCGTCACCCACGTGCTTATGGGCGGCATCCGCATCACCATGCCGGTGAACGGCCATGGCCTGTTCCGCATCACCAAACGCGCCCGCCGCCAGATCGGCATCTGGCTGATGCTCAACATGTTCGCCTGGGCCGCCAATCAGGTTCTGGGAGTGTTCTCGCACCTGACCGAGGAAGGCAGCAGAATCACCGGTGCCACCTACACCACGGTGAACGCCACCATCCCCGTCACGTTCATCATGGCCGCCATCACCGCCATCCTTGGCGTGATACTGGGCCTGTGGATTATGAAATCCCATACGTTGGAAGGTTCCGCACCCATCGCGGCACGTGCTTCCGAAGCGCTCAAGGCGTGGAAGGTGCCGACCGTGGCCATCGCCTCCGCCATCGTGGTGAGCCTGGTGCTTACCGTGGCCTGGCCGGTGCTGCTGCAGCGCTTCCGCGTCAATCCGAACGCGCAGGAAATGGAATCCACCTATATCCAGCGCAACATCGACGCCACCCGCGCCGCGTACGGCTTGGACAAGGTGAAGGCCGAACAGTACAAGGCCACCACCGAAGGGGAGGAAGGCGCATTGGCTGATTCCGCGGAATCCACCGCTCAGATCCGCCTGCTCGACCCGCAGATCATCTCCCCGACGTTCAAACAGCTGCAGCAGTCCAAGCAGTACTACACGTTCGCCGACACCGTCGCGGTCGACAAATACGACGTCGACGGCGTCAGCCAGGACACGGTGATCGCCGCGCGCGAACTCGATCTGGACGGTCTCGACAACCGCAACTGGGTCAACGACCACACCGTGTACACGCACGGCTATGGCGTTGTGGCCGCCTACGGCAACAAGGTGACCGCCGACGGCCAGCCGAAGTTCTTCGAAGCGGGCATCCCCACCCAAGGCAAGCTCACCGATTCCGAAAAGTACGAGCCGCGCATCTACTTCTCTCCGAACGCCACCGAATATTCGATCGTAGGCGCTCCGGAAGGCACCAAATCCTGGGAATTCGACTATCCGACCGGTTCGGAAGGCGCCACCAACACCTTCAAGGGCGATGGCGGTCCGAAGATCGGCAACATCTTCTCCAGACTGCTGTACGCCATCCGCTTCGGCTCCGACCAGATCCTGTTCTCCAACCGTGTGAACTCCAATTCGCAGATTCTCTACGACCGTTCCCCGAAGGAACGTGTGGCCAAAGTCGCGCCGTATCTGACGCTTGACGGCCGCGTATACCCGGCCGTGGTGGACGGACGGGTCAAGTGGATCGTGGACGGCTACACCACTTCGGACGCCTACCCATACTCTCAGATGACCGACTTGGGCGAGGCCACCAAGGACTCCACCACGGAATCCTCCGACACGGTAAGCAGCCTGAACTCGAAGAACGCCAACTACATCCGCAATTCCGTGAAAGCCACCGTGGACGCATACGACGGTTCCGTGGACCTGTATGTATGGGACCAGTCCGACCCGGTCATCAAAGCCTGGGAGAAGATCTTCCCCGGCCAGTACCACCAGCTGTCGGAAATCTCCGGCGACCTGATGAGCCACATGCGTTATCCGGAAAGCCTGTTCAAGGTGCAGCGCGAACTGCTGGCCAAATACCACGTGTCCAGCGCCAACCAGTTCTTCTCCGGAGAGGATTTCTGGCAGACCCCCGTCGACCCGACCGAATCGCAGCAGGCGCAACAGCGAGACATCCTGCAGCCGCCGTACTATCTGACGCTGCAGACCGGCGGCTCCAGCGAACCGGTGTTCTCGCTGACCTCGTCGTACATTCCCGCAGGCTCGTCCACCAGGGAAATCCTGACCGGCTTCCTGTCGGTCGATTCCGACGCGGGCCACGAGAAAGGCAAAATCGGCTCGAGCTACGGCACCATACGATTGCAGGAACTGCCGAAGGATTCCAACGTGCCGGGCCCCGGCCAGGCGCAGAACAACTTCAACGCGTCCGCCGACGTGTCGAAGGAACTCAACCTGCTCGAATCCGGCTCGACCAATGTGCAGCGCGGCAACCTGCTCACCCTGCCTCTCGGCGGAGGCCTGGTCTACGTGCAGCCGGTGTACGTCAAATCGTCCGGCTCCACCAGCTTCCCGCTGCTGAAGAAGGTGCTCGTCGCATTCGGCGACCAGGTCGGCTTCGCCGACACGCTGGACGAGGCTCTCGACCAGGTGTTCGGCGGCGATTCCGGCGCGTCCGCAGGCGACGCCGAAAACGTGGGCGACACCACCGATGACAAGCAGGATGCTAAGAACGACGATTCCGCCGATGGCAAGACCAACACTGACGGCAAGCAGGACACGCCATCCAATACCGACGGTAAGACCGGCGGCAATAATGGCGATTCGTCCGGCACGATGAGCGCCGACCTGAAGAAGGCACTCGACGATGCCGCACAGGCCATGAAGGATTCCGATGCCGCCATGAAGAAGGGCGATTGGTCCGCCTACGGCGACGCTCAGAAGCAGCTTCAGGAAGCACTGAACAAGGCCATCGAACTCGAACAGTGATTCCTGTCCGATTCCCTTCATGAAATACGCAGGGGCCGGCTCCTTCCAAAGGAACCGGCCCCTGTTGTCGTTCGCCGCCGGGTATGCTGGGCGCATGGCCGACTATTCTTTCCGCATCGCGACGCAAGACGATATCCAAGCGATCACCGACATCTACAACGCGGCAGTCATCCGCGGCGGCTCGTCCGCCGACACCACGCCACGTACCTACGCGCAACGCAAGGCATGGGTGGAATCGCACCACGATCCATATGCGGTGTTCGTCACCACCGTGCCTGCCACGGATGCAGCCACGGAAGGCGGCGAACGGATCATCGGCTTCTCCGCGCTGTCCGTGTTCTACGACCGCGCCGGCTACGACGGCGTCACCGACCTCGCCTACTACATCGCCCCCGAATGGCAGGGCAGGGGAGCGGGCACCTTCACACTGGCCAGACTGCTTGACGAATGCCGAAACCGCCACATGCGCAAAGCCTGCGGCATCATCTTCGCCGACAACCGCGGATCCATCGCACTGATGAAACATTTCGGATTCACCCAATTCGGACTCATGCCCCAAGCCGCCACCGACTCCACCGGAACCATGCGCGACATGAGCTACTGGCATCTCGACCTGTAAGCACCTGACAGTAGAATCTGTGCGGTTAAACAAGACGAGAGCACGCAAGAACACAGAGGAATGGACGATTATTATGGCATCTGATTTCTGGCTGATCGCAGGACTGGGCAACCCCGGCTCCAAATATGAGGGCACCCGCCACAACATGGGCTTCATGACCGCCGACGTGCTGGCCGAACGCTGGTCCGTCAACTTCTCCGACCACAAGGGACTCGCCATGCTCGGCAAAGGCGTGATGAACCTATCCGGCCGCAACGTCAAATTCTTCCTCGCCAAGCCACTCACCTACATGAACGAATCCGGCAACGCGGTCGCCTCCATCAGCGCCTACTACCAGATCGAACCGGACCATATCGTGGTTATCCACGACGACATGGACCTCGACTTCGGCAGAATCAAAGTCAAAGCCGGCGGCTCCGCAGGCGGGCACAACGGCATCAAATCCATCGACCGTTCGCTCGGCACCCCGAAATACGCGCGCGTGCGCATGGGCGTCGGCCACGCCCAACGCGGAGCCCACGCGCACGACAACACCGTGAACTGGGTGCTGGGCGGCTTCGGACCGGACCAACGCAAGCAGCTCCCCGAATTCCTCGCCGACGGTGCCGACGCGGCCGAAACCATCATCTTCGACGGTCTCGCCAAAGCCCAGGAGCGATTCAATGGCCGCTGAACCGACGTCTCCGGCGCAACCACCGCAACTGCCGACCGCAGGCTCGCTTGCCGGCATCCTCGACGTGCTGGAAACCGATGACGATTTCCGCGCGCTCATCGCCGGGGAAATCGAAGAACCGGAATCAGACATCGACCCCAGCATCACCGTCGGTGTGCCGGACGGCCTACGCCCGGCGCTCGCAGCCGGCGCTGCGGGCAAACAGCCGGTCGTGCTCGTCGTCGCCTCCAGCCGCGAAGCGGAGGAAGCCGTGGAGTCCATCCGTTCCTGGTATGACGGAGACCCAAACGATGTGGCGCAGCTTGAAGCATGGGAGACCCTTCCCCATGAACGGCTTTCACCACGCGCGGACACTGTGGCAAGCCGCATGGCGGTGTTCCGCAGGCTGAAGCATCCCGAAGAGGGCAGCACGCTGTTCGGCCCCATCCGCATTCTGGTCATGCCGGTGCGCTCCCTCATCCAACCGGTGGTCGCAGGCTTGGGGGACGTCGAACCACTCGTGTTCTCCCAAGGCGAGGAACTGCCTCTTGACGAAGCATCCCGCAAACTGGTGGAAAACGCGTACACGCGCGTCGACTTGGTGATGGACCGTGGCGAATTCGCCGTCCGCGGTGGCATCATCGACGTTTTTCCGCCCACTCTGCCGCATCCGGTGCGTATCGAATTCTTCGGCGACGAGATCGACACCATACGTGAATTCCACGCATCCGACCAGCGCACCTACGGTAAGGATATTTCCACCGTATGGGCCACGCCATGCCGTGAACTGCAGTTGACCGACCAGATTCGCCAACGTGCGAAATCGCTGATCGGCTCCATTCCCAACGCCGAGGACATGCTCGAATCCATCGCCAACGCCATCCCGGTGGAAGGCATGGAATCGCTGCTGCCCGCGCTGGTCGACGATATGGAACCGGTGCAGGGCATGCTGCCCAAGCATGCGCTGGTCATGCTGTCCGACCCGGAAAAACTTCGTCGCGCCGCCGACGATCTGGCGAAAACCGCCAACGAATTCCTTGCCGCAAGCTGGCATGTCGCCGCATCCGGACATGGCGCCGGAGCGCCGATCACCTTCGACCAGGCGAATTTCTACGATTTCGAGGAAACCATCTCCGCACTCGTCTTCTCCAAACATGACGTGTGGAAACTCACCAGCTTCGGCGTCGACGCCACCCGGGAAGGCCACATCCAACTTGATGCCACCAAACCCGGTGAATACCGCGGTGACGAAAACAAAGCGGCCTCCGGCATCGAAGGACTGCTCGACGCCGGCTATGCGGTGACGATCACGGCCGCGGCCCAAGGCACACTCACCCGACTGAAGCGTGCGATCAACGAAACCGGCATCGCGAATTTCGATTGCGTCCGATCGCGCGCCATCGACGGTTTCGTGGACGACGCCGCGAAAATCGCCCTGCTCACCGAACGCGACCTGACCGGCCGCACATCCGCCGCAGGACAGGCGAAAACGCCGAAACGCCGCCGCAAGGCCATCGACCTGATGGAACTCAAAACGGGCGATTACGTCGTGCACGAACAGCATGGCATCGGCCGGTTCGTCGAGATGCGCCAACGTACCATCGGCAAAGGCGAGAACCAGACCACCCGCGAATACCTGGTCATCGAATACGCTCCCAGCAAACGAGGCGCGCCGGCGGACAAACTGTTCATCCCCACCGACCAGCTCGACCAGGTCAGCAAATACATCGGCGCCGAAACGCCGAAACTCAACAAGCTGGGCGGTTCCGACTGGGCCGCCACCAAAGCCAAGGCGCGCAAGCATGTGCATGAGATCGCCGAGGATCTGGTCAAGCTCTACTCGGCACGCCAGCGTACGAAAGGCTATGCCTTCAGCAAGGACACGCCGTGGCAGAAGGAGCTGGAGGACGCTTTCCCCTATCAGGAGACGGCCGACCAGCTCACCACCATCGACGAGGTCAAGTCGGATATGGAGAAACCCATTCCGATGGACCGTCTGATCTGCGGCGATGTGGGCTTCGGCAAAACCGAAATCGCGGTGCGCGCCGCGTTCAAGGCGGTGCAGGATTCCAAGCAGGTGGCCGTGCTCGTGCCGACCACACTGCTCGTGCAACAGCATTTCGAGACTTTCACCGAACGTTTCGAAGGCTTCCCCGTGAACGTGGCTGCCATGAGCCGATTCCAGACCACCAAGGAGATCAACGAGACCATCAAGGGGCTTGAAGACGGTTCCGTGGATGTGGTCATCGGCACGCACAAGCTGCTCAATCCGAAGATCAAGTTCAAGGATCTGGGACTCGTCATCATCGATGAGGAGCAGCGTTTCGGCGTGGAACACAAGGAGACGCTGAAAGCCCTGCGCACCAACGTGGACGTGCTGTCCCTGTCTGCCACGCCTATCCCGCGCACGCTGGAAATGGCCGTGACCGGCATTCGCGAGATGTCCACGCTCGCCACCCCGCCCGAAGACCGGTTGCCGGTGCTGACCTATGTGGGCGCCTACGAGGATGCGCAGGTCACCGCAGCCGTACGCCGCGAACTGCTGCGAGGCGGCCAGGTGTTCTATGTCCACAATCGTGTGCAGGACATCTCGTCCATCGCCGACAAGATCCACACGCTGGTGCCCGAGGCGCACGTCGGCATCGCCCACGGCAAGATGGGGGAGAAGCAGCTCGACCAGATCATCCGCGACTTCTGGCATCGCGACATCGACGTGCTCGTGTGTACCACAATCATCGAGACCGGTCTTGATATCTCCAATGCGAACACGCTGATCGTCGACCATGCCGACCGTTTCGGCTTGAGCCAGCTCCATCAGCTGCGTGGCCGCGTCGGCCGCGGCCGCGAGCGCGCGTACGCCTACTTCCTGTACGACCCGTCCAAGCCGATGACCGAGCAGTCCCATGACCGGCTCGCCACCATCGCGCAGAACACGGCGCTCGGCTCCGGTTTCGATGTGGCCATGAAGGACTTGGAATTGCGCGGCACCGGTAACCTTCTGGGCGACGAGCAGTCCGGCCATATCGAGGGCGTGGGCTTCGACCTGTACGTACGCATGGTGTCCGAAGCCGTGGAAAAGTACAAGGAGCCCGAAGAGAACGTCGAGCCGGTGGCCGTGTCCATCGACCTGCCCATCGAAGCGTCCATCCCGGTGGACTACATCGATTCCGACAAGCTGCGGCTCGAAGCATACCGAAAACTGGCCGCTTCGCGCACCGATGAGGACCTCAAGGAACTCGCCGACGAACTCACGGATCGCTACGGCAAACTGCCGGAGGAGTTCGAGACGCTGTTCGGCGTGGCCCGCCTGCGCATGAAGGCGCGGGAACTCGGCATATCGGAGATCGTCGCGCAGGGCAAGAACGTGCGCGTCGGCAAGATCGATCCGCCCGAATCGATGCAGATGCGCATCAACCGCATCTACCGCGGGGCGCAATACCGGCCGGTCACGCACACATACCTGATCCCCGCGCCGTTTGCGGGCACGCTCGGCGGCAAACCGATGCCGGGCGATCAGGTCATGGACTGGGTGAGCGACCTGCTGCACGACTTCGCATGGAAGCCGCAACCGAGGAAGGCATGATGGGCTCAGGATCCCCGTTCGAAGGCATGTCCGGAGGCATCGGGGAGCGGAACGGCATGATCCGGCTGCCGTACCATCCCCTGACTTCGCTGATCCGGCATTTCGACAATGGCCAGGCCCTGGCGCTCCTGCACTCGGGGCGGGGCGGACGGTATTCGGTGCTCGGACTGCACGCCTACCATCGGCTCATGCAATACGGCGATGACGTGATGGAAGGCACCCTCGCCGTCTGCGGAGACGACGATGTCTGGCGGGACCGGCTGCTCCCCGGCCAAGACGCGCTCATGCTGCTGCACGACCAGCTGCGTGACGAGCCCGGCGTGCTCGGATTCATGTCATATGATGACGGCCGACGCCGGGAAGGCGTGCGATCCCGGTTCGACGGCGGCCAGCAGGCGGCAGAGCGAAAGACGCCGCCGGACGCCGTATGGTGGAGTTTCGACGACATCCTCATCGAAGACCGGCAGCGGCGCTCGCTGACCCTGCTCAGCCATCATCGCCACCCGAACAGCGCCCGGAACATCGCCGCCATACGATCCGTCTGCCAGTCCGCCCCCGCTGGCGGGGGCTCCCGCGAAGCGGGTGGGGGTGGTCCCACCGACTCAACTGACATCGCCGAAAATGGATCGGAGGTGCGCTCATGAGACTGGGATCCATCATCTCGGAGACGCTGCGCAACATCGCCTCGGGCACCGCGCATGCTCTCACCATGTTCCTCGCCGTGCTGTTCGCCGGCACCCTGCTCGGAGGATACGAGGCGATGTCGGTCATGGGGTTGGAAACCGAAGCCGCGGTGCGCATCCGCGCATTCGCCGACGTGAAAACCGTGGTCGGCGGCAATGTCGACGGACTCGCCTGCGACCGGCTCTCCGACCATGGCGACCCGTCGTTCATTTCCGGGGCGATGCGGTCCGGCCCGCAGGTCGTGCCGCTGGCAACGAAAGGCATCGAACTGTCATCATATGAGGTGACCGCGGGCATGATGCGGCTCATCACCGCCGGAGACCCGCAGGAGGTTCCGGACTCGTCCGGCGTGTGGGTGTCATCCGACGTCTCCCATGATTTCGGTCTCGTCAAGGGCAGCCGCATGCAGACGAATCATGGCACGGTCACCGTGGCGGGCGTGTTCGATTGGCCGAATGACGGCAGGGACATGCGGTTCGCCTATGCGATGATCGCACCGGCGGCATCGAGCGGCGGCGTGTTCCAGGAATGCTGGGCAAAGCAGTGGCCGCAAAGCGACCAGATGGACGAGCTGCTGCTGTCCACCGCCACGAAGAACCCGAAATCGGAGATGCGTCCCGGTGTGACCGCTCTTAACAAGGGGGTCGATGCGCATTATGACGCGCAGAAGGGCTATCTGACCCGTGTGACCCGTTGGATGCCGTATCTTGGACTGGCGGTCGGCCTGCTGCTAGGCGTGATTTCGGTACGCCGCCGCCGGCTCGAATATGCAGGCGCGTTGCACTCGGGCGAATCTAAGGGTGCGCAGCTGCTCGGTATCGAACTGGAATCACTGATCTGGGCAGGAGCCGGCACGCTCGCGACATGCGCGCTGCTCTCCGCGTATGCGCTGCGCATGTCGCAGTCCGACCCTCTTGCCGTGTTGCTGGCCGCCGTTCGTACGCCGCTCGTGTTGCTGGCCG
>ERZ780139.1563-NODE-1563-length-19373-cov-3.065379_pt1 | contig 19373 bp, 19 predicted proteins | sample MGYA00511476_ERZ780139 | MGnify/ENA primary metagenome ERZ780139 (study PRJEB29588, sample SAMEA2158190) | human gut metagenome | biome: human gut; feature: human-associated habitat; material: faeces | place: Denmark | collected 2008/2010 ... | reverse complement strand
GTTTATTGGCGGCATCAGCACTATAGGTCAGGCCATACGTATCGCCCGAGGCGTCGTCTAAGCCGACACATAATATCATATATTTGCCGGGGACCATGGCGATCTGGTCTTGCGGCAACAGAAGTTCAAACGTTTCGGTTTGCGGCTGTCCTTGCCCATAGCCCTCCTCTACCGAGGGATCCCAAGGGGTGCCGTTTTTCATCAGTAGCTGGGAAGCTACGACCTTGGTTTTTTCCGGGTCAATATCGTCCGCGGTCATATCACCGCAATAATAAAGGATGGCGTAGATTTGAGTCACGTGATGCAAGCTAGCCTGGCTGTACAGGTGTGTCTTGGTATCCAACTGCCCGGTAGTCAACCTAACGACGATACCCTTCTCGGGAAGACCCTCCGGAGAATCTATCGGTTCGTCAGCGCAACCCGCGAAGAGACAGGCAAGGAATATCAGGATTAAGATGCTCACATGTTTCATCATATCAGAAACTTTTCTTAAATTACTCGTTCTTGTTTTGTATAAATAGACATTATAACCGGCCCGTGTGCTTCCTTACATATAAAAAGGGGGGGGTGCCGGGGTGCTTATAGTTTCCTGTCTAGGAAACTGAATAGAGGAGCCGTGCCTTGTCGGCACAGCTCCCGTATAAAAGTGATTGTCCCTTATCAATCGGGAAGTCCGATGCGGGCGGACATTAGTCGATCTCCAGGTCGTGGATGAATTCCCACTGGTCGTTGATCTTGATTACCAACTCTTGGGATTTATCCAGCGGCTGTGGTTTATCCGGGTCAACGCCTGGTTTGTCGGGATCGTCGCCACCGCCACGCTTACCGATTTGGTACAGGTGGTTACGGTAGATGCTGTAATGATATTCCGTATCTTTCAGGGTAGCGTCGATAGAGGCGTCATCCAACTTAACAGACCAGGTCTGAAGGATGTATTCTTTGCCATCGTTAGTATCTGTTCCTTTCTTCTTACCCATCAACTGAAGCTCGAAAGTATTCAAGGTCTCATCCTTGTCGAACGGGATGACGAACTCACCGGCCAATACGGCGCCATCGGCTACGGTTACGGCGGCGTTGGTACCCTCATACGGGTTCTTCCATCCGGAAGTCTTGCCAAGATAGTTATTGCCATCGACCTCTTCCATAACATTTGTCCAACCATCGGTTTCACCCATGGTAAACCAGTCTTTCAAATTGATCTCATAAACGGTGTAGGCGTTATCTTCGGTCGGACCTTTGAATGCTGCGTCATTCTTCACAACATCGCTTTTGAAACCATTGACAATATTCTCCTTGCCTACTTCGGTAGCGTCGTCGTTCTGCTTGTTCAGCTGGATGGTCATATCCAGACGGTCGTTACGGTTGGAAGCGACCAAACGCAATTTGGTAGACCAACATTCTGTTGTACCATCAGATAAAGCATATCCTTCTGCCGGGATATTCGAGAAGTAACCCAGCACACCGGCAACCTGACGCTTCAGCAACACGGTCCAAGAGACACTTTCCTTCGGCTCTAATGTCACCGGTTTGGATTGACCGGAGAATACCTCACCGACAGCCTTGCTGGCGAATTTCGTATCTTTAGCATACTCAACAGGCTTTGTTAACAGGTAAGGGAAGCCGGAACCCGGAGTGGTGGCGAAGTTGTGGGTGATGTTGCTAGGATTTGTGATTAAAAGCCCCGGGATATCTTTCCAGTCTTTATTTTGAGTCGGCTTAGTTGCCGCCCCTTGGAACTTGAACGGAGCCGGATTGCCTTTCACCTCTGTCTCGTTCTGGCCTACGGCGTAGATCGTATAAGTCGAACCAGCCTCCAACTTATCCTTCCCTTCCAGCTTAATGGTTCTCTTACGGCCATATTTATACTCCTCGCAAGTATTGTCCCAGTTGTCCACATGGATGGTCTTAATCAACGTCTGTGCTCCTTGAACCTCTTTGAAGATATACAGCATCACGTCCGTCACATCCTCGGATCCCCTGTTGTCCGTACTATACAAGGGACGAGACTTCGTGCTGAGCACGTCCGTATCTTGCATATCCAACACGATTACCTGTTCACCGGTGGCAACCTCGTTACCCGGTCCGTCCAAGATAGGATCGTCATCGTTGCCACAAGAAGTGAACGCTAACAGACCGCACAAAGCGGCCGCGCCAAAGAAATAGTTCTTTTTCATTTGCTTCTTCTTTTAAATGTTAAACTTCGGTTTTATCTATAAATAACGTTATTCCACATCCATGATATGCAGGGTCTCCCAGTTGTCGTTTATCAAGATGAAGATCTTGAAACGGCAGCAGCAGGGGTCGTACTCGTAGCGCAAGATGGTCAGCTCGTTGCGGCTCATCGTCACGCAGACCGGCTCCGGGGCGATCCAGTTGCCGCCCTCCGAGGGCCTGTCGCCCACGTGGTAACGCAGATCAACCTGCGACGCGCCCCGTTTCCGGGAGGGGGCCAACAGGCTCTTCGCCACCATGGCCGGCTCCTCGCGCTCCCAGCTACGGTCGAAGGCCAACGTCGTCGGCTCGCGATAGCCCCCCTCGGCACTGAAACGGCTCATGATATCCGATACCTTCCACTCGCTGAAGGCATACGCCTCGGGCATCCTCTCGGTAGCCAGGATCAGCTTGCCCTTCAAGCGCCTCATGCCGCACGAGAAGCGCTCGCTATCCAAGGCATATACCAGCGTATCGCGGGTGAAATAGGCGTCGCTACCCTCCGCGCCGCCGGGATGCAGCCCCAGCGAAGCGAGATCGCTGTCGAAAGCCGCGGTATCGCCCAGGTTGCCCCAGGCTGTCAGCACGTAAGAGCCGTAGGGAAGGTCGGCCGGTAGGGGCACCTCCACGCTTCCCGCGTCGCCTTCCACGGGTGACAGCGCGCGCTCGGCCACGACACGGCCCGTCTCCAAATCGCTCACCCGATAGGCCAAGTCCGACACATACTCCCTGAAGGGAAGATCCTCCGGACGCTCCTCCTCGTAACCCAAGCGAGCCGCCGCCGCGCTGTTGACATAATTCTTATCCGCCACCTCCAGCGAGAGACGCAACGGCGGACAAGGCTCCAGCTCGTCGCGGATGCAGCCGCACAGCAGCGCCATAGCCAATCCACCCAACAGGGTTATTCCATGCAAATGTTTTCTTTCCATCATTTTACGCCTCCTTTCCGGCTGTTCGTCATCAGCCATTCATGCTCGAGCACGGCCAAGTTGTTCTTCCCGACCTCCGAAGCCGGATAATAAGCAAGCAACTTACGGTACGCCTCGATCTTTTCGGCCAACGAAGGCATCAGTTCCGCCACGCGGAAAAACTCCTCCTCGCTGAACGCGTCCGGCCGGGTGGCATACATCCGCAACAGTTCCTCGTCGGAAGTGAAACTCTTCAGCGTGTAGGTGTAACGGTACTCCACCTTGCGGTCGCGTTGCAGATAGTTCGTGCGGATACGTTCCCAGCAGGACAGACGACGGATCTCGCGCTCCTGCACATCATCGTTGTTGCCGTCGGCGGGATAACGCTCCAGGATAGCCTCCACATCGGCTGCATCCGGGTCACCGGCTTGCCGCATGGCTTCCAACACCGGCTCCCAACCTTCGGGACGGACATCGGCAAGGATACGCTCCTTCATCTCCGGGGCTATCGCCATCCTGTCTTGCAGCCAGCGGCCGGCGGCCACCGCCCGTTGGTACGCAAGGTTCGTGTTGAACCCGAACGGGCCATCGGCAGATGCCATCCCGATGATGTGTATGGAGTGTACGCTCGCCAACGAATCTTCCAAAATCGGGCGTAACGTCTTCGCCATTTTCTCCAGTTCCGCCCGGTTGTCACCCAGCGAGCCGTCTATGTCCGAACGATTGATGGTAAACTGCAAGACGGCGATCCCTTTTCCCTCCATCACTTTCGGGCGCTTCGCCAGCGTGGGGCGGATCCATTGGAGCGAGAAGGTATCCACAGGCTCCGATTGCCGAAGCTTAGCCACAAACAAGGTATCTATAATTCCGCATGACGCACATCCCTCGACGGAGACCAACGCGTCTATATAGGCATCATCCCAGCCTTCAGGAACCGCGACCCGCGTCTCGTAAGGTATCTCCATCAACTCAGACCAACGGTCGGCACGGACAACCTGTCCGGGCAGGGAGTCGACATACCCTTCCAGCACCTTTTTCCTATATATTTTCTTCGCATAAACCGGCGCGTCAACGGCTACCGGCTCATACATATCCGCCACCTCGCCATCGGGTGCCACCAAACGGGGCGTAATAAGCAAACGTCCCCTTTTCGACAAATAATCCACCGGCACCTGAAACTTCATTTTCACCGTTCCCTTGCTTGAGGGATCAAGCATCACCTCACCCAACCTCGGAGACACGGAGACACCAACGGGTGTCTTGACCGGCGAGCAACTCTCGAATATCCCCAAGGAAAAAAGAGCGACCAACAATTTATGTGAATGAAATCTCATACCGTTAGAATATATAAATCAATGACAGGGCTGCTTTGGTAGGCCCGAAATAGTTCTTATGTTTGTCTTCTCCGCACTTCTCGCAATAGACGCGGGGGCTCTCCTCATACCACAGGCGGGCATAGCCGATACCGATGGCGGCCTCCAGGTTCCAATGCGGCGAGAGAATCCAGTCGTACCCGTAAGTGAAACCTCCTCCGGCCAGATAGCCATCGTAGCGTTTCTTCTTGAATCCCCCGAAGTACTGCGCCCCATGCAAGTGCATACCGACAAAGTGCCCCTCGGACTTCTCGCAGAACCAATATTTCAACTCAGGTTGTACCAGCCAGAAACGCATCTTCTTGTCGTCCTTGAATGTCCAAGGATTGTAGGATCCGGACAGTTCCAGCGTATATCTCGGGCTAAGAGCTACTTCCAATCCTAGATTCGGCGTAGTGGTCGCCCACATCAAGGTATTGGTCTTCAATGCCACGTCTTGCGACTTGGCTGTTTGCGCAACCCACAAAACCAATAGAAAAAATAATAAAACCTTATATCTCATCATTTATTATTTGTTTTTTGTCCGCCTTCCGGCACATGACACTCTTTCGCTATCAGGCGACTGACATATCGGCAGTGGCATACAGAACAACGCTTCTTCGTTCTTACGAAATGCGGCCTCCCGCCGTATCTATGCATACTTCTCTTTTCCGATTACCCTTTCAGAGCCTTCCTTCTAGCCATACACAAAAAAACTTAAAAGTTCTTCCTCTTACAAAGAGGAGGAATATGAACGTGAGAGCTTGTAATTCTTCCTCTTACAAAGAGGGGGAACGTTTTATAAAGAACTTTTATTTCGACCGCAAAAGTAGATATAATTGAAATATAGGCGGCAACAAAAGTAGTCCTTAAAACTACAAAAATAGACCATGATAAGATGAGTGGTAGTGATGGATGTGAAGATACATGAAAATCTTGTCCCTCTACATATAATAAAGAGACAGTACTATAGTGTATAGGCTATAAAAAGGTTTACTTCTTGTGTTCCAAGCGCAGCTCTGTCGGTGATTTGCCAAAATGTTTCCGACAAAACGTGGTCATATAGTTGGCCGTAAATTTGTATTTTTCAGCGAGTTCTGCTATGGATATATTGGTCATCAAAATGTCCCTGATTAATTTTTGTTCTTTTTTACGAATTAGCCATTGGCGAGCCGATATACCGAAAGTCTCCCGGAATTTTCGTTTGAATGCACTAGGAGACATATTTAACCTGTCAATCAATTCCTGAGCGGTTTCTACCTGTGGATATATTTGTAATACATTTTCCTTGAAATCATTATCCGTGCCCAGGATTGGTGCGAAGAATCTAGCCAAATCCTCTTTCTGATAAAATCCGCGCAATTCAATAAATAACATCTCTTTTTTGATGCGCTGATAATGAATGCATGACATTCCTGTTCGCATGATCTCCCGTGTCACTTCAAGTTCCTTGAATAACAATTCATGGATGGGAAGTAAGGTAATCCCGTATTTTTCTTGTTGGAAACCTAGCGGGATATATTTTTGTAACTGTTCAATGGAGAAACGATTGCATAAGGACATATCTCTAGTGAACGAACAACGCATCAGGGAGATATCCGTAATCGCTCTTCCATGAAAATTGTCACCGGCAGCTATGAGAAACATCTGTTTTTCACCCACCCGTTGGCATACAGATCCGGCAGTCGATATATCCATCTCCCCGGAAAGAATAAATCCAAGCGTGAAACGTTCCACTTCTTCCCATATCAGATATTCGCCGCCCTTTACCTCTATAGGCTCCAAGATGGATCGTTCATCAGAAATATAATTTTCACAGACAAAGTGCTCTTTTGTATACTTCAGATCATTGGATATGTTCCGTCTCGATTTCATTGTTTTTCTTTAATTATAATTATTGACTAAAAAATAGAACAGGGATCGCTTTTTTATCATTGGAACTGATGAGCGTATTATTATAATACACTATATATCAATAACAAAGTTCGTTTTTCAACAAAAGTGCCTCCTCTTTGTAAGAGGAAGCACTTTTATTCGAGACAAAAATATAATTTCCCAACGAATTACTCAAATCAGAAATCCTCAAATATCCAATTTTCATGGCTTCCCATCAGGGGATATGCTTTCTGAACAGCGAGGTTATCACCCGTTGATTGGCCATGGCAACCATACCGATATCCAACGAGGCTAGGTAGATAGTTGTCACCCCTACGTGACTATGCCCCATCGCCTCGCTGATTACCGTATCACTTGTCCCGCATTGTCGGGCAAGCGAGGCCCAAGTATGGCGGGCCACGTACGATGTTAACGGCTCGTCCAGTTCCAACAAGGAGGAAAGGCTGTCCAGACGCTTGTTATAGACACGCAAGGCACTCGAATACTCCCGTTCTGTCTTTTTTTCCGGATCATACAGGATAGGGAACAAATAGGGGCAGCCCGGATCGGATACCATGTACCGATCTATGATAATCTGCGCCTGCGGGTGTATCTTGACCCTCAACTGACGATTGGTTTTCCTGCGCTGGTAAGTGATACATCCGTTCCTTACTTGTTCCTTTTTGAGATAAGCCATGTCAATAAAGGGCATTCCCTGCATATAGATACTGAACAAAAACAGGTCTCGGGCAAATCCGAGCATCTCCTTGTCAATAAGGGAGAGAATCGCCAGACGTTTGACAACCCCGCCGTCAACGGCTCGCTTGCGAGTTTTTTCCTGCCCGGTGAACGATTTGCGGAAAGGACGCTTGTCCATCTGTATGATCTCCTCGTCTAACGCATAATTGTAAACGGCCCGGAGTTCCCTGTTGTACAGCGAAATAGTATTCATCCTCAGTCCCTCGCCGATTAAATATGATTGGAAATCCTTCATCTGTCCGACAGTCAGATCTTCGATAGCGATGTCCTGATCCCCCCTGAACCGTTTGAAATGCTTAAAGGCGCAAATGTAATTACTCGCCGTCTTCTTCTTGTCCAGCCTTTCGAAATACAAGATTCTTTGTTCAATAAGGTTGAAAAAGCTTAACTTCTTCTCTTTTCTTTGTTGTTTTCCTTTTTTTCTCTCCATACTTTACGTTTTTAATTTAACCAAACATCATATAATACCGTCAACAGCGAGAACGGTAATTCTTTGATTACATAAAATAGGATATTTTCTGGAAATTTCATGGAGAACAGACGGATACCAGTGAGTTCCCTATAATCAAAGATAAATCAAAACCGTATTGTCACGGGCGTTCCGGCTTCGCTTTCCATGAGTATTTTCCTTGCGACAAGTCGCGGAAAATACACATGGAAACAAACGCCCGGACAAAGGTTTTGATTTCGGGAAGGATTATAGGGACTCACTGCGACCGACGCGACGCATGACCGTGTCATTGATGAAAAAAGGAGGGCCTCCCTTATATCCCTAATAAATCCGGCAGGAAGTACGGGATATATGGGCAGACCTGGCAATGTCTTATGAAAAAAACGCCGCCCCATGAGAAGACAGGGACTTCAGCTCCCTCTGCTCTGCATAATCCTCCCTTTGCGCCCGTGCCGACTTCTTCGCCCTTCCCCTGCATACCATATCCTTGTTTTCACGGCATGTTTCTCTCACGGAAAACCAGTCTTTCGGACATTTGACGACATCTGATGACATCTGATGACAGCTTTTTGAAAATCAGTGTTTTATTCGGATTTAGCCCATATTTTTGAGGTGTCAAAGCAATTTATTAACCCCAAAAAGAAAAGGTATGACACAAGAAAAGAGCCCGAACGGGAAGCCTAGACGGACCCGGAAACCGAAGGTCACGAACGACGCCCCTTTGGTGGAACAGATCACCGAGCTGATGATGGTTCATAACAAGAGCGATCCGAAAGCCGGTGTACAAGTGGTCAGCGAGATCGACAAGGACGGGAAGGTCAAGACGGTTCCGGCGGACGAGAAGAATGAGAACTCATTCCTGAAATTCGACAAGAACTCGAGCATACTCGAAAACTTCATCAAGAATTTCTGGAGCCAGCTCAAGGAACCTACCCATTTCCGCCTGCTCCGCATGACCTTCCACGACTACAAGGTGAACAAGCAGGCGATCAAGGACCTGGCGGAAGGGAAAAAGACGGACGCGGTGAAGGAGTTCCTCAAACGCTACGAGATCCGTCCGAGAGAGAACAAGGAGGAACAAAACATGAATAAACAAGAAACAGCCATGGCAAAAAAAGAAACGCAACCGCAGGAACCCCTGCAACAGAGTGAGGTACAACAGGCATCCCAGCAACGGCAGCAACCGCAGGCACAGCAGGTGCCACAAGAGCCGCAAGGCCCGCGTTATCGTTACAATGAGAACATGATCGACTGGGAGGGATTGGACAAGATCGGTATCTCAAAGGCGACACTCGAACAGCAAGGACTTCTCGACTCCATGCTGAGAGGTTACAAGACCAACAAGCTGGTGCCGCTGACACTTAACATTCCCGGCGTGCTGACAGCCAAACTGGACGCAAGGCTTTCGCTCATACCACAAGAGAACGGGCAGGTGGGGCTGGCCGTTCACGGCATACGCAAGGAACCGCAACTGGAACGCCCTTATTTCGGATTTAACTTTAGCGAGGAGGACAAGAAGAACCTGCGTGAGACCGGCAACATGGGACGTGCGGTGGAACTCAACCTGCGTGGAAGCGAGTACACCCCCTGCCTGATCTCCATCGACAAAAACACCAACGAGCTGGTCGCCGTCCGGCAGGAACATGTCTACATCCCGCAGGAAGTGAGCGGGGTAAGACTTACGGACGAGGAGATCAGACTGCTGAAGAAGGGACAACCTGTCAAGGTGGAGGGGATGATCTCCAAGGCGGGGAAGGAATTTGACGCCACGCTCCAATACAGCGCCGAGCGCAGGGGACTGGAGTTCATCTTCCCGAAGAACCAGGTATTCAACGAGAAATCCATCGGGGGCGTACCGCTCTCACCTACCCAAATAAAGATGCTCAGCGAGGGACATACCATCCTAGTCGAGGACATGAAGTTCAAGAACAGGGACGGGGCTTTCTCCGCATTTGTCACGATAGACCAGACGACTGGACGGCCAAATTATACCCGCCATAATCCGGAAACCGGAGAAATCTATATTCCCAAGGAGATATGCAGCGTACAACTGACCCCCGAGGATAAGGAGACCTTACGCAAGGGGCAGGCCGTCTATCTGGAAAACATGATCAACCGCAAGGGAGAGGAATTCTCCGCGTTTGTCAAGCTGGACATGAATACCGGCAGGACGATGTACTCACGCACGCCGGACGGGTTCAACGAGCAGCAGGCGCCACGTATCCCGGCGGAGGTTTACGGCCATGTGTTCACGGCGCAGGAAAAGGCGAACCTCCAGGACGGAAAGACCCTCCTTGTTGAAGGGTTGAAAAACAACGGGCAAACGTTCAGCTCCTACCTGAAAGTGAACCCTTATTCCGGGCAGTTGCAGTATTTCCAAGAGAACCCTAATATTCGCAGGGATACTTCCCGTCGTGCAGCACAGGCGGATACCGCCCAAGGCCAGCAGCAGGAACAAAAGAAAGGGGCAAAACAAGCGGTATAACCCCGATCGGAAAGAGACAAAATCAGTTTTACAAACATCAAATCCCCAAACCGTATGAATACGAATCGGAACATCCCTTATATTTATAATGTAAAAGATATTGACTGGACCGCTCTGAAAGCCGTGGGTATCGGCAAGGAACAACTGGAAGCGGACGGCAGCCTCGACCTGTTGTTGCAAGGCAAGGAGTCGGAAATCATCCCGTTGAGACTTTGTACCCCGGTTATCAGCCTGACCATGGACGCCACACTCAAACTGGTACCCGGTGACAACAACAAGCCAATCATGGAAATCAACGGCCTCCGCCAGGAGGAACCTTCAAAGAAATAACAAAAAAATAAAACAAGTTTAACCTATCCCCCGTACCGCCCAATCCGGTACGGGACATCAAAAAAGAAGAATATGATCGCAATAGTGACTGACAGGCCCAACGTGGGCAGAGAGATAGCAAGAGTGTTAGGAGCCGACAGAAAGGAGAACGGCTATATGACCGGGAACGGCTACATGGTGACATGGACATATGGCAACATGCTTTCCCTGGCAATGCCGAAGGATTCAGGGACAGCCCGTGTGGAATGGAAAGACTTTCCCCTGCTGCCGCCTTCCTTCCTGACAGTAAGGCACGTGAAGACGGATACCGGATGGAATCCCGACATCAACGCGCTCCTCCAATTGAAGATAATAGCCAAGGTACTCAACGCGTGTGACACCATCATCGCGGCAACCGACGCTTCCCGGGAAGGAGAGATGCTGTTCCGTCATCTTTACGGCTTTCTGGAGTGCAAACAACCCTGCCTCCGCCTTTGGATCTCGTCTCTGACGGACGAGGCCATCACGGAAGGCATGGCGAACCTCCTTCCATGTGACCTGTTCGACAACCTGTTCCTGGCGGCGGACAGCCGTAACCGGGCGGACTGGCTCCTGGGAGTCAATTCAAGCTATGCCATCTGTAAGGCGGTAGGCTTCGGGAACAATTCGCTGGGCAGGGTACAGACCCCCGTACTGGCGGAGATATGCAGACGGTACCGGGAGAGGGAGAATTTCCTGCCAGCCGACAGCTGGCCGGTATTCGTCAGTCTCTGCAAGGACCGACAAATCATAAAACTGCGCCACACGGAAGATTTTCAGGAGTACCGGTACGCGTCAGAACTGTACGGTGACTGCAAGGCGGTACGGAACGCACGTATCGCGGCGGTCAGCCGCGAGAGCGAGGACATCCGGGCACCGGCTCCCTACAACCTGACCGAACTTCAGAAGGACGCGAACCGTTACCACAACCTAACAGCCATACAGGTACAGGATATCACCCAAGGCCTGTACGAAAAGAAACTGATCTCCTATCCGCGTACCGCCAGCCGCCTGCTGACAAGGGACGTATATGACACGTTGCCCGCTGTCATGGAAAAGATTCTTTCCCGCAAGGAATTCCGCCAATACGCCAAAATGACGGACTTTGCCGCGCCGCCAAGCGACATCAGCGCACAGGGGACGACAGATCACCACGCGATCATTGTCACCGGCATGCCCCCCGGAACATTGAACAAGGAGGAACAACTGGTCTATACGCTCATTCTCGGCAGGACACTCGAAGCCTTCATGCCATCCTGCCGGGTGGAATATACGACCATCGACGTAGTATGTGCCGCACGGAAGTTCAGCGTCCAAACGTACCGCGTCCTGAAAAAGGGGTGGCTCAGCATCTTCGGGCGGGAACATCTTATCGCAAGGGGGGGGATGCCCTGTTCCGCACTTCCGGATTTCTCCCCGGGAGAGCCGGTACCGGTAAGCGGATGCAATATCGTCCGCAAGAGAACACTTCCGGTATCCCCCTATACGGATGAGGAGCTGGTCGGCTATATGGACCGGAGCGGATTAGGGACCGTCTCCACACGTACCAATATCATCCGCACACTGCTGGAGCGTAAATATATCCGCTATTCAGACAAATATGTCATCCCCACCCCAAAAGGGCTTTTCTTCTATGAAACGGTACGTGGGATGAAAGTGGCCGACACCTCCCTCACTTCCGGATGGGAAGCGGAACTGGCACGGATAGAACAGGGAAAACTCACGCAAGAGGAGTTCCTGGGAGGGGTACTGGAACAGGTGAAGGAGGTGACCGGTGAGATATTCCGGATCTATCAGGCTAAAAACAACCCGTAGGATATTACGCCACCGGCACGGGACGATTCTCAAAAGAGCAGGGAGTACAGGCTTTCAATGCCGTACTCCTTTTTTCATGGGAGATTGGATAGTTTTTCCGCTTTTAACCGGCAAAGGTCTTGGATTGCCTCGTTTTTGCCGCAAGGCGGCCCCCTTTGGGGGCTTGGTTGGTCAAAAGAAAATCATCCTCGCTTCGCTGCGGTATTTTCTTTTGCCAAGCCTTGCGCAAAAAGGCAATCCAAGGGCCGGAGGCCTATAAAATCGGGAAAACATATCCCGATGGGATTATTCATTCTTAAAAATTTAAAGATATGAAACTGCGACTCATCGAAAACATCTGCAAGCGAGTGATCTCACTGGTCCTGCTTACGGGAATATGCCTGCTCTACAGCAAGGGAATCATTCCCGTGTACCTGATCGTCCTGTTCCTTTTATCGGGAACAATCATAGGATTCCTCTTCAGGGCATTCCTCCTTGTGATAAAAGTCATCCTTATCCTGTCCGTCATGGGCATGCTTGTATAACTCCTAAAATACAAAAAACATGAGAACCGCGACATCCACCCCCTCAGCCCCGGTCATGCCGGTCGCATGGCCCGTCACAAAGCGCATAAAACCTGTCAAAAAACGGTTCCCCTGCATATTGGACGAACCGAAAACAATAGGCCACTACCTGGAGCCATTAAAGGACATCGCGTCCAATCCCGACAGGCAGAGACTCCTGAAAGAGTTTTTCCAAGAGACTTATGTATAACTTATTAATATTTTACCATTATGTTTTTTCAAACGATCAACCGAATGATTACGGCAGGCACAGACCTGAGTATCAACATCAGACAAGTGAATGACAAGCTGACCGTGGCCGTCATGCCCCGGCGTGCGGGACTGAAAGACGAGGCCGGGGAACAAATCGTCCCGCTGGTATTGAACGGTACCCCGGAAGAACTGGACATGGAATTCCTGGGAGCGATCACCGCGCCCGTACAGAAGGCGCAGGGCATCCTTACCAACCTGGAAACATTCGAGAAACAAGCGGAACAGGCCGTATCACAAAGCAAGGCGGCCAAGTCCGTAGCTGAGAAGGAATCAAAAGAGGTACGCAAGAAACGGGAGAAAATGGAAAAGCTGCTTAAAAAGGCGGAGGACGCCACAGGCGGCAAACGCTATTCCGAAGCGTTGACCTGGCTCAGACAGGCAAAACGGCTGGCCATGCCGGACAAGCAGAAGGAGATTGACGTGAAGATAGCGGAGGTACAGAAAAAAGCGTCCGAGGGCAGTCTCTTCGGAGCGGAACCGGTAATGCCGGAACCACAGCCCGCACAGGTTATCCAACCGGTGGCGACGCAACCGGTACCCGGTCATGCCCCCCGATATCAGGGAGGGGAACAGATACGGATGTTCGCGCCCGAACAACCGTCCCGCCAATCTCCCCACCAGATTCCGCGGTCGGTACAAGGCACGCGACCACAACAGGTTCCACACGGACAGGTGGCTTCACGACCAGGATCGGATGGTACACCGGCCGGCTGTCAGCAGCCCGTGAACCGACCGCAGACCATACAATTCCACCAGCCGGTACAGATGCCGCAATCACAGGTATACGACGGTCAATGGCTGCAACCCGTCCCTTCGCAACCGCAAACGGCTTCCACGCAAACCGTTCCCGATAACAAAGGGGAAAGCGAATACGGGGCACGAGCGCAGGACATGGGACAGTACGGCTTCGACAAGGACGACGAGCATGACAGGGAGCTCCTGCGTGAGGACCCTTACGCGGAATATCTCGACTTCCCGGAGGAATACCGCATGAAAGACGAGGCACAAATGGAAATGATATGTTGTTAAACCCTATATAAATACAATTATGGCACTAGAAATTAAAGGATTGCAGAGAGTTTTCAAAATCAGGAAAGATTCGTCGGAAATAGAGCTGGCCGATCCGGACAACAGCCTGTCCCCGAACGAGGTGATGGATTTCTATTCCATGACCTATCCGGAACTGACCACGGCGAGCGTACACGGTCCGGAATGCGAGGATGACAGCGTGGTCTACCGGTTCAAGACGACCATCGGAACAAAAGGGTAGATATATGGCAAAGAGAATTTCCATCAAAAAAAAGGAGGATACATGCAAAACGCTATCAAAATCACAAATGGCGGGACTGGCCGTATTGATCATCAGGGCCGCCGACCTCTCGTATATCGGACGGGGTACGATGGGCCGGGAAAAAAGAAGACTGCCGCCACCGGGGAGCGTAACGCTTTTCTGACAAGCAGATTCATCCCCATCGCGGCGGACTATCTGGTGGAGGACGAAACGGGAGGGGCATGCGTCAACCTGACCACGTCCGAAAACTTTGACTATCTATACCGGTCCGCCCTGCGATATGCCGATCTCATGAATGTCAGGCTTCCTTTCCGCGCGAGGAAAGGGAGCGGTCCCCGCATCAACATCACCGCCTTGTACAAGGCCCTGGACGAGACCTTGCCGGAACATGTCAATCTGGAGGAAAGGGCCGGGAGGCTCCATTTCTGCCTGTACAGGTTCCATGACTGGCCGGACCATACCCTGTTCTGGCTACCCGTCGATTTCACGGAGAGCCTTCCTGTACCGTTACGGCGTATCGTCCGGGAATTCATACGGCGGTTCGTACGTTACCACGGGTTGAACGCCGTCACGGAAACATGGTATTATGAGCTGGCGATGGAGGAACTGGATGACTGGAAGAACCGCGATCCCGAGGCTTCCCCTCAGACAATCCGTAAATACAAACGCCTGGCGGAATCCTACCAATCCGGGAAAATCGCAAAAACACTTAAACGAATGGAAGGGAAACCGTTTTGTACCGATCTGGAAGAAAAGGTCCGGAAATACCGGGCGGCAGTGAAGGAGGAACGGAAGCTTTTGGAACTGATACGGGAAGGGATGGAACTGATTACCCCAGGAAATCCGTGCATCATGCAATACGGTTACGACTGGGCGTATGAAAGATCACCGGATTTCCCCCCGATCGACCTGGACTGTCAGATCATGCTGGCATATTCCAACAATGACGCCCTCACGGAGAACATGGAATGCTATTTCAACTCGGACTACCGGGAGACGTATGCCATCACCCCGGTCACAAGCATGTACCTGACACCTGAGACGGACAGACTGTTCCGGATGGACGACTATCCGGAGAGACTGTCCGGATGGATGGAACGGTTCACGCAATGCATAAACAGGCATTTTAAAGTGCCCGTTTCCCTATAAATCAAGAAACGAAAACAAAAAAATACAGGATATGAACGAACTTACCAAGCAACTGCAAGAGATAATGGTGCCCAAAGCGGCGCTGATCGCCTATGAGTACCAGGAAGGTCACTACGCAAGCGGAAGTCACTACCTGGAACTACGCCCTATCAACAAAAAGGGAAGAATGGAAGCCGGCATTCCGGTTACATATGAATTCATGGACTCCCTGGTGGAATCCTATTCGGACGGGAACCGGCGTATCCCGCACGGGTGGCTGCCACCCAACATGCTGTGGTGCGATACCCGCAGGGGGCATGAAAGCTATGTGTGGTATAATCCGCCGGGAAAACGGCGGATGTTTTTCATGAACGACCTGAACATCGGGGATGGAATGTTCCATGTGCCGGGAGTCATTTATATCATTAAAAATGAAAGGATGGACATCTTCGCCTACAAGGGAAAAAAACCGGACGGGAGGACACCGCTCTATCTGGCCCCTTTTTTTAACGTGACCGGTGGAAGCGTATGCCTGGGAAACTCCACACTGGAGAAACCGGAGAGCCTGGATTTTCACACCCTGTTGGAATATTGGGAGAAACGTTTCTGGCTCAGTGAATTTTCCCATCTTGGAGGAGGGAAGAACCCGACGAGAAACAATCTGGTCCTGGTTACTGAGCGGATGCGTGAACAGCCGTTCGACAACGACGAACTCCAACCGATCAACAAACGATTGAAAGACATCTTGCCATGAGAAAGATCCATTTCACAGACAAGTACCTGCTCAGTCCCTATCACCCCGTAACCGTCCTGGTAGCCGGGGCGGGTGGAACCGGCTCGCAGGTAATAACCAACCTGGCACGCATGAGCGTGGCATTACAGGCTCTGGGACATCCGGGGCTGCACCTGACGGCTTTCGACCCCGACACTGTCACGGAAGCAAACATCGGCCGCCAGCTGTTCAGCGAGACGGAACTGGGGTTGAACAAGGCGACGGCGCTTGTCACCCGCGTCAACCGTTTTTTCGGTTACGCGTGGGAGGCCAGGGAATGCCGCTATCCGATCATAACCAAAGAAGGGGATAAAAGCGTCCCGCTGGCGAACATCATCATCACCTGTACGGACAACACCCGTTCCCGGCTCGACCTGTGGCGGTTCCTGAAGAAATACAGGGAATATAAAAATAACGATGAGAAAGCGCCGATATACTGGATGGATTTCGGGAACGCCCAAACCACCGGGCAAGTCATGGTAGGCAATATCCGGAACAAAATAAGCCAGCCCGCATCCAGCGAATACCTTCCCATGCCCAGGATGAATGTCATCACCGAGGAGGTCAGCTACTCCACCATCCGGGAGGAGGACTCAGGCCCGAGTTGCTCGCTCGCGGAGGCGTTGCGCAAGCAGGACCTGTTCATCAACTCCATGCTGGCACAAATCGGTTGCGACATCCTCTGGCGCATGTTCAGAGAAGGGAGGACATTCTACCGGGGGGCCTATCTCAACCTTGACACGCTACGGGTAAATCCCATTCCGGTATAAACGGACGTGGATTTATTCCCGGTCATTCCTGCCGTACGGTCCGACCTTTCATCCGTACGGCACTCGCCACTCCCTTTTCCGTCATGACCAGCTCGTACCGTTCCAACCTTTCATAGAGCTTGCCCAATGTCTTGCATCCGTATCTCTTGACCTTGAATTTGGGCATCATTTTCTTCAACGAGCCGCCTATCAGGGAAAGGGAGACCTCCTCCTTGCCGTCAGCCGCCTGCTGGAAAGCCTTGTCAAAAAACTCCATATCCCTTCGGATAAAAAAATCCGGGGTGTTCTCCAAGGTCTTGTTTTCCTTACGGTCGGCATACAGGAATACGGAACAGGAGCGTATCAGCGATACGGGAGTCTTGCCCTCCCCATATCCCAGTACCTTCAATCCCGCCTCCCGTATCCGTTGCGCCAACGGGTTGTAGTCACCATCACTGGCGATCAGACAGAAACAGTCCACCCGGCCGTCACGGAGGATGTCCATGGCGTCTATGACCAATGCGATATCCGTAATGTTCTTTCCTGAAGCATATGAGGAGGCCTGCACCAACCTGAACCCATATTCCCGGGCGGTCTCCTTCCATCCGGAAAGAGCTTTCCTCGTCCAGTCCCCGTATATCCGTCTGATAACGGCATCCCCATAACGGGAAACAAAGCCCATGATATCCTCCATCCTCTCTAAGGACGCGTTGTCACCGTCAATCAGAACCGCAATGAGATATTTTGAATTGGTATTTGTCTTCATAACAACCGTTTATAAGACAAAGTTAGCATAACTTCCGCATATCCACATTGCCCCGTTCAGTTTTTCTTTCCCCGTTTCTGCAAAAAATCCTGTATATCCGAACTCCTGTAGAAATTCTTGCCGTTCTCATCCGTCTGGTAATAACGGATCAGTCCTTTTTCCCGGTAACGGGCCACGGTCCGAAGCGACACGTTGAGCAGCCTGGCTATGTCATAGTTGTCCAAAAGCTCGTCACCGTTCAAGAACTCCTTCACACGGCCCATCCTATCCAGTTTCTTCTCTATGCGGTCAAATCCTTCCACTATGGTCATTATCATTTTCTCGAGCACTTCATTATCTATATACATCATGGCATGTATCTCCTGTATTTTTTTAAGGTTATTACTGAAATACCCTCGGTGCGCACTGTAAGAGTATATACCATTTTATTATGAAAAATGTATGCCATACCTCCTTTATGTCTTTTAAATAGCAATATAACATATTGATAATTAGATATAAAGTATATTTTTCATCCTTTTCGAATGTAACAGGTGTAAACAGGTAAAGTGTAAAACTGTAAAATACGGATTGTAAACTTTACATATTACCGGTCATCCGTTACCACCATGCCTTATCTTTCCGGGGAACAGGCTAAAAATATCATAAACCAATGTATATCTGACATCTGATGACATCTGATGACGTTTGCGGACACCTTTTTGGATATGAGTCCCCCTCTTCATACTTTCGTATCAAATCGAAAAAAGGAAAGACTTATGGAATTTGTGTATATCGAGGCCAAGACATTCATGGAAATGAACGAGGCCCTGGAAGCCATCGCCAGAAGAGTGCATGAGACATGCGGAGGAAGCACGCGGGGCATGGATGAGTGGATCGACAACCAGGAGGCATGTACGCTTATGGATGTCTCGCCAAGGAAAATGCTACAACTCCGGAGAAGCGGGTCCGTCCCCTACAGTTACATAGACCGTAAAGTATATTACAAACGGCAGGATATCATCCGCTTTATGGAGGCGGAAATTCATCGGGTGACACCTCAAAATCGAATGATATGATCCAATCCATGCTGACCAAGGAAAGCCCGGAAATCATACGCTTTTTCCGGAATATTGAGAGCCTGTCCGAAATACTGGACACACAGGCGGAAAAGATGCGGCCGGTCCTGAACGGCGAACGTTATATGACCGACAGCGAGCTGGCCGGGCACCTGAAACTGACACGGAGGACACTGGCTGAGTACAGGATAACAGGTAAACTGCCTTATTACAAAGTGGGAGGCAAATTATTGTACAAGGAAAAGGACATCCTCGTGCTGTTGGAAAGAAACAGGATGGAGGCTTTTGATTATAGATGATCCTGTCTGTGGCCACTAGTGTCGTATTCCTATTTCTTACCCGCAAAGGCCACCTTTTGCCCCGGTTGCGCAAGGCGGTCCTTTGGACCGGTTGCAGAAAAATCATCCTCACTTCGAGAGGGCACTGAAAAATAAGAACTTTTTCAGATCCCTTTCGATTGAGTCCTAAAAAATGAGTTCGCCAAATCCGAGAATAGGGATTTGGCGAGCTTTTTGTTTTTATACACCCATGATTTCCAAAGTTCTTCATATGTGTATCTCATATCCATGAAAGTGCCATTTATCCAAAGA
>ERZ780139.1559-NODE-1559-length-19394-cov-5.782926_pt1 | contig 19394 bp, 13 predicted proteins | sample MGYA00511476_ERZ780139 | MGnify/ENA primary metagenome ERZ780139 (study PRJEB29588, sample SAMEA2158190) | human gut metagenome | biome: human gut; feature: human-associated habitat; material: faeces | place: Denmark | collected 2008/2010 ... | reverse complement strand
TGCATGTGTTAAGCCTGCCGCCAGCGTTCGTTCTGAGCCAGGATCAAACTCTCATCTTAAAATGATTCTTCAATCCCGTCTAATTACTTACTCATAAAAGAATTTTCTTGGTTCCTTTTTTTCAGATACACTAGACTTTACATATTTATTTTCACAAATACCCGCCGTCTGCGTATCCTCTTCTCTCATATCTACTCTGTTTTATAACCACCGGGCGATTTTGCACTTGGCTAACTCGCAGCCGGTGAGCAGGTTTATATGACAGTCACCGTCATATGTCAACACAAAAAATTAAAAAAATTTGATTTTTTTTCACATTTTTTCTAACTCATTGATTGTATGAAGAAATTTATGTGGAATTTTCGCATGTGGAAATACGCCCCGTTATTTCCTTTTTTTTAACCTTATGTGCGGTACAATATTTACAATACACGAACTGTAATTTTGATACAAGGTAGCAATTATGTTAAAAAACAACATTTTAGTTATAGCTTTAGTCTTAATACTTTCGGCCTGCGCTTCGGAGAAGCCGGTTTTGACCGGGGTTGACGGTTCGGCGATTCCGCCGGCTTTTGCCCATTTTCCGGACGTTCCTTTTCCTGACCAGTCCTATATAGACTTGGAAGAAACAAAAGCTTTGGGCACCGGCGACAACTGGATCGGCAGCCTGGTATTTACGACTCCGTATAACGCAAGCAGCGTTTTTGACTTCTATATGTCGGAGATGCCCAAACTGAAATGGAAAGAAATTGCAACGGTTCGGGCGGACATCAGCCATATGACTTACGTGCGGGAGAATCGCGCCGTGCAGATTCTGATTCTTTCCGACGGTTCGGACAAGGCCAAAGTAACGATTACGGCAATTCCGAATCCGAATGCTTCAAGTTATTAATAAAGGGAGCATCAAATGCGGTTTGAATTTTTCACGATGGGCGGCAGCCAGCTTTGGGAAGACGTTTTCTTTTATCAGAAATGGCGAATCCAGCGAAATTACCGCACCAAAGAATACAGGCTTCTTGATCCGTGGGACATTCAGCGTCACAGCGGCGGTTTCGAAAACTGCCGCCGGGCTTTTCTTGACTATATTGAAATCTATGAAATATCGCGACAGCGCGGACATATGGTAATCATGCTGCACGGTCTGGGCGACAGCAAAAACATTTTCAAACCCTTATGGCGTGCCGTATTAAAAGAAGGTATGATGGCGGCTGCAATAAACTATCCGTCGACACGCAAACGAATCGACTCACACGTCCGGCAGTTGGAATTTCTGCTGAACCATCTTGAAGACGTGCAGGAAGTTTCCTTTGTAACCAAAGGCGTCGGCGGAATTGTACTGCGTAAACTGATGGCTCTCGAATCGCCTTGGCAGAAAAAGCTCAAAATCCGGCGCATTGTGCAGGTTTGTCCACCGAATCAGGGTAGCAGACTCTTTGCCAAACTTGAAAAATACAGTTTTTTCAGATGGCTGTTAGGCCCGATTTTGAAAGAAGTTTCGCCGAACAACATGATTTTCATTCCGAACTTTCCTAAAGGAACCGAGTTTGGCATCATTGCAACGGATTTTCCGGGCAAGAATCTGACCAACATGCTTTCGGAATCGCTAAAAAAGTCTTTACCGACGCCGGGCGAATCCGATTTGGAGGGTGCAAAGGAGGTTATTCATGTCAGCAACGTCAACTACAACGTCTTTAACAACGACAAAGTCGTTAAAGCCTGCGTAAAATTTCTGACCAAAGGGAAATTCAACTAAATCAAAAAAAAATCAAAAAACTGTAACAAAATATTTTACTTTTATATGCTACAATCTAAATAGCATGGAATAGCTTTAAAATGAGGAACCGATGAGAGCCGTACTGATTAATATAGGAATAATTCTGGCAATTGCCCTTGCTTATTATATTGATTTTTTCGGCTGGTTTACCACAAAATACGCTTTCTGGGGTTCGCTCGTTTTGGTAATTGCGGTTTTGCTGGCTGCTTTTAAGGTACTTGGCAATCCTTGGCATAAGGAAGACGACGATGACAAAATGTAGTTGGAAATATGGTTTTATTTTTTTGTTAGGCGCTTTTTTTGCCGTGTATTCCAGTTCGGCACGTGCTGCTGATGCCCAAAAAGACATTCTCGGGGGAAGAACACTTACGACCGAAGACAAAGCTATCATTGATCAGAAAATAGCCAGACTTGAAAAAAAAGTACCGCAGCTTAAGGCTACAATGGATGAGGCTGATAAAGAGTATAGAAAAATAAAAGACAAAGCTCAAGGTTTATTTAATTACAAAGACTTTTGGTTTGACAGTTGGGTTGTGCAGGCAGGGAGATCATTATCTCCGGTTCACGACAACTCGTTTGAATACTATATTGCTCATTTCCGAGAAGAAGCTCAAGCCTCTATGATGGAAGGGGATACAGAACAAGCACAAAAATGGAACGCCGCAATTGCTGCCGCTGAAAAATATCTTATTGCCCTTGCCGCTTGGAAAGGGCCTGCAACGGAATTGGCTGACTTAAAGAGTATCAAAGAGAACAGTGAAAATGTACTCGTTTATTATGATGAAAAAAATGAAACATCAGTCTACTATGTGATCAATGCTGACGGCAGTTATGAAACTGTTTCTGGTGTTACCAAAGGATGTATGCCGTTACCAGCCAAAATAGCCGAAGGTAAAAACTGCATTTTCTGTCCGCTTTTCGCGCAAATATTCTCTGCAGCACAGACCATGGCAACAAGCTCATTCGGAGTTTTGGCTCAGTCGCTGGCAAATGTCATGTTGGTAGGCTTTGCATTATGGGTTGCATTTTCGCTGCTGGGCAAGGTTTCGTCTTTTACCAAAATGGATGCGCCGAAATATATTACCGAACTTTTGACGCAGGCTTTCAAAGTCCTGTTTGCTTATCTGATGCTGCGGAATGCAGACGCTGTTTACACATATGCCCTCGGGCCTCTTTTGAAAGCAGGCATGGAATTCGGCATGACGCTGCTATCTTCCGGTGACAGTGTATATTTGAAAAGCTGCGACTCTATGAGCGGCGTGAAAAATATGCCGACAAACGGTTTGTTGCCTTATTATCTTTATACACAGTTAGACTGTTTTATCAGAGCTATTCAATTTGAACTATCCGTCCCACAGGCAATCGGTTCTTCTTTGATGTGCGTTTCCCGAAATGAAGCAGCTTCCGGCAATGTATTATCTGTTCCCATCCCTGATTTTTCAATGCTTTTCCAAGGCCTTATCATTTGGGTTTTTGCCTGGTTGATTTCTCTGGCTTTTGCCTTTTATCTGGTTGACGCAACCGTACGACTGGGCATCGTCGGCGCGTTGATGCCGTTCCTGATTGCCAGCTGGCCGTTTAAGGTTACGTCTAAATATACGAATCAGGGGTTCACAATGTTCATGAATACATTCTTTACCTACGCCTTTATGGGACTGGTTGTCAGTATTAATATTCAGTTAATGGGCATATCATTGACCGGCGGACAAGGTGGTTTGGATGCAATTGAAGAAGCATTGAACGGTAATTCGGTAAAAGTACTGAGTGACCTTTTGGATATCGGTTTTGCCGGTTTCCTCATCCTGATTGCCAGTTGTATTTTCGGTTTCAAATTATGCGGTCAGGCTGCGGAACTGGCCGGAAGCATGGCCGGCGGCGGTGGCGGCAGTTCGATTGCTCCGGAAATCGGCGGCATGGGTTATAATGTTGCCAAAGCGGCAACGCTCGGAACCGGCAAAATGGCATGGCAGGGGACAAAACTGGTTGGCAATGCGACCGGAGTTACGCCGAAGCTGCGGCAGGCTCGAGACAAAGTCGTGTCTGGCGTTTCATCTGGATTAAAAAGCCTATTTACTTTTGGCAGAGCAACCAGCAAAAGCCGCGCTCCCGTATCCCGGCTTCGCGGTTCGGACGCTCCGGCGCCGACTCCCTCTCCTTCGTCAGGAGGCGCTTCTCCGGTAACGGCTGAGCAGCTTCGTCAGGCCGAAAGAGTCGAAAATGCCGCACCGCGGCCGACGGCACCGGCTACACCGGTAACGGCTGCTAATACGGCCAAACCGAATCAGGCCGGAGTGGAAGGAACTGCGCAGACAAGTCCGGAAGCAGTAAGAGAGCGGCAGATTGACCAGTTCAACCGCAAACAGGCCGCGGGATTGGATCTTGCCAATAACTCCGAAATTTACAAACAAGTGTCCGAGCGATGCGGACAGGCGACGGCTAACCGTGACGCAGCGGTTCAACGTGCCCGCAACTTTGAAGCTCAGGCAAAAGAGGAAAAAGACAAAGCAACTGCTTTGCGGCAAAAAGCCCAGAGTATGGCTGACGGTGCCGAAAAAGACGCGGTAATGCGGCAGGCAGGTTCTTCCGACCAAAAGGCTAACGAATTTACGGCTCAGGCTGCCGAAGAAAGAAAAAATGAAAAAGAAAATGATGCCATCGTTCAGGAAACCCTGAAAAAAATGGACGAGATGCAGAAAGAAAGAGAACAGAGCATATCGGATAAGGAAATTGACAGCATTATGAAACAGAAATACGGCAACAATTACCGTACGGAACAAAGCGCCAATATTAACGGATGGAACTTTAAATAAGTTTTAGGACTAAGACGATGTTTAAGGACGTGAACATAAAACAGATTTTAAGAGTGATGCTGGTTGTTCTTTTTGCGGCATTTATGCTCACGGCCTGCGAACAAGATGATTCTATCGGAGGAAGGAGCCGAGCTGCCATGGCCGCTCCTGTTGGTGAAGATCCTGTTTCCGAAGAAACAATGAAAAATGCTTCCAATGCGCATCGGGAATGCTGGCAGACCGGCATGATTGACCTGCTTTATCAAAATATGGGTAAAATCGCTATGGGCATGTATGCCAAAATTACCGACGGCGCATTGCCTTTGATGATGATTGCTTTTGCGCTCTGGACAATTTTTCGCCTGTTAAAATTTGTCGGTTCGTTTACCGAGGATTCACCGGCCGAGATATGGAATGAAATTGTGCGAAAATTGTTTGTCTGCCTGATTTGCGGGTTAATCGCCTCTTCAACGACGCAGATTTTGTGGCTGCTGAATACAGTTGTTTTCCCGATTTATTATGCCTTTTTGGAGCTTGGCGCGGCAATTCTGAACAGTGCGGGAGATGGCAGCAACTTTAAGGCAGGCAGTACGGTTCTAAACTTTTTCCAAGAAAAGCTTACGCTTAACGAACCGGTAATGTGTTCTGCGCCGGCCATTGGCAAGGCTTCTATAGAAAGCCTGTCTTTCCCTGACGGCCCGAGAACCATGATGAATTGTATGATTTGTACCGTAAACGAACGTCTGACTTTGGGATTTTTCCTTTCCTTTAAGGTTATGGATGCCCCTGGATTTATGTCTTTAATTACCGGTTTGTTTATTCTGATTTGTTTTACCATTGTTAAACTCGGATTTATCTTTTATTTGGTCGACAGCATTTTCCGCTTTACAATGATGGCAATCATACTGCCGATTCTGGTCATGTCTTACGCTTTTAAGCAGACGTCAAGCTGGGCAAAGAACGGTTTTCTGACCATTATAAACTCGGCCGCATTAATGATGTTTATGGCCATAATGATGTCTATGGCATTGTTGGCAATGGAACGAATTATTACGGACAATTCTGATATTTTCAATGACAATGCAAACGAGATGTCTTTTTCCGAGTTCAGCATTCCGTTTATGTGCATCATGCTGGTCGGATTTTTGATATCTTCAAGCGTAAATCTGGCACAACAGGTTACGGACAGTCTGGTCGGCGGAAACTCCGACTCCTTATTCCAGAAACGGGTCGGAACTTTTGTAATGTGGACATTAAACCTTATTACTCTTGGTGCCGCGAAGAGAGTTATTAATGCGGGCAAAAAGGTGCTCGGTATGAAATAGCCTGAAAAATTAAGGATTAAAGAGATGAAACGGCTGACTGACATATTAAAACGAAATCTGCTAAGAAGAATTATCTGCTTTTTAGTCCTTCAGTTCTGTTGTTTTTCTATCATGCAGCCTTACTCTTTTGCGGCAGATCAAAACAATTCTGCACAAACCAGTGATATTGATGGAAGTGGCGTTTCCGAACCAAGTTACTATCAGGATGCAAAAGTCACGCATACAAAAAACAGAAAAGGTGAACCAGTTGAGTTCGTTTCAGTTGATAACGCCTATAAGTATGTGAAACAAGATACAAATTATCTAACTCAAATTACATTAGACGATAATGTCACATCTGAAGATATCGCTTATTTGTTGCAGCGTTATCCATCAACACTCGGTTCATTTGATGGTACCGAAGCCGTTCAGGAAGAACGTATTGTTGACAAACTTGATGACATGAAAGACGACGGAGAAATTACCGAAGACCAGTATAAAAATGCCAGAAGGAAAACCTCTTTAGCCTTTGATGAGCTTTATAAGCAGTCTATGAGACAAGCTATTGCCGTCGGCGAAGGAAACGTGGAATCCTTTGATCCATCAAAACTTACCAGTGATCCGGCTTATCATAGGGCATATAACAGAGCTGTAAGAGACGAAAAAGACGGAATATTTACAAAAGAAGAAACTGAGTCCAGAAAACAAGATTACATATCAGACGGCCTGGCAAAGAAACATGTTATTGAAAGAATAACTGAACCCAAAGAATGTGACATTGACGGCATGCGCAAGCAATACCAGTCAAAATGTTACTCCTGCGTAATTATAAAAACTTTATTGGAAACATTTCTGAATGCTTGCAGCAAAGCTTATGACATTACATCTGAAGCGGGTGTAAAACTGCTGGTGCTTGGCGCTTTGGTCTGGATGGCTTTCTTTGTGATGAAAAATGTTTCATCCTTGTCTAATATTGAACCGGGTGCCATGATGAACACCCTAACCGTCTTTTTGTTTAAGGTTATGGTTGCATATATTCTGATTACTTCCGGTCTGGGTGTTCTGGTTAAATACACAATCAATCCACTTTTGACGGCAGGTGCGGATATGGGTATAGCCTATACAAGCGCCGTAAGCTACAAATCTGAGGCTGAAAATTTTGAATATACGGTTGAAACACCTCAGGTTAAAGCGCCCACAATCACAACAAACGGCGTATCAACAGAAGTTGTACCGGCAGAAGTTTTAAATAAGGTAATGCTTTTTGCCGAAAAGATAGATAAAAACGTCTCGACAAATTTAGTCATCGGGCATGCCATTACCTGTTTTTCCATGGAAGGCGGAGCTTGGACCTTTGATATTATTGGTAAAGTTATTTCTTTTCGAATCGTAAATTTGTGGTTATGGTTCTGCGGCGCCTTAATTTGGTTTGTCGGTTTTATGCTGACGCTGGGTATCGGCTATTATCTGTTGGATATTTCGTTCAAGCTGGGTTTTTCAATAATGGCTTTGCCGGTTGTTATCGGATTGTGGCCTTTCAATGTTACCAAAGGTAAAGTTACTGCCGTTATCGGTATCATGCTTAAAGCAGCCGGAACTTTCGTCTTTCTCGGTTTAACAACGAGCTATGCACTGGCGATGATTAGTACCGCCTTGCGTGACGTGGATACATTGCTTGACAATATCAAAAACGGAAATGCTCAATGGGTTTCCGAAACATTTGAGTTAACCGGACCTTATTTTCTGATTATTCTGTTTGCATTTCTTTATTCAATGAAACTTATATCATCTACAATTACAGATTATGTTGACAAATTCTTTAAAGACGGCGTTTTCGGCGGCGCCGATCCGATGCACAAACAATTGACCCAAATGACTGACTTTGCCAAACAGCAGGCTATGCGGCCGGTAAAATGGGCCGGCGGCAAAGCCTCCGATGCCGTAAAGAAACAGGTAACGGAAGGAGCAGCCAAAGCCGGAAAATTTGTCCGCGGCCTTTTCAAAGGCAAAGCCAACGGCGATCAGGAAAAAGACGACAAAGGCGGCGGCAATCCGGTAAGCGGCGGCGGAGCAGCCGTTAAAAACACCGGAAAAGGCGCCAAAGCGGCCGGAGCAACCATGGAACAATCCGGAAAAGGCGTTCAGGCTGCCGGCAAAGGCATGGAAGCGGGAGGAAAAGCGGCTCAAGCCGGCGGCAAAGGGTTGATGTCCGCAGGCAAGGGATTGTCGGCAACAGGTTTGGGCGCCATTGTCGGCGTGCCGATGATGATTGCCGGCGCCGCGGCATATGGCGCGGGCAAAGGTGCCGAAGTGGCTGGCAAAGTAACCCAAAAGGCCGGCAAAGCCATGCAAAAAGGCGGCAAAGCTATGAAAAAGGTCGGCGAGAAAATGGAAAAAGCCGGCGAAAAGATGGAAAAAATGGGCAATAAGCTGAAATTCGGCGATGAAAAGGCTCCCGAACCGGAAAATAAAGACAATTCTTCCGAAGGAGAAAGCCCTAAACCTGAAGAACAAAACAAACCCGAGAAACCGGACAACGGTAACAAACCGGAAAACGGCAAGTAACAGGTGACCGAGATGATGAACTGTATTTTGACATATTTGAAAAGAATCACCTTTTGGGCAACGGTTGGATTGATTCCGTTTTTTGCTTCAATTCATATTGCAGTCGCTTCCGACGCTGACGTATGTAGAATATCAAGAGACAGTTCAGGTCGAAACTTGAAAAAAGCGCAGAGTGTTTCCGCACAATGTTTGAAAAATCAGGCGGCCGCAGGCGGTTGTATTAACGTGGTACCAACAGACGGTGCAAACAGAGTATCTGATGATATTCATTACCGTGGCGTGCATCCGGTCAAGGGAACGCCGCAAAACCATAACGGTATAGACTATGCTGCAGATATGGGAGCTACGGTTCGTGCCGCCGCGGACGGTACTATTGCCCATGTTGGCGTCAATCCAGGTGGATATGGTAATTACATTGTCATAAAACATGAAAGAAAAGATAAACCTGGGCAGTATTATACAACATTATATGCTCACTTATCAAAAATGTATTTTTCATCTGGAAGCGTCGGAAGCAAGGTAACAAAAGATACGCCAATCGGCGAGGTAGGAAATACCGGTGCTTCTACCGGCGCTCACTTGCATTTTGAAATGAGGGAAGGAACTGGTTGGGGTGTTACCGGCGGCGCGGTTATAAATCCGATTTGTTCTGAAATTCAGGCTTTGTGTGGTGATACGAAAGTTAATCCGATGCAGTGCACGTTGGAATGCCAGCAAAATCCAAATTCCGAGGCGTGCAAAACCCCTTTTAATCTGACTTTTAACTGGGTTCAGGATATGCCCAAAAACACTTGGGAACCGGTTTCTTTGGCTCCGACACCAGTTGTCGAATCGAATGCCTATAATCTTGGACAATCAACCGGAAAATGTAATATTGACTCTTACCGCAATTCTTTCAGCAGCTGCATTTTCTGCGATTTGTTCCGAGTTTTGTTTGATACGGCCAGTAATCTTGCAAAAAAAGCCTATCTTTCTTTATCCGACGCAATGATTAATCTGGTCGTTATCGGAATGGCTTTGTGGCTGGCTATGACGATTTTGAAATTTGTTTCGGCTTTTGATGTCAAAGAACCCCGCATACTGATAAAGACCATTTTTAATCAGGCATTTGTCGTCTTTGTGGTTGTTGTCATTCTGCGTTCGGACATTCAGGAATTTATCAATTTGATTGTGACTCCGGTTTTCAATACCGGCATGACTCTGGCGCAGCTGGTAACGTCAGGGCAAGACGGGCAGACATGTACCGGATTCACGCAAGTTACGGAAGATGGCGGTATCCCGTCGTCTATGGGTAATAACATTCTCTGTACCATTCAGAGTATTCAGGGAAAACTTCTTGACATTATGACTTTGGGTTCAACCTCATTTTGTATTGCCATCTTTGAGCAGTCCTATACGATTGGAGGCATACACATATGGATTCTTCCGCATGTCGGTTATCTTCTGGTCGGCATTATTCTGTGGCTCTCTGCCTTTATGCTGATGGTTATTTATCCCTGGCTGTTGATTGATTCTATCTTACAGCTGAGCGTGGCATCGGCACTGATTCCGGTAGCCATTGCCGCCTACGCTTTCCCGATTACGCGGAAAAAATACGTTACCAAAGTCTGGGAAACATTTATGACAGCCATGTTTACATTCCTGTTCCTGTCAATTGTCATTTTTATTATCACAACCGGCATGGAACAGACAATTAATAAAATAATGACTCCGGAATTAAAACATGCCGGCACACAGGGAAGCAGTTGGAATATTATTCTTGATCCGTTAAAAGGCGTTGCCTGGTGGTCGGTAACCACTCTTGAGATGGTCTTCTGGATGCTGCTTGGCTGGGCCGTTTTGGATCAGGCCAAAGAATTTGCCAAATCATTCTCCAAAGGCGGTTTCAGCATTAAGCCAATCGGTTCGCCTTTCGGCGGCATGGTTAACAATGTGGCGACACAAGCGGCTCTCGGTACCGGCAAAAAGGTCTGGGGCGGAACCAAATGGGCCGGAAAACAGATGGGACAAGGCCTGCACGACATGGCGCATTCGGCAAAGGTCAACCGAATGGCCAACCGGGCAATGAACAGCGATGATGCCAAGACCAACGAAGACGGCAGCGTTACGGCAACCGTGCGCAACTGGTACGGCCGCAAAACGACCCGCACGGTTTCACGCGACGCTTCCGGCAACCTTGCCGTAACCAACCAGCGCTCCAGAATCAAAATGCTCGGCCGTCTCAGCCATGACCGGACGACAACCACCGACAAATATATGACGGTTAAGAACAAATACGGCAAAGACGGCAAGCTTCTGCAGCAAACGATTAAAATCGACTCCGCAGCCTGCCGCAACATGACCAATCGCGACGGTTCGCTGAACATGGTTGCCGTCAACACCCTCCAACAGAACTCTACTTTGGGACAGGACATGGTCAACACGGCTATTTTGCAACAGGCTCTGAAAGAAAGAATGCCCAACTCGGAACTGGCCGATATGGACACTTCCTTTGCGGCTCGCGAAATTGTCAGGGGCGACGACGGTTCTTTCACAATTAAACAGACCAACGCCGACGGCACGACGACCAATTTCAGCATGAATATCAGCAATGGCCGGATAATGACATCGGTTGAAAGAATCAGCAAAAGCGGTTCTGCCGTCAAATACAGTTCCGACGGCATTATCAACAAGCGCTCAACTTATACCTATACGGACGGGAAAATAGACACGGCGACAGTCAAAAACAAATATGCGTTTGCCGATTATTATACAAAATATGACAGCAAGCCGATGGACTCCAACGGCCGCCTGTCCGCGTCAATTCCGCAGGACAAAATCATGTTCGGGCAGGACGACCTCGACCTGATGGCCGAGCAGATAGCCGTTTACGGACAGCCTAATTCGATGAAAGAATTTTCCAAGTAATTTCCGGAAACAAACGCTGACATCCGACACAAAAGGAATCCGAAAAACCGGGTTTCTTTTGTGCATATTTGTACACAAATTGTCTTTTTTTGTACTATTTTCTTGATTAATAAGCCGCTTGTATTTATTATTTGCTTAACATTAAATCTTGTTCTTTACAGCAAAAGGATAAACATACTATGGAAGAAATTATTTTCCCGAACCAAATAAGAATGTTTAGAAGACTGCGCGGCCGTTCCATGCAGGAACTGGCGGATCATCTGGGAGTCAGCCTTTCTGCCATCTCCAAAATCGAAAAAGGCTATCGTCGCGTCGATCAGGAACAGCTGGTACGCGTTGCCGAATTTCTGGACTGCCCGCTGCAGGAACTGTTTGTCAACGAACAAAATTCGCAGCAGGAAATCGTCCAGTCGTGGCGCCGCGAACAGGAAAGAAGAAACAAGATTAACGAGAAAAGCGGCCTGAAAACGCTGGGTGCCGGTCTGCGCCAAATCAGAAACGAAAAAAACCTGACCCTGATTGAAGTTGCCGAGAGCGCCGATATGACCCTTTCCGTTTATCATCGTATCGAAATGGGACAGAGGGAAGTTTCGGACAAGGAATTTAAAAACATTGCCAAAGCGCTGGAGATGACTGCTGAGGAGCTGAAAGAAGAAATCAAGAGTCTGGAAGACAAAGGCATGCTTGAAGAAATTATTCAGCGCAACGATGCCAAATACAAATTGCTGTCTACCCCGCGCGGCGCCATTTCCGCCTTTACCAACGCCGTCAACAACAGTCAGGACAACATCAAGATTTCCGTTTACGGAACGGCAGGCAAAGACGGCAACGTGATTATCGACTTTGACGAAGAAACCAAGAAAGTTCAGCGTCCGGTTAAACTTTTCAGCAAGAAAGATGCTTATGCCGTCAATCTTTGCACCAGGCGTCTGGGAACGCTGTTACCGACCCGTTCGATATTGTTTGTCGATCCGCAGGACGTTGTCAGCGTCGGCGATATCGCCCTGTATTTCGTCGATGAAAAAGAAGCTAAAATACTGAGCATCCGCGAAGACGAAAACGGACAGCTTTACGGTCTGCGCTGGAACCCGGACGAAAGAATAGAAATCGGCAACGACGATTTGAGCAAAATTCATAAAGTTGTCGCCATTGAGCTTTAGTTTCAAACTCCGCCTGACCGGCGGAGTTTTTTTTATTCCCGCCGCTTTTGTTAACCTGAAATTTACGACATAGAGCCTAAAATCGGTAATATGGATGAATTTTAAATAAAAGTTAGCAAGAGTCGGACAAAACAGGTGGTTGACACTTATTCAAAAGGCGCGGACAGCCGCAAGCTGTATAAGAAAAATCATGGCGACGGGGAAGACCCCATCATCATAGCTCAGCGCTTTTTAAATATTTTCCGCCAGTTGCATATTTTCAGCACCGAAAGAAAAGAGGCTTTTAACAAAATGATTTTGGAACAGCCTCCGGAAATCAGGGGCATGTTCGGTTCTCTGCCGGGCGGTTCGGTTTTACAGGAATATGTCGACGAACTTGAGCAAAGCGCCGGCGTTGCACGCGACCATTCGGGTGAGTTTCAAACCGCCTCGGCCACACCCGAGCTTAATGACGAAATATCCAGAGCCAAAATTTTGGCAACTGCACTCGCCGAAGCGCAAATTCAGGCAAACGCCAAGTTGCAAAACAGCATTCCTCAGGCACAGCCGCAACCGGCAGCAGCTGCACCGCAACCTGCGGCACCCACTTATGCCGGACCGGCAAAAATCGTTGCCGACGCATCTTTTGCCAAAGAGATTGCCGCAGCATTTTCTCAGGCACTGAAATTCAGCGAAGAACGAAGCCAGACCGGAAACAAACAACTGGCGGCCGCCGTAATTGCCTCGCAGGAGAAAATGGCCAAAATCTTTGCTGAAAAGAGCAGCAACAGCGAACTGACGTCGGCTCTGATTGCGACACAGGAAAAAATGGCGCAGGCATTGGCGGAAAATGCGGCAGCCATAAAGAACATGCCGGTAAAATCGCTTGGCTCAGGCAAAGAAACCTCGTTCTCTTCACCGGACGGCAGCAGGGAAATTCTGGACGCCATAAGGGAATCGCAGGATCGTATGGCGCAGATGATTATGCAGCATAATACCATGGCAGCCAGCAACAGCAGCAACACCAATGCAAACAACATTCAGATTAATGCAACACCGATGCCGCCGATGGAGGACATCGTCAAAGGCATTGTCAAAGCACAGTCCGAACTGTTTCGAGAAATGTCCGAAACCCAAACCAAAGAGCTTTCGGCGATCATTTCAGTGGCACTGAAAGAAAGTCAGCAGCTTTCGACGCAAACAATTGTCGAAGCCATGGAGCGGATGCAGAAAGAGAATCAAAAGTTCTTTGAACAGCAAACAAAAAATGCTCCGAAAGTTGCGGTACAACCGGTATATATCCAACCGGAAAAGGACAAAGCTCCGCGGCCAATTCCGGTCAGTCCGGCGGAACAGGAAGACTTTCAGATTCCCGAAGTCAATCCGGGTACAGAAAACGACGAGTTAAACGAGCTTTTTTCGGACGAGAACAATGCCGCGGAAGATGAAGAAGAACTTCCGAAAAAAAAGAAAAAAAAGAAGAAGAAAAAAAATAAAAACAAAGACTCTGGTACTGAAACCAACGGGTTGGACTTCTCTTTGTTCGACGATGGCGTACAGGCCGCAGCTAAACTTAAAGACGGGATAAAAGACGGGCTGTCGTCGCTGGCTTCTTCATTATTCAAAAAAGACGAGGAAAACGAAAACATCGGTTTGCCTGACATTGACGCAGATATGCCGCTTTCCGAGACGCCGACAGAGTTCCCCAATACAGAAACGCCGGCAGAATCGCCTGCGGAAAGCGCAGAGCCGGTTGCCGAGGATGCAGAATGGACATGGGAAGAGGTTCCGGCCGAAGAAACGACAACTGCGGAAACGGAAAATGCGCCTGCGGAAAGCGCAGAACCGGCCGCTGAGGATGCGGAATGGACATGGGAAGAAGTTCCGGCTGAAGAAACGACAGCGGCGGAAACGGAAAATGCGCCTGCGGAAAGTGCAGAACCGGCAATTGCCGTGACCGAAAACCAAAATGAGGACTTTAACCTTGACGATTTGATCACCGAATATTCCGGAGAACAGCCGGCAGGATTTGCTCTGACAGACGAACAGGAAAATACCGTGAAAGAAGTTCCGGCTGTCGAAACCGTCGCACCGGACGAAAGCGAAGACAGCGGCTGGGAATGGGAATACGAGGAAGTTCCCGAAGACCAAACCGAAACGCTGCCGGAAAACACCACGGAAGAAGTTCCGGCTGCGGAGATGACCGCCGCACCGGACGAAAGCGAAGACGGCGACTGGGAATGGGAATATGAGGAAGTTCCCGAAGACCAAACCGAAACGCTGCCGGAAAACACCGCGGAAGAAGTTCCGGCCGCGGAGATGAACGTCGCGCCGGACGAAAGCGAAGACGGCGACTGGGAATGGGAATACGAGGAAGTTCCCGAAGACCAAACCGAAATACCGGCGGAAAGTAAGGAAACGGCAACAGAAGCCGCCGCGGTTCCCTATGTGTCGGAGAATGACGAAGAAACGGCCAATCCTCTTTACAGCGGCGACCTTATTTTTCATGATGACGTCTATAAAAATGCTGACGACGGCTCTCCGCTTCCGGTTGACGGTCTTAATTTGGGAATCGCCGAAATCGGCGATGAAAAAGAGAACAAAGAACCCTATATTCCTAAAGACGATATAGTTGGGTAAAGCTCATAGAAAACAATTTACAAAAAAACGCGGCTAAACTAGAGTAGAAGACGAGGAGCCAAATATGGAACAGAACACACCGCCGACGGGTGCCAGCAAGGAAAGCCTCTGGTATCTGGACAATTATATCCTGCTCAAGGATTATTACGACCGCACAATTTCAAGGATTGCAGCGCGTTGTATCCGTATGGGCAACATTGCCATGGAAGAATATAAGTACTACGGCTATATCCTTGACGTTCTGGAAGAAATCAGCGAAACCGGCGACTATATTCTGGAGCACAAGGAACTTTATCCTTATGTGGAGAAAAAAATTGCCGGCGGCATGGAAAGTTTCAAAAAAACATTGGCCGAGTATCAGCTGGAGCTGAAAAACAACTCTTCGCCGGACATGATTAAGGAAGACGCCCATGAAGTTGAAAAGATGAAAGAGGTTCTGGGCGAAATCGACAAGACGGTCGACCCGACGGTCGGCGCAGGGATGAACATGGACCAGCTGATGGAAAAACTGATGGCACAAAATAATATGGCCGCTACAGAAACAATGCAGCAGAGTACCCAACCGGCTCCGCAGCCCGTTCCGGCGGCACCCAGTCCGCAGATGCAGCAGGCCAGGCCGCAGCCTCAGGCCGCCGCACCGCACGAAGTCAAAAAAATCATCAAAATAAAAAAACCGGTCAGCCCCGACGCACAGCAGGCCATACCGGCAAAAGACGAGGTCAAGTAGTCGGAAATGAGAAGTTTTCTGTCCCACAGCGTATTCAAATTCTTCGGTATTCTGGCCGTTCTTGCAGCATTGTCCGCCTGCAGAACCGAAAAGCCGCAGCCGCTGCCGCCGCTTGACCAACGGTTGAACGCCGATATGGTTTATCCGCAGGATCCGAATATGATTCGCACGCCCAAAGGCGCCAACGAGCTGGATTTGGAAACACCCCTGCGTTGCAGCGTCAACTGGGACACGCAGCAAATGATACTGACCCTGCCCTATAACATGTCGGCTTTCAGGCTGGAGAAAAACGGCGTTAACGACCCTTTGCCGCGTTTTGAAGTTACCGGTTTTTCGTTTGAAAAAATGCCGGCAGAAAAAGCTCTTTACAAGCTGACTAAGGAAGCCGGCATCAAACTGGTTGCCAAGGACGCTCCTTATGCCAGCATTTCGGCCGAAAACCTGCGCGGCGAATTTTCAGAGGTCATCAATATGATTGCCGATGCCGGCGAAATCTACTATTCCTACGAGGCATCAGAAAAGACCATGCGCATCAGCCGCAAGGGTAACTTTACGCTGTATGTTCCGAAGTCGCGGCCAATAATGCTCGGACTGCTTGATGTTCTGCGCGGTTCCGGCATTACGGATATGACAACCGACTGGGCGGACTATTCGGTTACGTTTGAGGCTGATTTCGAACTTAAAAACAAAATCATGGACCTGATTAAATATTTTGAAAGCAATCCGACGCTGGTGGCTTATGACGTGAGCGTTTTCCGGATTTATCCCTATGACAAGGGCAAAGACGTCGAATGGAAAGAGCTGCTTAACGCCTTCTATTTCGGCACGGTTACGACGGCCAAAACCGGCGTTATCGGCCGGGTTCTGACAACCACCAATGAGCTGAACATCAGTACGCTGCGCCAGTTTTTAGGCAGACAGGCAATGGTTATGCCGGTTGCGGAAGGAAAATTCGTAGTGCCAAACCTGTGGTTTTCGCGCTTTGACATCGGCAAATGCGGCCGCCGCGATTCGATTGAAGCCGACTTGTCCATTCTGGCAAAAGCTTCCTTGGAAAAAGGCAACCGAATTTTCTCGGACATTACGCTGGAGGCGACCAACGGCCAGATTACACATTTTGACGTACGCAGCCGTCTGGGCGAAAACTTCCTGATTATCGGCATTCCGAACCAACTGTTTGGCGCAAAGTCACCCAAATCGGAAACCGTGGTCTTTATGGTTCCGCGGATTATCCGCACGCTGAAAACGACCAAACCGATTTTAGATAACTTAATTTAGAGGATTTAAGGAATGGCAGAAGATTTTAACAACATCAATCGACCTGCGGGCGGCAGCATGCCGGATCCGAACCGGCCCCGATTGAAAAAAGTCAAACGCCCGATTAAAAGAATTGTCAACCCGTCAAACGCCACAGGCGTGTCCGCCGCCATGCCGCCGAAAGCCGAACCGGTTTATCAGCCGCAGGCTCAACAGCGGGCACAGGCTCCAGCAGACGATTTTGACCTTGACGCAATTCTGGATGGGGGCGAAAATCTGCCGGCATTGAACAATACGCAGGAAGTCGCCAGCGATTTTCAACCGCAGTTTATTGACGAAAGCGACATCACGCCGCCGAAAGTGCCTCTGGCCGAACAGTTTATGGTTGACAACATGTTTACCAAAAAAGCCTTGTTTTTCGGCGCATTGTTTGCTTTTATCCTCGGCTTTGCCATTGCCAAGTTTTTCTTTGCGCAGGAAACGGTTGTTCGCGACGGTCTGCAAGGCGTCGTAATCAATCCCGAAGTTCCGAGAGGACGCGCCCGCTGCGGTGTTGCCGAAAGAACGCAGGGCTGCGTGCTGTATATAATGAATCCGCAGCGACAGGAACTTACGGCCAGAGATTTTTATGATCTGGCGTCGCAGCTTACCGGGAGACAGAGATTTGTTATTGAAACCGGAAACATGCGTTATTCAAACGTCAAAATCCGTCCCGGCGGCATTGCTCAGCTTAACATTCCGCCCTTGCAATAAACAAAGCCCCTCGGAAGAGGGGCTTTGTTTATTTGTCATGTCCGGCCTTATTTTTCTTTGTCATGTTCGGACTTGAACCGGACATGACATAGAGGAAAACGTCATGCTCGGGTTTAACCCGGGCATCTCCTTTACAGATTCCCGTGCCAAGCACGGGAATGACAGAGGAGAAGGAAAATAAGTCCGGGAATGACAACGGGAAGAGAAAGCGCGAGAATGACAATATTATTTTTTATGCCTGACTTGCAATATCGGAACTTTGTTTGTAAAATCCCGGTTGCAAATAAATTTCGACAAAACATTCAGACACACTCACAAAAACATTATACAAATCCTAAAAATCCGCAGAATGAAACGTTTTATTCCTTAACGTATCTGAAAAAAAATGGTATTATGAATACATGGATGCATATTTGAGGAGAGAGGAACCATGGCCGATGAAAGATCGAATCCGAAAACTGAACCGACATTCACGAAAGAGCAACAAGCGGCGCAATTTGCATCAATTCTTGGGGAGGAAAACTTTGATAAAGACAAATTTGAACTTGATGTACAAAAACTAAAAGACGCCGGCAAAGACCTCAACTTACTCGATCCAGCAGATTATCGCAAAAAGAAAGATAATCCAGATAAAAAACCTGATTATGACAATGGCAGCTTGTCGTTTTCCACACAGCGGCGCGGCGGCAGCATTATCATTACCGGCAGTGACGGCTCTCAAATGGAAGCCAAAACGCCGGAAGAAAAACATAAAATGGTAGCTCAGGCTTACAAACGAAAAGCGGCTAACGAACCGGAAGAACAAAGGAAGAATCTGGCGGTTGCATTTGAGAGTCCAAATAAAGATCCTGTGGAGATGGAAATTTTTGCCAAAACTTTTATTAACGAAGGTATTGGTGTAGCTGGTGATGTACCTCAGAATCCGAAATTCTGGCAGGACTTCAAAAAAGAGTATCTGGCAAATCCGGAGCATTCGGCAGAACAATGGAAACATCTGACTCGCAAAGTGCCACCTGAATATATGGGTGATAGAAGCAGAGAACAGACCCAAACGCAATCGTCTTTCCGGCTAGAGAAAGTTTCAGCCAGAACAGGACAACAACAAACGGCAACGATGGATGTTTCACAACAACCGAACATGAATAAAAGGGATTTTATTCATAACCTGCGCAACGGAAACAATCTTAATCTGTCGCCGTCTCCGGAAAAACCGATTAAGCAACGAAATAATTCTCAAGTACAAGAGATATTGCGGCGGCGTCTGCGGGAAACTAAGCTGGAACTTCAGTAAAATTGCGCCCCAAAACAGATTGATGCAATACAAAGATATATATAAGCGCGTGTATTGTGAGTACTGCACCTTTACCGATGGGCTTTTTCCGGTTGCAAAATAGCTTTTAGTCTTTATAATTAACTTTGCCGGCAGAAACGGTTAGACTGCCGGCGGAGCTTCAAAACTCCTTATAACGAATTAAGTAACCTCCTTTGTGGAGGATGACGCGAAATAAGCCGCTTTTGCGGACGAATAAGCGTGCTGTC
>ERZ780139.1557-NODE-1557-length-19409-cov-40.874961_pt1 | contig 19409 bp, 9 predicted proteins | sample MGYA00511476_ERZ780139 | MGnify/ENA primary metagenome ERZ780139 (study PRJEB29588, sample SAMEA2158190) | human gut metagenome | biome: human gut; feature: human-associated habitat; material: faeces | place: Denmark | collected 2008/2010 ... | reverse complement strand
TCATGTCGCATTTCTTGTATTCTGTTAAACCTCTCTACTAATTCAATCACCCAATCTATCTTTTTTTCACTTCTCTTGTCCGAAAGATAAATAAAACCGAAACTCTTTAGGCATTTGAGGTTTCCGAACCATCCATACCTTACGACCAAAAGCTCTGCTCTTTTTGTGTCATAGAAGCAAGGAACAATCTTTACTTCAAGTTCTTTCTTTCTTTTCATTCTCTTTTTCTTTACATAACCGTATATATCTGCAACCTTTGCATTTTTCTTCATCAAGCAAATAGCCATCGAAACTATCGCATAGGATATATCCTTCAGGAGAATCAAAATAGAGTTTCCTTTGCTCGTCCAGATAACTTTCTGAAATACCTTCTTCACTTTCTATAGGATTAAAAAGTTCATTTTCCATCACAAATTTAGAGGTGAAGTATATGTCCCTTTTTGTTCTTTTTCTCCATCTATCTATGGCTGTTTTCCCTATGACATTCATAAGAGGAACTACAGGGAGATTGGATAGTTTGAGAACAAACATCTGTCGGTTGAACTGAAACGTAAGATATTCCCAAAGATTCCCTACTTTATCGTTGGACAAAAACTCATCCAGTTTCTCCCTGTCCTTTCTTTTCGGACGGAACTCGTAAGCTGGGTTACTTGACAGTTTTCCTTGTAAATAGCTGTAAATCAGTTTAAATTCCTCTTTTCTTGTCATATCGAAATTGCAATTATTGCATACAAAAACTTAATATTTTTGAAGTTAAAAGAAGGGGGAATTTCTCTCCCCCTTACACCGACAAAAATACAATTATTGTATTTATTCCCAAAGCAAATTAATGTTAAAAATTTCCTCTGTCTGCTTTTCCACCTTTTTATAGCGGTTCTGCGTGTTCATATCTCTCTCTGCCACAAGATCATAGTCACTTTTTATAATTTCCTTATCAAGCGACCGACAAAACCACAAACAGATTTCTTTTCCTGCTTCCATATCGCCAAGCGATACCGGTTCTTCCTCTTTTGCTTCATGGAACTGAATCCAATAAGGCTTTTCGTTTATGGAAGATGTGCGCGAAGTAACCGGATTTTCTTCTTCATCCTTTCCCATCCCTATAGCTCCTACTGTGATTGTTCCGTAGGGGTTATCCGTTACAGAAGAAAACCATAATTCAACGTTTTTAAGCGTTTCTGTGCCCTCATTTTTCAAAACAAGAGCAACATATTGGCTACGAGGATTTGAAGCCAAATTAAGGCTTATTTCATCAAATAAATTGCCAAAAACATCATTAGGCACAGGTGTAGAAGATTTGTACCCTCCCAACGAATCTGAAACTTTTGTCTGCGGACTGTTATATCCCGAACTGACCGTATAATAAAACCGTAACATAAGCCTTAACTTTTAGAAGTTGACATGAATATATTCCCAAGCGACCAATATTCGCTTTTCACTTCATTGTAAACAGATACCGTGCCGCCAGAATTTTGTACACGAGCGATATAATACTCGTCCGGTTCTTTTTCCGGCGGAGTGCTTATGCTAACTTCCGGTACTAAAGAAATGACATAATCATCATAAGTGTATAAACCGTTTCGCTGCTCGGAAGTCAATACACCTCCCAAAGGAAGTGTCCCAAGCACAATAGCTCTTAAATTGGATTCAGGAGTGAATGTAGTAGCGGACGTAAGAAGTAAATTCTGATTGTCTATTATATTCACAATCTGATAAACGCCATTATTCAAAGGAACAGAACCGTCTTGTTTTTCAAACCGGATAGAGACGGGGGTTGATGAAGATTGACCTCTTACCTTACCTGTAAAATCCACAGAACCAGAAACGATACCTTGTGAGTTTACGCTTACATATCCCTTTTCGTAATTTCTTGTTTTATATGCAATCTTCACCCAATAGAAATTGCTGTCATTCGGCACAACGATGTTGTCTTCTACATTGATATCTATAAAGTTCCCAGCACTGGTAAGAGCCATCCCGGGAAGTACCTTAATGGTGCCAGAGTTTGTTCCTGTTTCCACTTTAAAGGGTTCTACAAGATTTTCGTTTTCTTCCGGTTTGTTGACTGTATTGGGATTGATCTTAGACGGATCATTCGTAATCATCCCAAAAGAATAAGATGCCTGTAGCACCGCCTTCATAAGCGGTGCTGTGGCAAAGAAAGAAATCATGTTTGAAAGTTCTTCTTTCTCCAAAAATACATTTCTACTAACATTTAACTTGCTCATTATCAATATATTTTAAAATTTTCAACTTATTTCCATCCACTTGGAACATTTTCACAATTAGTACCTGTGAAAGTCTGACTATGACTTGTCACATAACTATTTCCTGATTCCGTTATCTTTACATAATTAGATGATCCTGTAAGGATTTGAATAACAGGGACGGTTCCAAGTTTAGAACAACCATAAAACATTCTGTCCATATTAACTTTCCCTACCCCTGCAACAGAACGATCATAAAAAGATGTATAAGAAACTGCATAAGTCTGTTCTGTTCCTAAAGAAAGATTTGAACAGCCTGAAAACATTTCGGTACAATTCAAACTATTGTCAATATTTTCAAAATTGGTGTTGTTAAACTGATTTCCTATATCCACATTCACAGGACGTGCAGATGTTCCCGGTTGCCCTACATAGTTTCTTGTTCTGCCAAAAGAAGTGAGTGACGTGCATCCTGCAAAGCATCTCCTAAGGTTAGTGAGTGTTGTAAGGTCATTGAAGAACTTAGCGGGAATTTGTTTCACGTTCGTGTTCTCAAACATACTTTCTGCATTCTGCAACTTTCCATTCTTCATATCAAAAGAAGATATGTCAGACAAGTTCTTGCAATTAGCAAACATTCTTGAAGCATTCGTTACACTTGACGGAAGTCCCTGCCCATAAGGAATAGACAAATAAGTACAATTCTCAAACAATGACTGCATGTTTGTTGCCTTCGAAGAGTAAGAGAACATAGCAGTAGACCAACCGTCAACAAGACTTGTACAACCGACAAAGCAACCAACAAAAGAAACAATGTTTGTACAATATCTGAACCATAATACTGGAAGTTCGGTTATGGCTGTGCAGCCTTGAAATGTATATTGCATATACTGTGCATTCGTTGAATTGCTAAACGGAGAAGTTGTAGCTGATTGACCTCCTGTATTTTTCAAAGCTGTGCATTCATAAAATACAGCATGGAAATCTTCTGTACCACCTCCCTTTCCAAAAGTACCATTACCAACACATGAAGTCAAATTTTTGCAACTTCTGAACATAGAAGAATGATAAATGCATGAAGTAGGAACAAGTTGTCCACTCGGAAGGCTTGTCACGCCACTACCCCAAAATGCGCCGGCAGCAGAATTGCCTGTCATTTTAGTAAACAACCCGGAAGGAATAGACCTAAGACTTGTGCAATCTCTAAACCAACAGATAACACCCCCTGAAATAGAAGGAATTGTGTTTGTTGCAATCGATGAAAGACTTGTGCATCCTCTAAAGGCAGAATGATTACCTCCGGCTGCGTCTATATTATAAGTTCCGGTACTTCCTTGTATGGAAAATGACACGGGCCACTGTTTAATGGCTGTAGCTCTTGTGTGATTTCTGAAATTGGCATACACAGTAGAAGGGTTGCTTGTGTTCCTGCTTCCTCCTTGCACTCTTACTTCGCTTCCTATTATCTCATAAACACCACTTGACACAGATGGCGTTTGAGGCGATCCGCTATAAGAAACGATAAGAGCTTTCCAAAGATAAAGGTAAATGCTACTTCCTCCTGCGTCCGTTGCCTCTTCTCCTGTCCCTACACATTCCGAATCCGTAGCGGAAGCATACACATAACCTCCAGAAGGAGAAGAAACCGTTATCCTACCACTTCCATTTGTCTGATCTGTACCACTGTAATAAGATGAACCGTCAGGCGTAGTAGTTCTTATATTCACGGAAGCATAAGGTTGCAATACATTTTCCTTTCTAAGATAAATATAAGTTGTCGTAAGCTCATAGTCAAGAGTGAAATCTATATACGTGTCAGCTCCCGATATTGCAATATTGTTTTTCGTTTGGGATTGATAATTGTCTGCCGTACAAGTGGCATTGTACGACCCTGATTGTATTCCGGTAAGTGTAAGCTGTCCTTGTGAGTTGGTGTACCCACTCTTTCCTCCATAAGTCACGTAAGCTCGATTAATATTATACCCATTTCGGGATTTTACTGTAATATAAGCACTGTAAGTCTTGTTAGAAATACCTACCCTTTGTTGTGGCATTGATTCCTGATTAACTGTGACAGAACCTTCCGTAGGCTGATAGTCATAAACGGAAACTTCATATCTGTAAGTTTTCCCCATCTGCATCGTAAAGGTCGTTGTACCGTCCGACCCTGTATTTTGCGTACTAAGTCCTTCTGGTTTTACAGAAGCTCCTGAAACTGGAAGCCCTGTATCGGAATTATAAACATAGAACTGCACTCTCGTTTCTTTTCTTGGCATTGCAACATTCACCGTCTTTGGAAGGTCATTTGGTTGCACAGCCCCTATCTGATCACTGAAATATTGCTTCGAAGCCACCCAATCATAACGCATTCTCGGAACAGAGAATTTGATCTGTCCGTTATTAGTCAGACCTGTTTGTTCTCCTGCACCTCCTTGATTAAGTGTTATTCTTGTACCGTTGGAAATGATACCGTTATCCTCTGTTACAACAAATGTAAGATCATACAAGGTTTGATCCATATAGATGCTCACCACTTGATCATTTCCATTTACAGTAAATTGCTGCTCTCTGTCTTCATATTCCTCATAGGATGCTATGACAGTGTATTGTCCATTGGGAAGTTCCAACACAACACCAGAAGAATCTTCCTGCACAAAATCCTTATCGTTTACTTTCACTTTCGCACCTTCAACGACTGTTCCTCCTGCGCCATACACCTTGATAGTAGTCTTATAGGTAAGCTGTTTCAAGTCTATCGTAAGGTTTGAATTATTGTAAAACTCATAGTTTTCCACATATACCCGTTGATGATTGTTGTCGTAAAATACATCATAAGAATATTTTCCTCCCAACACTCCTTCAAAAACAGCCTGCCCATTGTCAGAAGTCTGTTTTGTCAAACCTGCAAATCTTACGGTGGCTCCATTTAAAGGCTTTTTCTCTCCCGTAAAGGTGTTGTAATCATTTACAGTAAACGTCATGTTAAAAGTAGGCATAGGATTGAAGCTCACTTGTATATCCTTATTACTGTCCACAACAACATCCCCATTTACAGGAATCCAGTTTTGCTTTTCAACAAGATAAGTGTAATCACCTCCCAATATATTCGTGAATGTCACTTTCCCATTCGTGCCCGTTCTTTTGCTTTCCGAATAAGCGACAGTATCCTCTGTTGCCAGTCTGTCCTTTGCGGTAAGTGTCACATTTGCACCTTCCACTGCGCCAGTAGATGAATTTGTCACCGTAAATGTAATCGTATATCTTGGTATCAATATAAGCGTTACAGGTTCGGATTGATCGTCTTGTACATTGATGTTCTTACTTATGGTATAATAATCCGTCTTGCTTACAGTATAAGGGTATAAGCCAGGAAAAGCCATAAATATGGCATTACCAGAAGAATCCGTATATTTAAATTCACCATTAAAAGTAACAAGGGCATTTTGTATAGGTCTTTCATTTTCGTCCCTTACAACGAACGTGACTTTTCTTTCATACACATCTCCTTGCATTTGAATATATTCCACCTGCGTTTCTTCATCGTCTTCCAATACCTGAAACAATCTATCTTCTATATTCATGAACAAAGACTTCTCCACATCAATAGAATAATCACCAGGATAAAGTACAATAGATGCTTCCCCGTTTCTGTCCGTCACAAGACGTTTGTCTAAAATGGAAATAGAAGCTCCTTCTATGTAAGCTCCCCTATCCGACAATACTTTGAAAATAACATTCTTCTCTTTCAAAGGCTGAATATCCTCACTACCCATTATGTTTTTGTAGGTAACAAGGTAATCTTCTGTAAATCCTTTTACTCCTTCCTCGCTTGTAAGGGAATTATTAAGATAATAAGCAGCTATCACGTCCTTTTCCCCTAAATTACCTTGATAGAATGGAAGGAAAAGCGGTTTTATCTTTATATCATAAATATACACGGAAGAGGAAGAATTTGACCTGTCTTGTGTAAGACTTAATGACAAGAATTTCATTCCGTCTTTCATTTGAAGCCCTCTCCCTTTCGGGAAATTAAGCTCTAACTGCTTCGCGTATGCCCTGTTCTTTCTCGATAGAATTGCCCGGCATTCATAATACACTCCAGCTACAGGAAGTTCCAGGATTCCTTTACTGCCGGAAACAAAATTGTTGCTCTCTGCACTTCCATAAGATTCCTTACATATCATAGGTTGAACGGCTTCGCTAAACACTTCCACACCGAATTTCAAATTTTGGTTGCTTGTGGAAGATGTTTTAACCTTAAAAGAAATCTGATAAGAAAGATTTTCTGAAATAGGAAGGAGCTTCGTTTTGTCAATTTCAGAAGAAATACCCACCAAAGCATTTCCAACGAAAGTCATTACCTGTATAGGAGTGCCATTGTTGTCTATATCATCCACAATAACAACACCTGTAGGGTTCACAAGTGGATAGGCATTCAAATCTTTTACGCTTTCCGTTGTCTCATACCCTTTTGTAACATTCAGAACCGTGTCTGTCCTGTTCCATGTAGGAGAGCTATGTCCCATTGTCCATCCAGTATCACGAGACATCAGAAGGGCAAATATAAACTCATCCTCCGTCTTGTATCTAATAAGACGGAGGAGTTCCCCAAGTATTGAGCCTTCCTTGTTTACAATATCAAGTGTTCCTCTTTTTCTATATTCCTTCACATAATTATTGAACAGATATTTCATCTGTTCAAGTGTGTTCACTTCGTCTGTCACAAGTCCTCTGTTTTCAATAAAAAGCTCAAACAGAATCTTGTTTGTGTCAATCTCATTGTATTGCTTAGCATATAAAACAACAAGCGCAAAGATATGACAGACTGTTTCCCAATACGCCTTAAAATCCTCTCCGTCCTTCTTTATAAAAGTAGGAAGAATGCCGGGAGAAGATACCTTTTCAAGTACATTCTCCGCCCATTCCATTACGGCAGGGTCATTTTCTTCGAAGAACCGTTTGAACACGGTCTTATTGTAGATTTCCTGTGACATCCTTAACTTATTAATAATTAAACTTTCTCAACATATAATCCAACAAGGGCTGATAAATCATGAGTTAAAGGCTGTCCACTGTCTCTTGTACATTTGTAAATTACACCATTCTGAATGTAATACTTGTCCTTAAATATCTCCATAGGTGGAATGTAAACAATAGGATCATCGATAGTTCCTTTATGATCTTCATCTACTGTTTTCCACAAACTTGCAGTAGCCATAGAAGGTTTCCAATTGTCTTGTGTGGTGTGTCCCTGGATACATTCCCAAAGAATATCATCAGATAAATATCTTTCTCCTACTTTAACAACGATACCTACAACCCATTCTGGATAATAATCTTTTACCTGTAATGCTTCACCTGGAGTAAGATCATATGTATTGATTTCTTTAGTAATCTCTTCATTAAGAATATTCAAAGCTAATATACGACTGAAGTCTCTATTAATTACAGGTTCTTCTTCTGTACTAGTCCACTCTTCACTATTTAACAATTCAATAAAAGTTGGATCACTAAATGAATATCTTGGAAATGATTCATCTTCGAAAGGTACTAACATTTCTTCATGTAAAATAACTTTACTCTGATCTATACTTGTTCTCATTTCGGGCAGTATTTCAATACCATGTGATTTTGCCCATAATAAATCTACTATTGCGTACACCATAATTATTTTGCTTTTAAAGTTTGTAAATAGTTATATGCTTTGATACAGTCGTCTTTGGAGAGGATTCTTGGATAAATTGCAAGGTTCTTAAAAGCTATTCGATCAAACCTACCACCACTACTCGATACCTCCAACATACCACCAGAACCAACTACATTACCTGTATTTGCCAGTATTTCATTCCAATTACGATCATAGGCCCTACCATCTGAACATGCAGCATTAATACTTTTAATTCCGTCAAGACTATTTGTTACTGATCCTGAATTAATATAAAGATCCAGTCCAATCATTGTGTTGTAGATATAAAAACTAGACGCTTTTACTAAACCAGTACCACTCTTTTTATTATCAATAAACTTCCAATCCCCAACAATCGTAAAATCCTTACCCATTCCAAAAACTGACGAAACTATCTTATCATCCACCCCATCAGTAACCAGATAGCCAGCATGTTCCCCTTCTTCATTGTAGCCACTCCCTTCAATAAACCTAAAATTAGACAGCACAAGATCATTACCATTGCCCGTAATGTTGGCAATAGTAGCACGATCTTCGTCCTCGTTGGTTTTGCCTACCGTTGTCCATGCTTGGTCGGGGAAGAGCCAGGGATAGGTTTTGACGAAGTAGTCTTTGATCTTGGTCAGTTCTTCTTCGGTGGCATCGTGATCGAGAAATACAAGTTCCCAGATAGCAAATCTACCACACTGTTGGCCTCCAGACAATCCACATCCTACACATAATGGTTTTCCATGATTTTTGTCACCTTTTAAAATACCAACATTATTATATTGTTTTGATGTTTGCCATGTAAATGGTGATTTTGCAAAATCTATGATACCTCCAGCACCTAAATTCCAATAACCCTTATTTGAGGATTCTATTTTTTCAAATGCTACACCTTCTCTTGTGGAATAATTCCTAGTTGACAACAGTCCTCCTGTCAAAGTTGTATTCAAGAAATCCTGATCCCACTGTCTCAACGCCACAACCGTATATCCCTTTTCTTTAGTCAGAATAGGGAAGTTCTCACAAACACCATAATCGTCTACACCATCAAAGACGAGTGCGCCGAGATAAACATCACTAATACCTGAACCCTCCTTCCAAGCGAAATTCTTCATTTGTAAATCATGCCCATTACCTGTCTTATCAACCCATACAGGATTGACAGCCATCTGTTCATTAGTAAGACCTAATGCTGAATACCTTGCAATCATACCAGGAATAGATGGAAAAGGAGCTACTCCACCCCCTCCCCTAAATCTCCTAAAAGGAATTGCATTAATATTTCCTATTAAATTCATTGCTGATTCCTTTCCTTTAGATACCTATACTCAAAGAAGTTGCCGTTGTTCCGTCTTTCAGAATCTTTTGTACCATGTACATGAGTGGCATTCCTATATTTGCACTCACTTCCGCTTCCGAAATGGTATATTCCATTCCACCTGAAAGGATTACCTTAATTGCCCCTTCGGAAAGAGGAATGATTACAAACGGAACTTCTTGTCCGTTTTGGTCAATCAGCACAATATCTTTATCAATTGTAGCAAAGTTCCATGCACTGCTGATTAAAGAAGGTGCAGCTTCACCATTAGTAGTTATCAGCTTATTGGAATTAGCTGTTACTGTTCTTTTGATTATATCCATTGCAATGAAAATTTTAAACGTTTAAAAACAAAGTATATACTTATCACAAAGATAATCTTTTCCGAACAAACACAGTAAGTTTGTACCTCTTTTATAATCAAAGCAAAAAAAAGGAGAGCAATTAAACTCTCCTTTTAGTTTATCAAATAGGTTCGTTGTGGTAGTATATACAGAAAATACCTTCTCCTGGTTTCGTAATATTTCCCGCATCATCATCTGCCGGAGAACATTGTTGTCCAGAGCCATACCCAGCAATTTTTGTCTTTCCTCCGTCTGGAGAAGTGTAAATAGAACCACCATACCCTGCACCTCCCCATACGCTCGCACCGATTCTTTTTCCGCTTTTAGTGTTCAAATATCCCGCTTCACCTTTACTTGTACCTCCAAAAATGGATTTGATGGGGATAACAACTGAGGATTGAATAGGCTTGGTTGCGTTTCCCAAAACAGGACTTTCGTAAGTGCTTTTAAATCCATATCTACCGTCTCCACCTGGCGCACCTGACGGTTGCATTCTTGAGCCTGTAGAATAAGTTTCTTCTTTTGCGTTTTGGCTTCCCGGACTTCCACTACAATAGAATGTACCTACCATGTGAGCAGCTATAGCACCGGAACTTTTTGCGTTATACACAAAATAATTAGATAGTTTATTTTCTTGTGGCATAGTAAGGTCAGCATCATTACGAGCCTCGCTTACCCCATTGTAAGCTGTATATTCATAAGTTGTTATTCCTAATTTTATGGAATATTTTGTGCCGTATGTCCAGCTACCCGCATTTGGAACATTGCTAAATGTAATTTTAGCTATTCGACCATCTGAAATATCCGATATCAATATATTAGGAATATATACAATTTGTCCGGTTGTTCCACCCAGCAATACAAAACTATCCCAAGATTTCCAATACTCAAAATTTTCTCCCCCTCTCCCTACTATCAGAAGGGAAACGTATTTGTAAGAAGTATCTAATTGGTAATTGGATTGGTCACTTGTTATCTGCACCAACTTGTTCGATTTAGTTAGGGTGTATTCCAAATTCACACTTGTTTGATAAACCCCACTTATACTTCCTGTCGTTGAAAAATCACTGAAACCGGAAGATGTAATCTTAATCTGATAATTTCCCGCAGGAATTTTGTCAAACCGTGCCGTGTATGTTGCTGGCCCTGCCGAACCTGTATGCTTCTGCCCTTCTGAATCTGTAAATTCCACATTACCACCAGTAGGGTTTACTTTTACTTGCACCATATACAGCGGAGTAAGGTTTACTTGCACCTGCATTCCTTCACTATTCACAGTAATGCTTTGGGATGTTTCTTTGGAAAAATCCCCTTCCGGTACATACAAGATATACTGTCCGTATGCGACATTGGCGAACGTTACGGTAGTGGTTATATTTTTAGTCTGAATCACCTCCAGCCCCGTACTGTCCTTTAGTTGGATTTGACTTGGCATACCTTGCATTTGTCCAACTCTCCTTACCTGAACATTAATGGCACTGTATATTTGTAGAAGGAAGGTGTTAAGCGCAGTTTTCCCGTTTACTTCAACCGTTTCTTCCTTGCTTTCAAATCCATCTTTAGAAAAAGTTACTTTATAGCTTCCGTCCGGTACAAATAAAACAACTGTCCCGTTTTGTAAAGTTGTACCGGAAGCCATCTGCACCCCTCCTTCCTTATTTTCAGTCACAACAACCTGTACGCCGGAAATGTCAGTTGTCCCGTCTAATGTGTTCCTATGGACAACTACTGTAAGCTCACTTGCAGGTTGCAAAGTAACCTCAATTGTTTTCGCTTCATTTAATACACCGACTTTCCCGTTCTGCGTTGCATAACCATCAGCACTGACCTCATAATCATAATCAACACCTAATGCAGCGGAAATAACAGCTTCTCCATTGTTGTTTGCGTTCTGCTGATAATTGTTTGATGCAGATGTCATTTTTACAAGAGCGTTCTGAATAGGAATTGCTATGTTAGATAAAGGAAGAAGGGTAAAAGGCAAAACTTTAAAACTGTTACTTTTACCTGGTTGAGGAGAATTTCCATTTAGCCAATAAAGAGTTGCGTTATTTGAATCTCCATACTGGGTACATGTTTGAATGGATTCGCTCCCCCATAAAGAAAGACCCAACATGCTCAAAATCTCTTCTACTTGTGTTTTGTAAGAATACAAAGTAATTACTTCACTACATGAAGGTAAATATCCACTCTGCCCATTCCCAAACGTATATGTCTTGGCGTATTCTGCCGCAGGTGCATTGCCAGTTCTCAATTGAGATATTATCGTGTCGGTATAAATGAAACCATGCGTTGCTTTATATAAGTTTGAGGATGATACGCCAGTACTTAACATTGGTACATTGGGGATCAAAGTTCCTTGTCCTCCAAAAGCGTAGTCTGCGACACTTATATCCGTCGATATCATAAACGAATCAGTATCGGTTGAAATGCCTATACCACATACATCAGACGTTCCTTTACCAGATGATACCCATTCTTCTTTTGTGTAACGATTATTATCTTTATCATAAATATATACACCGTTTGGAACAGGATTGTATTCATAGGTGCAGAAAGGACGAACTGTATATGAATTACTTTTGGTCGTTCCCCTTTTTGTGCCATTAACCCAACCAAAAATCCAAGCATCATTTGAATTATATTGTGTCGAAGTCCAATATGAACCACTACTCAATGGATCTGAACCGATTGTCGCACTTATTGAAGTGTCGATCTTAACTCTGTTTAATTGAGCTACATCCCACTGCCCACAAGAAGGCAAGAACCAAGAATTTGTACCGAATCCTTCTGTAGAATAAGCTGCACACTGATGTGCCGCCGTGCTTTCCGTTGGTTTCGTAAGTATGATATTTTGAGAATTTGTCTTACCTGCGAAGTCACACATGGCTAAAGATTCGTTTGTTTCGGTAACTACATTAGAAATAATGCCTAATGTCTGTGTCCAAAACGTCGCGTCCACATTTTGCAAAGCAATAAAATCAAAATCCTTGCTTCTTACATCAGTAATGACACCGACACAAGTTTTAGCACTATCCAATTCAGTTGACCATGTTTTGTCACCATACACAAAATCACCAACTTTGGGACGGGAAATAAGTGATGAATCTTGTTTTGAAGTTACCTTAAATGTTACATCTACATTATTTGCAATCAAAATTTCTTTGTTGATGGCAGGCGCATTTACATTCAACGTGCCTGATTGTACTTCCAAAGGAGAAGGTGGGGTAACGGTATAATCATAGCTTCCGTGCAAAACTTTATTTGCCGGAATATCTGAACTTATTGCCTTTTTGCCATAGAAAGAGAATGTAATATTCAGATTTTTCAAATCATCTGCGGATAATGTACCTCCGTCAAAAGATTGCACATGCACTGACCAAATGGTAGAATTACCTATTGTTTTTGTATCCAACAAAAGGTCAGAAAGCTGGAATCTTTGAATTACATCATTTTCCATCTCCACCGTTAAGGGAGCGTTTTGCGAGCCATAAGTTATAACTATCTTCAGATTGGACGAAACGCCACTTACCTTAAAACCAAAATCCAAAGCCTTGTGATAATCCACTGTCTTTTCTGCGCCAATTTGGAATAAACCATTCGAAAACCCTATAAGTCCGGCATCCACATTAAACAAAACATAAGTCTCTGTAGAAGCTGTCGATGTCTTGATTACACTCGTTAAAGTAAGGTTCTTTTTCGTTCCATCCCAACTTCCTTCCCAGCCATCTATCCTATTTGAGTTGTAAATTCTGGTAAGACTTTCCGTAACACTACTATTATCCTTATCCTGAACAATTGTCAATGGAGAGACAATTACACCATTGGGGAAATAGGTCTTTAATTGATCTGTTGTTACGCCTTCCGATGGAACAAGATATTTTTCATCTTCTTGAAAAACAGGACAACCGGAAAAATCCGCATCGCTATCTTGTGACCACTCAAACTCTCCGCCATTAAACGTCATAGTAGCTACGCCAGACGAGTTAGTTGTTCCTTTGTATTTGTTAGATGAATCGCTTCGATCTGTCATTTCGATAACGACATTCTCAATAGGAGAACTATCATTTTGACTTTTTACAGTAAATGTAACCGTTGAAATTTGAAGCATCTCAACCGTTATGTTCTGATCTCCACCAGCAATTGTAAATTCACCTGTTACATCTTTATAACTGGATTTCTTTGCTGTATAGATATACTGTCCGTTCTTGTAAGTCAAAGTAAGAATGCCGTTAGAAGCAGTAGCTCCACTTGCAACAGGTGTGTCTGGAGATTCTGCCTTGGCAAAACTTATAGCTACATCTTGTGTGGATGGAACAGTCTGGAAAGTAACATTGTATTTTACATAATCAGCCAAATCCAATTCAATGACGCTTGCGGCGGTTGCCACACTAAATGTTCCGCTTGGCACTTCCACCAGATTAGGATTATCCGTACTTGTAGTAGGAATCTGATATTGATAATCCCCTGTAGGAAGATCAATTGCCGCGATACCCTGACTGTTTGTTACAATGGTTTCAGGAAGTGCCCTTGCACTGCTTTGTCCTACAATTATCTTTACATCCGCCAAAGCAGAATTTCCTACCTTTGTATGGAATGTAACTGTCGCTCCAGGAACAAGTGTTATCTGTACACTTTTTTCAGCTTCTTCGATTCGCACATTTCCTGTCCCGTTTAAAAAACCTGTTTTTGAATAAGCGTAAGTATGCGTTCCTGTGGAAAGATTTATTGTTGCTATACCGTCTTGCCCCGTTGTGATTGTATCATTACCATCAATAGTAATTTCAACGCCTTGTGTGGCTGGTGAAGTTGTAAATGTAGTTTCAAATCCATAAGTCAATTCTATCACTTTCTCCTGATCAGCATCCTGAACACTTCCCACTCCTTCTTCCGGCGAATATCCTGTGAGTGACGCATTCCAATCATAAGCACCGTTTATTACCTGCACAGGATCAGTTGTTCCATCATCTTTTGTTTTAAGACTTACAGTATTTCCACTTAATATGGCCGGTCCACTTACACTGACAGTCACATCTTTTAAGCCTGATTTTCCTGCGGCGGTCACTTTAAAGGTAAGATTCCATATCTTCTTCAATATCTGCGTAAACGTAGCCTCTCCAGTTACTTCAAATGAAAGAGTTTCAGTCTTATAGCTGTTCTTCATGAATGAAGCGGTATATTTACCAGCTTTTAGACTGATTATCGCTTCTCCTGACGCATTTGTGGTAACTGTCTTGTCCTCATTTTCTATATCGATAGACACTCCTTGCAAAAGATTGGGCGAAGCCATGTTATCTTTTACTACAAACGTAATATTACATGATATAAGGGTAAGTTGAGCTAATACGTTCTTGTTGCTACCGGAAACTTCCACATTACCTTGTGTCTGAACATAACCTTCCTTCGTTACCGTATAAGGATACTGCCCGTCAGAAAGACGAACCGTTACCAAACCACCCTGCGAAGTCTGATAGTCCTTTTCGTTGATATGAATATTAGCGTTTTCAATTGCAACACCTTCATCTGTCTGTACAGTAAATACAATATCGTATTTCTTGTACTCCATATTTACAGGAAAAGACGGAATATCTGCACTTACAACTTCCAGCTCGCCTAAATAATCGTCCATACCATTGGCAACCACCGTAAACGGATATGTACCATTTTTTAACTGCAAGGACACCTCACCATTATCCTGTGTCTGATAAGACGTTGCATTTATCTCCACTGTAGCCCCCTTAATAGGTTCTTTCAATGGATTTTTTACCGTCATTATGACATTGTAAAGTCTTGCCTTTAAACTTATTACACTACTGTTATCACTGTCAAGAACAGTAACCGAAGAACTGCCGTCATAATATCCCAACTTTGTTACGGTATAAGGATATGTCCCGTTTTGAAGGCTTACAACAGCTTGCCCTCTTTCATTTGTAGGATAAGAAGAGCCATTGATATTTACTGCTGCTCCTTGTGCCGGACTACTGTTATCACTGTCAAGAACAGTGATAACCACATTATAATGTTTCAATACAAGGGTTCTTTGAATAAATGTATCCTGTCCTTCTACGTTGAATGATCCGGTCAAATCATCATATCCCTTTTTCTGCACGGTGTAGCTGTAATTTCCACTCTTTAATTTTATAGTAGCTTGTCCAGAACCGTTTACATTCAATACTCCTGGCTGTCCTTCTATTTTGATTGTAGCTCCTTCTGCCGGATTCCCCTGATTTACCTGCGAAATATTAAATTCCACATTGTATAAAAAGAAATCCATCTCAAAGGTAACGTCCGCATTCTGGTTGTTGACCTTAATTTCCCCCTGTAAAGTATCATACTCTGTCTTTTCGATTGTTACAGGATATTCACCATTTACAAGTGGTATTTCCGCCTCTCCATGCTGGTTCGTAAGATATTCTCCATTGTTCACCTTTACAATGGCATTCGGTATAAGCTGATTTTCCTTATCCTTTACAATGACAGTAATCGTCCATACCTTAAATTCCAATTCAGGATATACTTCTTTATCTCTACCATCCACAACTACACTGCCGGAATACTCATCATATCCCAACTTTTCAATAGTGTAGGGATAGTTCCCGTTCCTTGCGGACAAAGAAGCCACACCTTGCAAATTGGTAGTGGTTGTTCTGTTATCCATCATTACATTTGCATAAGGAACAACCCCTCCCTTTTCGTCCGTCACATGGAAAGTGACCGTATAAGGAGCTAAAACCATTTGTACATCAATGGAAACACTACCGTTCAACACTACAAACATTCCTTCTACGGGGATATATCCCGAAGCGGAAACAATATATTCATACTGTCCGTTTGCAAGTTGGATAATAGCTTGCCCATTGTCATTTGTTATAACAGCATTGTTCCCTATAGAAATATTTGCACCTTCCACAGTGCCACCTTCCGAATCTGTCACATTGAAATAAACCTCTTGATAAAGGTTGAGTGAGCTGTCGTTGATGCCTACAAACAAATCCTCCGGTTCAGACGGGTAAAACAACGGAGAGAGGTTGCTATCAGAATCGTACAAAATATTTCCGTCTTGATCGCGCATCACAAACCCCCTTATACGCGGAAGCTGATTTGCCGGGACTTGCTGATCGTAATACGGAAAGAAATACTCGTCCGGCACATATTTTACGCCATCGGTCTTTTTTACAATATCCAGCAAATCGTCCCATTCTACGATTTTTCCAGGTGTCCAAAAACGAAAATCAAGATATTTAGTAAGGTTCACTTGTATGCTCTGACGCACAGTAGACACATCGTAATCCGGTTGAAGCTGAACACGGAAATCCAACCCCCTTTCTGAACCCACATAGAACCAATCAATATTCTTGATACCAATACCAACTACTTTCCCTTCAATATTCAGTTCTGAAATACCAAAATAACCTTGTGCGCTTTCAAGAAGTGTATCAAGTTCTTCTTCGGTAAAGAAAATACCGTTCTGCGAAACAACATAGAGATTATATATGCCCTTTTCGTCCAGACCGGCACTCATTACTTTTAAGACACGATCGTCTATGTTGCTAAGTGTCTGTGTCCAGTATTCTATTGTATTCTTGCTAAGGATATTCAGATTGTTCTTGATACGGATTCTAAATGTTTCATCATCCTCACTATCACGTCCTCCAATAGCATAATATTCATTCGTACATTCGATATGACCTTGTGGCTGCGGAGAAACATTAGTAATGCTATTAGGCGGTACGTTTGTGGAATACCCTGCGTTGATACTTCTTACCTTTACATATCCGTAACCACTTTCCCCTACAGTCAATGCTTCGTCAACTTGGAAACGAATACCATTTTTATTTACAAAAGTAACAGACGTATCATATACTGTACCTGGATTAGCAGATACCCTTATATATGTCGAAGAACCCAAAGCACCTTTACGCGGGCTGACACCATACAAAGCAGCAGCCTTATCCAGATAAACGCCTGTAGCTGTATCTGGAAATATCTGCGCTTCCTTTATGGCAATATCCTTCATTGCCTTTTGAGCAACTTTCGCTACACCGAATGCCGTAGCATTCACAACCGAACCGTCAGCTACATTACTTACCTTAGCTGTCTTATCTAAAAACATCTCTATAAAAAGATTCTTTAGATTGGTTATTGTTGCACTTGTTTTTGTAATCATCTGAATATCAATTATATAGGAACATTTACTAAATAATCTTTCTTTGTTACCGTTTTACATTGCAAAGAAAGGAACACGGCATCTTCCTCTCTTTTTACATCCATCAACTCCACAGAGTCCCATCTTGAATCCCTTTGGAACATATTCATTACATCCTTAAAAATAGAAGGGTACTGGATTGCGTTCACCGTTGTTCCTATGAACTCATTTGCAATTCCATAATCCTTAAACTCTGGTATAGCACCTTTTTGAGAAGAAAGAATAGTATCCAAAGCCTGTCGGATCGCATCATCGCCTATCACTATCTTTAAATCGTCATTCTCAAAGACAAAATTCACATCTATGTCACGTCCCAAGATATTATCTCCCACAAGTACATCCACAACAGTATCAAGATAATTATTCCCAGCGTTCTTTAGATTGATATAGAACTTGTTTCCTCCATCAGAGAACGAATAATCAGTTTCTTCTATATACTGCGGTATTGTAATATTCATCCAATCATCTTCCGGGTTGGTACTGTTAAGCTGTCTGGATACATCTTCAAACCGTTCCCCTGTCCGAAGTGTCTTTTCCATCTGCAAAGTATTGTTCCTGTCTAAAGAAGAACTTCTAAGCCACCTTGCAGAACTTTTAATAGTGGAAAGTTTTGTCTGCGTTTCCGTAAAATTGTCCAGAATATCCCACATGGAAATATCGTCCAGAGTATTTTCATGTAGGATGAACAAAGGTTCAATCGTTTCCGATTCTCTCACAAGTTCAACAAGGCGCAAGAAAGAATCCTTGTCCATCTCCCCACCATTACTATAATAATCCACAATAAGAGGATAATCGTTGGTACAGAAATCAACAAACTTCTGGAAATACGACTTTATATCATATCCCGTTACGTTGTAAAATTTTTCAAATGCTTCATTCATTACCCAGCAGACCTTTAGAGATTGAACTTGCAAATTCATTTATGCCCTTTTGTATCACATTAGAGGCGCACATTTCCAAAAGCGAGCCTTTACTACCACTTGTTCCCGAAACCGCTTCTAAAGGAGCTATAACAGTCATTTCAAGATTGTATTCCCATATCATATTCTTTGATATGCTCTGACTGAAATTAACGCCACGCGGTGGAATCGTAACAAGATAGCTTTCTCCAAGTGCCATGTTATAGAAGAAAAGTTTCATGGGAAACCCGTTCTCGTCCACTCCGTTGCTTTTATCTATGATAGATTGTAATATCTTGATACAACCATATCCCGTTTTAATACCAGCATCAAAGGAAGGCATAGTGAGAGAACTTGTAGATTTTCCCTGTAATTGATAGAGATAACGCTTTCCTGCCGAGATACTAAAAGCTGCACCTGTCAACGAAACGCTATCAGAACCGCTTAAAAGAATCTTGAATGTCCTTCCAAAATTCCCCTTTATCGTGATCGTCTGCGGCATGAAAACAGGAGAAGTGAGTACCGTTATGCCTCCTGCCGTATTGACTACCGTAGTTCTTTTCGGTTCACTCTTATCTATACTCTCCGGGCTGATAGGGAAAGTAAAGACATCAATTGTGTTCCCTTTAGAATCTGCCAACTCCAAAGAACACATATACACTTCAAAATCATTTGGGAATTGCGCCGCCATCATGGAGCGACCCAAATTTTTAAGTGTCGATTTCGCTGTTTTTACCACTGAATCCAAAACTGCCACGGCT
>ERZ780139.1538-NODE-1538-length-19570-cov-3.932616_pt1 | contig 19570 bp, 20 predicted proteins | sample MGYA00511476_ERZ780139 | MGnify/ENA primary metagenome ERZ780139 (study PRJEB29588, sample SAMEA2158190) | human gut metagenome | biome: human gut; feature: human-associated habitat; material: faeces | place: Denmark | collected 2008/2010 ... | reverse complement strand
GGCGACGGAGGCGGCGGCCGCGCCTGCGGATTCCGCACGGAAAGGGGCGGCGGACGAAGAGGCGAAACCCGCGAAACGCCCCAAAGCCCCGGCCAAAGGGAACGGAAGGCACAAAACAGAACGTAAAACCGTCAAAAAATAGTCAGCCATGAGAGTGTTAATGTTCGGATGGGAATTTCCCCCTCATATCGCAGGCGGTCTGGGTACGGCCTGCTACGGCATGACGCGCGGGCTGGCGCGAAACGATGTCAACGTGACCTTCGTCATGCCCCGTGCTACCGGAGACGAAGACCAGAACTATGTGCGCGTGGTCAACGCCAGCGACGTGGAGACGCTCTTCGGCGCCGCCTCCGGCGATACGGAGGAGCTGTGGAAGAAGATGTCGTTCATCCATATCGACTCGAACATGGTCCCCTACGTCTCGCCCGAAGAGTACAAGTCCTATCACGACGAGTACGTCCGCACGGGACGCAAGACGCGGGAGACGACCGACCTCTGGAAGCAGCGCTACACCTTTTCGGGCAAATACGGCGCGAACCTCATGGAGGAGGTGGCGCGCTATGCGATGGTAGCCGCGCAGGTGGCCCGCGATCTGGCGGGGCAGTTCGACGTGATCCACGCCCACGACTGGCTCACCTACTTCGCCGGAATCGCCGCCAAACGGGTCTCCGGAAAACCGCTGGTCGTGCACATGCACGCCACGGAGTTCGACCGCAGCGGCGAGAACATCAATTCGCAGACCTATGCCATCGAACGCGCGGGCATGGAGGCCGCCGACCGTGTGATCGCCGTGTCGAACCTCACGCGCAACATCATCGTCACCCGCTACGGCATTCCGGCCGAAAAGGTGGTGACGGTGCACAACGCCGTGCGGTTCGCCGAGGCGGAGTGCGCCGCCCCCGAACGCGGCGTCGGGGACAAGATCGTCACCTTCCTGGGGCGCATCACCTATCAGAAGGGGCCCGACTACTTCGTCGAGGCGGCCGCCAAGGTGCTCAAACGGGTGCCGAACGTGCGCTTCGTGATGGCCGGTTCGGGCGATATGATGAACCACGTCATCCGCCGCGTGGCGCGCCTCGGCATCGCCGACCGCTTCCACTTCACGGGATTCCTGCGCGGCGAGGATGTGCACCGCATGTTCCAGCTGTCGGACGTCTACGTGATGCCCTCGGTGTCGGAACCCTTCGGCATCTCGCCGCTCGAAGCGATGCGCTCGAACGTGCCGGTCATCATCTCCAAGCAGAGCGGCGTGGCCGAAGTGCTCGACTACGCGCTCAAAGTCGACTATTGGGACGTGGACGCCCTGTCGGATGCGATCTATGCCCTGATTACCTATCCCGCGCTGGCGAAGATGTTCGCCGAGAAGGGGCTCGACGAGGTGACCGGACTCAAATGGGACAACGCTGCCGCGAAGATCAAGGCGGTCTATCAGGCGGTCATCGACGAGGCGGCCGCACGCCAACGGGAATAACAACACAAACGACATATCACCATGAAAACGATTTGTTTCTATTTTCAGGTTCATCAGCCCTGGCGGCTGAAAACCTACCGGTTTTTCAATATGGGCGTGGATCACAACTACCTCGACGATCTGACCAACCACGCCATCCTGCAAAAAGTGGCGCGGCAGTGCTACCTGCCGATGAACGCCCTGCTGCTGAACCTCATCAAGGAGCAGAAGGGCAAATTCCGCTGCTCGTTCTCGATCACGGGGTCGGCCGTCGAACAGTTCCGAGCCTATGCGCCCGAAGTGCTCGACTCGTTCCGCGAACTGGCTGCCACGGGATGCGTGGAGTTCCTGGCCGAGACCTACTCCCACTCGCTGGCATCACTCCGCTCGAAGGAGGATTTCGAGGAGCAGGTGAAACTCCATACGGCCCTCGTGCGCAAGGAGTTCGGGATGAAACCCACGGCCTTCCGAAACACGGAGCTGATCTACTCCGACCAAATCGGCGAAACGGTCGCCCAGATGGGGTTCAAGACCATCCTGGCCGAAGGCGCCAAACACGTGCTGGGCTGGAAATCGCCCAACTACGTCTATGCCAACGCACTGAATCAAAAACTGCACGTGCTGCTGCGCAACTACAAGCTGTCGGACGACATCGCCTTCCGTTTCTCGAACCGCAGCTGGAACGAATGGCCGCTGACGGCCGACAAGTTCGCCGGCTGGATCGCCTCGGACGATACGGTGGGCGAGGTGGTGAACCTCTTCATGGATTACGAGACCTTCGGCGAGCACCAGAAGGCTTCGACGGGCATCTTCGATTTCATGAAGGCGCTGCCCAAAGCGGCGCTGGCCACACGCAAGCTGGAATTCGCCACCGTGAGCGAGGCGGCGAAGAAGTACCAGCCCGTGGCGGTGCTCCACTGCCCGCACGTGATGTCGTGGGCCGACGAGGAGCGCGACGTCACGGCATGGCTGGGCAACGAGTTGCAAAACGAAGCCTTCACGAAGCTATACGGCCTGAGAGATAAGATCAAGGCGTTAAAAAACAAGGATTTCGACTACGTGTGGAACTTCCTCCAAACTTCCGACCACTTCTACTACATGGCTACCAAATGGTTGTCGGACGGCGACGTGCACTCCTATTTCAACCCCTACGATTCGGCCTACGACGCCTTCATCAACTACATGAACGTCCTCTCGGACTTCATCATCGAGGTGGACAAAGCCTGCGAGGCCAAACGCATACGGCTCCGCGCCTGAGCGCATACCGCCCGAACGTGAATATGCGGTGCGACGGGAGATCCCGTCGCACCGCATTTCGTTTCGTCCCGGCCCAGGTCTCCCAAAGGGAAAGCATCCGCGCCGCACTTCGGCGGCTGCTGCGGACAGCAGTGCGAAACGACGCACGCCCCTGTCCGAAGCGAGTGCGGACCCGCAGCACCGCACGACGCCGTACGACGAAAGGCTGGAAAGCGAGAAGGTCAGGCTTCGCCGATCTTGCCGCCGAACTGGTCGCCCGTATGCTGCGGCGTAGGAATGACGATCTGACCGTGCACGCTCTCGTAACGCACGATATTCTCCTGCAACGACATCAGCAGGCGCTTGGCATGTTCCGGCGTGAGGATGATGCGGCTCTTGACCTTCGCTTTGGGAACGGCAGGCATGACAGCCGCGAAATCGATGATGAACTCCGAAGTGGAATGCGCGATGATGGCGAGATTCGAGTAGTTGCCCTGCGCGACCGTCTCGTCCAGTTCGAGATCGATACCTAAATTTTTGTTCTCAGCCATAACTCCATGTAGGAAAGACGTAATTAAAATATGTATGAACCGAGGCTTTATCAACGATGAAATTACGTCCTTCCTAACTTACGGCGTCTTCCGACGAACGCCAAATTCCATGATTGACACATCCTCCGAATCCCCCGTCGGGAAGGGAAACCTGCAATGAAGACCCTGCACGCGATGCACCGGTGCGGCGCCAGGCCGGTTGTTTCATGGCAAAGATAGATTCCGGCGCCCGAAAATATTCGTCCGGCGGCACAAAGTTTTCAATCATTTATCAACAATCGCACCCCGCCCGACGGCAAAAGCACGACCTCCCGACCGTGCTTCCGATCAAAAACGCGGCCGAGCCGCAGAGCGATTCTAAGATATTGATAAAATTTATAAATTTTTCACCCTCCGCACTTGATTTTGCGGATTTTTTCATATATTTATAATCCGAAAAACAGGAAAAACCTTAAAACTTCTCGATATGAAAAACTACTCAGCGAAAGAGATCAAGAACATCGTCCTGATCGGCGCCCCCGGCTCCGGAAAAACCACCCTCGCCGAAGCAATGGCCTACGAGGGGAAGGTCATCGACCGCAGGGGCGCCGTCGAAACGAACAATACGCTGTCGGACAACACCGACATCGAACACGAATACAAACGCTCGATCTACTCCACGATCCTCTTCACGGAGTTCATGGAACGCAAGCTCAACATCATCGACTGTCCGGGATCGGACGACTTCTGCGGCAGCCTCTTCTCGGCCTTCAAGGTGGGCGACGTGGGAGTAATGGTCTTCAACGCCCAGAACGGCTGGGAAGTCGGTTCGGAGATTCAGGCGCGCTATTCGCGCGAACTGTCGAAACCGCTCATCGGCGTCATCAACCAGCTCGACGCCGAGAAGGCCAACTTCGAGGGGACGGTCGAGAGCATCCGCGCCGCATCGCGCGTGAAACCCGTCGTCGTGCAGTACCCCGTCAACCAGGGGCCGGGCTTCAACGCCTTCATCGACGTGCTGATGATGAAACTCTACCGCTTCAAAGACGAGAACGGCACGCGCGAGGAGCTCGATATTCCGGCCGAGGAGATGGAGCGCGCCACGGAGCTGAACCGCGAACTGGTGGAGATGGCCGCCGAGAACGACGAGGCGCTCATGGAGCTCTATTTCGAAAAGGGGACGCTCACGCAGGACGACATCCGTTCGGGACTCAAAATCGGTCTCTCGCGGCGTGAAGTCATGCCTCTGTTCTGCACCAGCGGCAAGCGCGACGTCGGAACGAAACGCCTCATGGAGTTCATCATCAACGTCGCTCCGGGGCCGCTCAAAGCGCCCAAATTCCTCTCGACCGAGGGCGAGGAGATCGCCGCCGACGAGACGCAGCCGGCCGTGGCGTTCGTCTTCAAGAGCCAGATCGAACCCCACATCGGCGAGATCAGCTACCTGCGCGTGATCCGCGGCAAACTCACCGAAGGCATGGAGCTGCTCAACACCCGCACGGGCAACAAGGAGAAGGTTTCGCAGCTCTTCGCCGTGGCGGGCAAAAACCGCATCAAAGTGACCGAACTGGCGGCCGGCGACATCGGCTGCACGGTCAAGTTGAAAGGCACGCGCACCAACGACACGCTCGCGGCACCCTCCGCACCCGTGACGATCACCCCGATCGTATTCCCCGAACCGCGTTACCGCGCCGCCGTACAGCCCAAGGTCAAGGCCGACGAGGAGAAGCTGGGCAAACTGCTCAACGACGCCAAGTACGAAGACCCGACGATTCTGGTCGGATATTCCAAGGAGCTGAAACAAACGATCATACAAGGCCAGGGCGAGCACCACCTCAACATCCTCAAAGCGCGCCTGGCCGCCGATAACAAGATGGAGATCGAGTACATCGCGCCGCGAATCCCCTACCGCGAGACCATCACCAAAGTGGCGCAGGCCGACTACCGCCACAAGAAACAGTCGGGCGGATCGGGCCAGTTCGGCGAGGTGCACATGATCATCGAACCCTATTACGAGGGCATCGGCGAACCGAAGAACTACAAGGTACCCGGCAAGGGCGACATGGTGCTGAACCCCAAGACCAAGGAGGAATACGACCTGCCGTGGGGCGGCAAGTTGCAGTATTACAACTCGATCGTAGGCGGTGCCATCGACGCGCGCTTCATGCCGGCGATCCTCAAAGGCATCATGGAGAAGATGGACGAAGGCCCGCTGACGGGCTCCTACGCCCGCGACATCCGCGTAGTAATCTACGACGGCAAGATGCATCCGGTGGATTCGAACGAAATCTCGTTCAAGCTGGCGGCCCGCAACGCCTTCAAGGAGGCTTTCCGCAACGCGGGACCCAAGATCATGGAGCCGATATACAGCGTCGAGGTACTCGTGCCGAGCGAATACATGGGCGCCGTGATGTCGGATCTCCAGAACCGCCGCGCGATGATCGCCGGCATGGAGTCGGACAAGGGATTCGACCGGCTGAACGCGCTGGTTCCGCTGGCTGAACTGTACCGCTACTCGACGACCCTTTCGTCGCTGACGTCGGGTTCGGCCACCTACTCGATGAAATTCGGCAGCTACGAGCAGGTTCCCGCCGACGTGCAGGAAAAAATGCTTCGTTTTGCCCGTGCCGCCGTTGCGGTTGCCACGATGAGAGGTAAATCGTATTTGCAGATCGGTTCGGTTACCATGGGTATCGGCGGTTCTATTATCAGCCCCGAATTCTTTGAAGAATATCTCGGAATGCGCGTTGAATCGGTTGACGAAGTGGAAATTATCCGCAGAATGACCGAAGGTATTTACGACAGAACCGAATATAAAAAGGCTCTCGCGTGGGTTAAAGAAAAATGCCGCCCCGACTTCGACAAAAATCCCGTCGAAATGCAGAAAACTCCCGCTCAGAAGGAAAAAGACTGGGAATTCACCGCAAAAATGGCGTGCATAATCAAAGACTTGTTCAACGGCAACAAGAAACTTCCCAAGGGCAGAGAAGAAGAAATGGTCGGTCATAACGCGATCGTCGGCGGTTTCCAGGGGCAAAGACAATGGACGGATTTCTATCCCAACTGCGACTTCCCCGAATCCATTCTTAACTCGTCGTTCGACTGGAACGGAGCGAGAGAACCGTACATTCTCGGCACGGAAAACGACACACTCAACGCAACGAGTATGTTGTTTATGAAACTTCTGACCGGCAGAGCGCAGATGTTTGCCGACGTTCGTACCTACTGGTCGGGCGAATCGGTCAAGCGCGTTACCGGTTATGACCTCGAAGGTCACGCTAAAGAAGCGGACGGCTTCATTCACCTTATCAACTCGGGCGCGTGCTGCGTAGACGCTTGCGGCGAAGTCAAGGACGAAAAGGGCAACGCCGTAATGAAAAAATGGTGGGAAGTTACCGACAAAGATATCGACACAATGATGGGTGCGACCACCTGGCCTTACGCAGACCTCGGATATTTCCGCGGCGGCGGTTATTCGTCAAGATTCGTAACGCGTGCGGAAATGCCTGCAACGATGATAAGACTTAACCTTATCAAAGGTTTAGGACCTGTTCTTCAAATAGTGGAAGGTTGGACGGTTAAACTTCCGGACGAAGTAACCGACAAACTTTGGAAGAGAACGGACTACACGTGGCCTTGCACCTGGTTTGCTCCGAGAATTACGGGCAAAGGCGCGTTCAAGTCGGCTTACGACGTAATGAACAATTGGGGCGCGAACCACGGCGCGATTTCTTACGGACATATCGGCGCGGATCTTATCACGATGTGCTCGATGCTCCGTATTCCCGTTTGCATGCACAACGTTTGCGAGGACGATATTTATCGCCCGGCGGCATGGAATGCGTTCGGAATGGATAAAGAAGGTCAGGACTACCGCGCTTGCGAGGCCTACGGACCTATGTATAAAAACGTCAGAAAATAATTTTATAAGTTGTAAAAGTTTTGCGCCCCGCGGTTGCTTTCGTCAACCGCGGGGCGCTTTAAAATTTCAAAAGTGTTGTCGGGTTGCGGTTACGCTTGTCAGTCCGCTTTTTTCATCATTTTGCCGAACGTTATCACGGAAAAAATAATCGCCGCAAGCGCGTAAACGGATAAAACTATCACGGATACGACGCCCGTTGCATCGAACGAATAAGCCGAAACCGCGGCGGGATTTGCAAAGTCCGTAGGCGTGTGCGTGGCGCCCGTGATTATTCTTCCGAGATAAACCGACGGGTAAAAAGGCAAAAACTCGCAAAACGTTTCAAATCCTCCCATCGTATCGAGCGGCATCCAGGCCCCGCCGAGTATTCCCGAGGCGGAAATGACGATCGATGTTATTGCCGGCGCGGACTTTTCGTTGAGGAGCGCGCCCACGATTATGCCTGAAAACACGTTGAGTATAAGGGCGGGCAACTGTTCTGCGGCAAGCAGCAAACAATCCGCAAAGCCGATATATCCCGAACCGATAAATAGCGAAATAACGTATCCCGCGACAATGCAGACGATTGTCTGAATCAGACCTAAAACGAACGCGGGGAGCGCGTAACCGATGACGAAGTCGATTTTTTTATCGGGGAGGTATAAAGCCGTTTCAGAAGAGAAGTGGTTTTATCTTTGGAAACGAGCAGACATTGCGTGAGCATGATGAACGAATATGAAAACGTTATCGCGCCCGGGATAAGCGACGGGAACTCGAAAACGGGAGATTTACCGCCCGAGTAGTGGTTTATTACGGCGAAAAGCGCGAGCATCGCGACGGGAAAAGCCAGACAAAATATATAAATAACGGGATCTCTCGTCATTTCCTTAAAGTTTCTTCCCGCAAAAATCAACGCCTTGTTATTCATTATCGTGTTTTTCTTGTTAATTTTGTCGTTCATAAATCGCCCTCCGTGATTTTTACGAACGCGTCCTCGAAGTTTTTCGTTCCCGCCGAAATTTTCAGTTCTTCCGGCGTTCCGGCGGCGAGGACTTCGCCTTTCGCCATTATCGCCACTTTGTCGCAAAGCGCTTCGGCTTCTTCGAGATAATGCGTTGTGAGAATAACGGTCGCTTTGCCTTTAAGGGATCTGATAATCTTCCACAACTCGCGCCTTGCGAGAACGTCCAGTCCCAAGGTCGGCTCGTCGAGAAAAAGAACTTTCGGTTTTGATATCATTCCGATTGCTATCGAAACTCGTCTTTTCCAACCGCCCGAAAGCGTTTTCGCCCTTTGGGAGAGAACTTCGCCGAGCGAAAATCCGTCGATTATCGAAGCGATATATTCTTTATCGTCCGTTCCGTACAATGCAGCGAAAAAGTCGAGATTTTCTTTCACGGTGAGATTCGGCGCGACGGCTGTTTCCTGCGGGGAAACGTCGGCGATTTTTTTAACTTCACACGGTTCGTCTGTCACCGAATACCCGTGAACGGTCGCTTTTCCATCCGAAGGTTCGATAAGGCAGGTGAGTATTTTTATCAGCGTGGTTTTGCCGGCGCCGTTCACGCCGAGAAGCCCGAAAAGCGAGTTTTCTTCTATCTCGAGCGAAACGTCTTTAAGGGCGTGAATCTGCCCGTAATATTTATTGATATTTTCTGTTATGATTTCGTGCATATCGTTTGTCCTTTATCCGGATTTATTGTTCTCGGTATTTATTTCTTGTTTCTTGTTCGCAAACCTTGCCGACAGAGCGGTGAAACTTTCCGTCAGAATATCCGAAACGTCTGCCTCGGATAAGTTGAGGTATTCCGTCGCTATCTGTGTCGCTATACCGTGAACGACGAGCCACATCATAAGGTGAAATTTCCTTGCGTCGGCATAGTCGATTTTATACCTTTCGGCAACTTTCTGCGATATCGCGTCGAACGCCGCGTCCTCTTTTTTCCCGTCTTCGTTCTTTCTCGAACGCATGAAAAGAGCCTTGAAAAGTTCGGGTTCTTTTCTTGCGAAATTGACGTATCCTATACCCGACGCCTTGTATGGCGGATACTGTCCCGATTGCACCTCTTTTTTCAAAAAGTCCTCGTATAAGTCGTTTATCGCGCTTAAAACACAGGCATCAAGTTCTTTTATATTGCCGAAATGGCGGCAAATCGGCTGAGTCGAAACGCCGGCGAAATCCGCAAGAGAGCGTATGCCGAGATTGTCGAATCCTTTTTCGCGAACCATTTCCACAGCTTTTCCGACGAGTTCTTCTTTCGTGTATTTTTCTTTCTTTCCCATTTTAACCTCAAAAATAACGTATGTTATTTTACTCTATAATAACACCTGTTATTTTAATTGTCAAGCGTTTGCGAAAGCGTGAACGATAAATATTTGCAAGCGACAAAAAACTTTTTTAAATAACAAAACTTCTCCTTTTTTGTCTTTTCAAAAAATTTATAATGGGCATATGGTTGTGTACGTAGAATACGTTGTGATAAACAATTTTATAATAGACTGCCTGCTGATTTTGTCGGCGAGGAAGGCGATGAACCTGCCTTTAAACAAAGCGTTCGTATGTCTGTCTGCGGCGGTCGGCGCGGCGTTCGCGGTCATCACGCCGCTGCTGAAAATGAACGCGGCGTTTACGTTTGTTCTTAAATTCTTTGCTGGCGCGCTCATGGTCCTCTTTTCGGGCAGGTTTCCGAATTTCAGGATTTACCTAAGGTGTTTTTATTTATTTTTGTTCTTCACGTTCGCGTTCGGCGGGGCGGTGTTCGGGGCGTTTTATTTTGCGGGGATAAGTTACGACATGTTTTCGAGAACGACGCCTGCGGAATCGGTTCTCACGATAATACTTCTGATTGTTTTCGTTATGTATTTCGTTGCCTGCGCGCTGATAAAAAAGTTATATAAAAGGAAAGAAATAACGAATTTCATAAGGAAATGCGAATTTACCGTCGGCGGAAGAATCTACATAGTAAACGGCTTTTTAGACAGCGGCAACAGACTGCGTTACAAAAACGACCCGATAATAATCGTATCGCCGAAATTCGCGGCGAAACTTATGAAAAACGAGGTGTTTTCGCTTGTCAGGCCGAGGTATTCGACGATATCTACGATCGCCGGCGAAAAGGTAATAAAAATATATAAGATAAGCAGAATAAAGATATATAACGGGACGAGCGTGAATATAATTAATAACGTAATGCTGGGCATTGCCGAGCGCGAATTTATGAGCGGCGGAGAATACGATCTTATTCTCGGAACTGTTTTCGCGTGAAACGTCGTCAAGTCGGGAGGAAAAGAAAATGTTGTCAAAAATAATCGCGATATTAAAAAGAATTTTTGCCGAAGAAGGCGGGGCGATCAATTACCTTTCGGGCGCGGAAGCGTTGCCGAGACCTTACACCGCCGACGAAGAGCAGGAACTTGTTTCCAGGCTCGGCGGCAACGACGACGCTGTCAGGCGGGGGCTTATCGAGCATAATCTCAGGCTCGTCGTTTACATAGCGAGGAAGTTCGACAACACCGGCGTGGAAACGGACGACCTTATCTCCGTGGGAACGATCGGGCTTATAAAAGCGGTCAACACGTTCAACGCGGGGAAGAACATAAAACTCGCCACTTACGCATCGAGGTGCATCGAGAACGAAATTCTCATGTATCTGAGGAGAATAGTGAAGTTGAAAGGCGAGGTTTCGCTCGACGAGCCTCTTAACGTGGATTGGGAAGGCAACGAGTTGCTTCTTTCGGACGTTCTCGGAACGGACAGCGACGTCGTTTATAAGGATATCGAACACGGCGTGGAAAAGGAAATGCTTATGGAGGCGATCTCGAAACTTTCCCCGCGCGAAAAACAGATAATGAACATGCGGTTCGGGCTGAACGGAACAGAGGAGAAAACCCAGAAAGAAGTCGCGGATATGCTCGGGATTTCGCAGAGTTACATATCGCGGCTGGAGAAGAAAATCGTCCTGAGATTAAGAAAAGAAATGGTAAAACTGAGTTAATTCGGGAAAAGCTGACAAAATATCCTATTGTTTTCTGCCGCGCGGAAGATAAAATGGTACATAGCCGAGAGGGATTGCGTCCCGGCGAGTTTTGGATTATCCGAACGCAATGCGGCTGCACGGAGGTTAAAAATTTATGAAACAAAAAGTTGAAATCTGCGGCATGGACACGTCGAGTCTGAAAAGACTTACGTTCAAAGAAAGCGAAGAGTTACTTATGAGAATCAAAGAGGGCGACGAAAAAGCCCGCGAGGAATTCATTCTCGCCAACGTCAGACTTGTTTTATCGATAATAAGAAGATTCGATAAGTCCAAGGTCAGCGCGGACGATATGTTTCAGGCGGGAATGATAGGGCTTATCAAATCGGTGGACAATTTCGACCTGTCCGTAGGCGTGCGTTTTTCAACGTATGCCGTACCGATGAATAGCGCGCATTGAAACGGTCGTTTTTCCCGAATTTGCGTAACATAATATCCGAATTTGCATAACAAATATAATATAAAAGAAAGCCGCCCGGAGCAATTATCCCGGGCGGTTTTTATGCCGAAGTCTGCTTCAGTCTCTGTCGTCGATTTTGTAGGTCGGAACAATGTCGTGCACTAAGCGTTTCATTTCGTCCGTTTCGGCGTAAGCGGCTTCGTAAAGTTCGTTGAGGTGATTCCAGAAAGACGATTCGTCGAACTTGAGCGGCTGAGCGATATTGATAAGCCCGTTCGGGGTTTTCTGCATGCCCTCTTCGTCCATGAGCCTTTCTTCGTAAAGTTTCTCGCCGGGGCGCAAACCGGTGCATTCGATTTTGATATCGACGTCGGGTTTGAAACCGGATAATTTGATAAGGTTATAAGCGAGGTCGTAAATTCTCACCGGTTTGCCCATATCAAGCACGAAAATCTGTCCGCCCTTGGCGTAAGCGCCCGCTTGCAGAACGAGCGAAACGGCTTCGGGAATAGTCATAAAATATCTTATGATATCCTTATGCGTAACCGTAACGGGTCCGCCCTCTTTTATCTGTTGTTTGAAAAGGGGAATAACCGAGCCGTTGGAGCCGAGAACGTTGCCGAAACGCACCGCCACGAATTTGGTTTTGCTGTGTCTGCCGAACGCCTGAATTATCATCTCGCATATTCTCTTCGTCGCGCCCATAACGTTCGTCGGGTTAACCGCCTTGTCCGTGGAAATCTGAACAAAGGTTTCAACTCCGCACGCGTCCGCGCAGCGGGCAACGTTGAACGTGCCGAAAACGTTGTTTTTAACCGCTTCGTTGGGGCTTGTTTCCATTAAGGGAACGTGTTTGTGCGCGGCGGCATGGAAAACTATCTGCGGGCGATATTTAGCAAAAACGTCCTTCATTTTTCCGTAATCTCTTACGCTCGCTATCAGTGTGACGAGATCGAGATTGCGGAGTTTCCTTTTGAGTTCCTGTTCGATGTTGTAAGCATTGTTCTCGTAAATATCGAGAATGATGAGCCTTTTGGGGTTGTGGCTTGCTATCTGACGGCATAGTTCGCTTCCGATCGAGCCGCCCCCGCCCGTGACGAGAACCGTTTTATCTTCGATATAGCCGATTATTTCGTTAATATCGACCGTAACCGGGTCGCGTCCGAGAAGGTCCTGAATGTCCACCTCGCGCATGCTCGAAACGGAAACCTGCCCGTCGGCAAGTTGATAAAGCCCCGGGAGAATTTTAACCGGACAACCCGCGTCGTTACATCTCGCGATTATTTTGCTCAGCCGTCTTTTGTCTACCGATGGCATCGTGACGTGAATTTCGTTCACGCTGTATTTTTTCGCGTATTTTTTTATCTCGTAAGTCGACCCGACGACTTTCACGCCGCACACCGATTTGCCGATTTTTTCCGGATCGTCGTCTATCGCGCAAACGGGGACGAAATCGGTTTTGTCGGAGGATTGCATTTCGGCGATGAGCGTCGCGCCCGATTTGCCCGCGCCGACGACCATAACTCTTTTCTTTTTCTCCACGTTGGTTGAAATATAATATTTGCCAACGTTGAACGCGCGTTTATAAAATCTCGTCATTCCCGTGAAGAGGAAGAGGAAAGACGCGTATACGAAACAAGTGGAGAAACCTATGACGTCGCGCCCGCTCAGGGCGGTGTAAATTATGTTGGCGACGAGAATACAGAATATCGCGAAGCAAAGCCTTAACGCGTCGATAATGCTCGCCGAACTGAATATGATGGAGTATAATCCCGAACATTTATAAACGAAAACGACGAGCGCGATATTGCCGAGGAACCAGATGAGAACGGACGCGTAATCGGTTTTCGGAGCGGATTCCTTCGTGATGATATATGCAAAAACCATTGATATGACTATCAGGGCCACGTCGATGCACAATATAAGTATTTTTTTAAACAAATCGTTTTTTCTGTGTTTCATAAAATTTCCGTTGTCGCCGTTGTTGCCGTCGGCGCGAATCAAGTTTAACCGTAATATAAACCACGTTATTACATTATAACACTTTTCTTATACTTTCGTCAAAGGTTTTCACCCGTTTTGCATAAATGACTAAAAATTAAAAAGAATTGAACGATATTGCCGTCTAATTATTGACTTTTCGGGAAATAAAGTATATTATGGTTGCAGAAAATATATTTCTCAAAAAGGAGTAAGTCTATGAATAAAAAGTCAATTAAAGACGTTGACGTAAAAGGCAAAAGATGTCTTGTCAGATGCGATTTCAACGTTCCTATGAAAGACGGCGTGATAACCGACGAAAACCGTATCAACGGCGCGCTTCCCACGATCAGATATCTTATGGAGCACGGCGCTAAGGTTATTCTTTGCTCGCATATGGGTAAACCCCACAACATATTCACCGAAGGCTTCGGGCTTAACAAAAAAGAAAAGAAAGCGGTCGAGGCTCTTCCCGAAAACGAAAGAGCGGCTGCGAAAGCGGAATATATCGCCAAGGCTCTCAAGGGCGACCTTAAAAAGTTCACTCTCGCGCCCGTAGCGAAAAGACTTAACGAACTCTTGGACGGCAAGGTTGCGTTCGCGACCGATATCGTCGGCGACGACGCGAAGGCTAAAGTCGCCGCTCTTAAAGAGGGCGAATGCGTTCTCCTCGAAAACCTTCGTTTCGATGCCGGCGAAGAGGGCAGAGATGAAGAATTCTGCAAAAAACTCGCGGCGTTTTGCGATATTTACGTTAACGACGCGTTCGGAACGGCTCATCGTTCTCACGCTTCCACGGCGGCTATCGTCGAATACGGATTCGTTAAAACGGCGGTTTGCGGCTTCCTTATCGAAAAGGAACTTTCCGTTATGGCGGACGCTCTCGAACACCCGGTAAGACCTTTCGTCGCAATCTTGGGCGGAGCGAAAGTCGCCGACAAACTCAACGTTATTTCCAACCTTCTCGAGAAGTGCGACACGCTTATAATCGGCGGCGGAATGGCTTACACCTTCCTCAAAGCGCAGGGTTATGAAGTGGGAACTTCGCTTGTGGACGACACGAAACTCGATTACTGCAAGGAAATGATGGCAAAGGCGAAAGCCGAAGGCAAGAAACTTCTTCTTCCCATCGACGGCGTTCAGGTCAAGGCGTTCCCCGATCCTATCGACGCTCCCGTCGAAACTTTCGTAAGAAAAGTCGGAGAATTCAATCCGGATATGGAATCGTGCGATATCGGACCCGAAACCGCTAAACTTTACGCCGACGCGCTCGTCGGAGCAAAGACGATTATCTGGAACGGACCTATGGGCGTGTTTGAAAATCCCACGCTTGCCGCCGGCACCAACGCTATCGCAAAGGCTATGGCAGAATGTGAAGGCGCAACCACCATTATCGGCGGCGGCGACAGCGCGGCTGCGGTCGCTCAACTCGGTTATGCCGACAAGATGACGCACATTTCTACGGGCGGCGGCGCTTCTCTCGAACTCTTCGAAGGAAAGAAACTTCCCGGTATCGAATGCCTTAACGATAAAGACTGATTAATTTTTGGAGTTTAATACAATATGAGAAAACCGATAATCGCAGGAAACTGGAAAATGAATAAAACCATGGCGGAAACCAAGGATATGATTTCCGCTCTTAAACCCCTTGTCGAAAACGCCGATTGCGACGTCGTGCTTTGCGTTCCGTTCACGGATCTGCAAACCGCAAAAAAAGCGGCTAAGGGTTCAAACATAAAGATCGGCGCGGAAAACGTGCACTGGGCTGAAAAAGGCGCGTTCACGGGCGAAGTGTCCGCGGATATGCTCAAAGAACTCAAAGTCGATTACGTTATAATCGGTCACAGCGAAAGAAGACAGTATTTCGGCGAAACCGACGAAACCGTGAACAAGAGAGTTCAGGCTGCGCTCAACGCAAAGATTAAACCTATCGTCTGCGTGGGCGAAACCGAAGCGGAAAGAGAAGGCGGTCTTACCGAGAAAGTTCTCGAAAGACAGATCGTCGAAGGTCTTAAAGGATTCAAGTCCAAGGATTTCGATAAAATCGTCATCGCCTACGAACCCGTCTGGGCTATCGGAACGGGCAAAACCGCAACGGCTACCGACGCTAATAACACGATCGGTTATATCAGACATATCCTTGCGAAGAAGTTCCACAGATCGATTGCCGAAAAGACGAGAGTTCAATACGGCGGCTCGATGAACGTTAAAAACTGCAAAGAACTTATGGCTCAGGAGGAAATCGACGGCGGTCTTATCGGCGGCGCTTCCTTAAAGGCCGACGACTTTGCGTTTATCGTAAATTACAACAAATAAAACGGAATCGGGCGGGAAAAATTTTCCGCCCGTTTTTAAAGCGGAAACCGAAAGGAGATAATATTATGAAAATGAAAACAAGACCCGTTTGTCTTTTCATTATGGACGGTTACGGGCTTAATCCCGATAAAAAGGGCAACGCAATCGAAATAGCGAACGAGGGCGTTATAAAAAATCTTATGGCAAAATATCCTTCGGCGACTCTCGGCGCAAGCGGTCTTTGCGTAGGTCTCCCCGACGGGCAGATGGGTAACAGCGAAGTCGGACATCTCAATATGGGCGCCGGCAGAATCGTATATCAGGATCTTACCAGAATAACCAAATCCATTCAGGACGGCGATTTCTTTGAAAACGAAGAACTCATCAAAGCCATGGACGGCGCAAAGAACGGAGGCAAGAAACTTCATCTTTTCGGCTTGTTGTCGTCCGGCGGCGTTCACAGCCATATAACTCATCTTTTCGCTTTGCTCGAAATGGCTAAAAGAAGGGGACTTACCGAAGTTTACGTCCACGCTTTTATGGACGGCAGGGACGTTCCCCCCACGAGCGGAATCGATTTCGTTAAAGAACTCGAAGCGGAAATCAAAAAGGTCGGCGCAGGCAAAATCGCCACGGTAAGCGGCAGATATTACGCTATGGACAGAGATAATCGTTGGGAAAGAGTAGTCAAGGCTTACGAAGCGTTGACGCTCGGCAACGGCGTTAAAGCGAACAGCGCGGAAGAAGCCGTCGAAAACAGTTATAAAAACGAAGTGACGGATGAGTTTATCGTTCCCGCCAACATATATGAAAACGGCAAACCTGTCGGGCTTGTCGAAAAAGGCGATTCGGTTATATTCTTTAACTTCCGTCCGGACAGAGCGAGAGAAATCACGAGGGCGTTTACGGAAGAGGAGTTCGGCGGTTTTGAAAGAAAGACCGGGTATCTCGGACTTAATTACGTCGGATTCACCAAGTACGACGAAACTTTCCATCACGTTGCGATAGCGTTCAAAAAGCAGGAACTTCACAACACGCTCGGCAAATACCTTTCCGATAAGGGCTATACGCAACTTCGTATCGCCGAAACCGAAAAATACGCGCACGTAACGTTCTTCTTCAACGGCGGCGTCGAGGCGCCCGAAAAGAATGAGTACAGAGATCTTATTCCTTCGCCGAAGGTTGCCACGTATGATCTTCAGCCTGAAATGAGCGCGTATCTCGTAACCGATAAAGTGCTTGAAGAAATCGCTTCCGATAAGTTTGACGTAATCATTCTCAACTATGCAAACTGCGATATGGTCGGACATACCGGCGTTCTGGACGCGGCTGTAAAGGCTGTTAAAACCGTCGAGGATTGCATAGGGAAGATAACCGACGCCGTACTCAAAAAGGGCGGCAGTTGCATCGTAACCGCCGACCACGGAAACGCGGACAAGATGATCGACACCGACGGCGAACCTTTCACTGCGCACACTACGAACCGCGTCCCCGTAATTCTGGTAAGCGAACAGTACAAGAACGTCAGACTCAGAGAGGACGGCGTGCTTGCCGATCTTGCGCCCACGCTTCTCGAAATGATGGGCGAAACTATCCCTGCGGAGATGACCGGTAAGTCGTTGATTGTTAAATAAAAGCCTCGTTAATCGACTTATAGGCCGACTTTTGTGGTTTATTTCGGCGGACTGCGATGTTTCATCTCAGTTCGCCGAGATTTTTACCGGTAAATTTTCACGCGTAATTATATTTCCTGTTTTGCCGAACGACGCATGGCGGATTACAAGTAAAGTATCTAAAATTATTTTTGATTTTTTTAACAACATCGGTAATCAACTCCTTCCGAGGTTGATTATAACACAAATAACTGGAAAAGTACAGAAGTATCAATAGGTTTAATCATATCTTGCATCTTTGAAAGTGATGGATATTGTGTTGAATCAAGTGGTTTAGACATTGTTGCTATTCCTGAAAGTCTAGCTTCTTCGTTTTTAATCGTAGACATCCAATTTGTTACTCCGAAAAATCGTGGTTATGTCATTTCTGCATAACTCTCATAGTCGCCTATGAGTTCAGACTGTGCCTTCAACCTGTGGGAAAGGTTGCTCCGTGTCCAGTCGTTACACCTCCCCGTAGTGGGTTTGGCTCGGCGTTGTCTATATTTATTACATTTTAGCACAATATGGTTAATTTTGCAACAGATGAACAAAAATCAGCATAAACGAAAGGAAGTGAGGGAATGAACATAATAGAAGCAACACGCAAGGCATTAAAAGAGGGCGTAGGAATAAAGAATAAGAATGATATTACGCAGAATTATTTATTACCTACAAATACAAGAGAATGTTATATTGTTGTTCCGATTGGGTTTGCTGTAGGTAATAACACCAAAGCCGTACCACGTTGGAATCCTAAAGCAGAAGATATACTTTCAAATGATTGGGAGTTATATCCGCATAAAACGGTATAACCCCCACAAAGTATTACTGTTTTAAACAGAACTCGTATGCTACATCATCTGCGTCTTGGACTGAATAAATAAAACCGTCTTGAATTAGATTTCGGAGCATAACATCTAACTCATCTTTAGGAATTTTAAGGTCGTCCATTACATCATAAAAACATATAGAAATGTATTTGTCGTGAGTTTTGTAAAAATCAAGAATATAATTCTTCAATGCTTCCATATATAATCACCTCCATTCTGTGGTGATTATAGCATAATATCAAGAATTTTACAATGAGAGATAGAAAGTAGGTGAAAAACAATGGCAAAAGTAATGGTAGAAGTAAAGCAAGTAGATTTGAAAACATTCCGCACGATGTTCGGAATACCGGAGCATACTGTACAACGTTGGGTACACACCAAGAATTTTCCGGCATACAAGTTGGGTCAGAAATGGTACGTTGATGTGAAAGCATTTGAAAAGTGGCGTGAAACAGAACACGCCAACAGCTATAAGTATGCGTAAAGTATAATCAAATACCTTGCAGGCAGACAAGGGCTGTCCGCAGTATTATACCGCAAAAAAGTCAATTTTTCTTTTCCCTAAAAAGTTTGAATTTTAATGAAATCTGTTTTGCGGACGGCTCCTGTGTGCCTGTGAGGTCAAGTGAAAGAGAGGTAAACAAATGAACACAATAGGAATTGCGCTGATTAGTTTCGGTGTGGGACTGATAATCAGCTTAAAGCTGATGAAAGAGGACGAGAAGAAACGAAAGCGGGGTAAAAGAGATGTTTAAGTTAATAAGAGAAATTCGCCGAAATATGTCAGTTATGAATATAGACGGTATAAGAATTTTAGCAGAAGTGGCAAGAGATATTGTATGTAATAAAAAATATCGTAAGGCGGACGGTGAATTAACACCGGAGCAGTTCGACAGACAGGTTAAGCAAGTCTTGGAAATCGTAAAAAGAAACGAGGCGTGCAATGTCTGAAAGATTTAAGTATGTTATATCAGTTGTTGTATTTAGTATGATACTGATTATGACAGAATTTATAATGATGAATATGATTGGGAGGTGAAAGAGAATGAATGACGAAGTAGAGAACTACAATAATGAAGAATTTATCGAGATATTAACTGCACTTGGCAGTAACACAAAAATATTGATTAATGGTAGTACTGATTTTGAAATACGCCATTCGTGGAATAACGGTGAGCCGTATATCAATATTGTTACAAAAGAAAAAGACCGTTAGAGCTGGCACTCGTAAACGGTCAAATAACAAAAGCACAGATTAA
>ERZ780139.1530-NODE-1530-length-19617-cov-3.772211_pt1 | contig 19617 bp, 18 predicted proteins | sample MGYA00511476_ERZ780139 | MGnify/ENA primary metagenome ERZ780139 (study PRJEB29588, sample SAMEA2158190) | human gut metagenome | biome: human gut; feature: human-associated habitat; material: faeces | place: Denmark | collected 2008/2010 ... | reverse complement strand
CGATGCTCACCAAGTCCACCCCGGAGGGCGCGCGCGACTACCTCGTGCCGTCCCGCGTACATCCGGGCAAGTTCTACGCCCTGCCGCAGTCTCCGCAGCAGTACAAGCAGCTGCTCATGCTGTCCGGCATGGACCGCTACATCCAGATCACCCGCTGCTTCCGCGACGAGGACCTGCGCGCCGACCGTCAGCCGGAGTTTACCCAGATCGACCTTGAGATGTCGTTCGTCGAGCAGGACGACGTTATCGCAGTAAACGAGGGCTTCCTCCAGCGCGTATTCAAGGAAGTGCTCGATGTTGATATTCAGCTGCCGCTGCCGCGCATGACCTGGCAGGACGCGATGGACAAGTACGGCTCGGATAAGCCGGACGTCCGCTTCGGCTTTGAAATCAAGGATATTTCCGACATTGCAAAGGACTGCTCGTTCAAGGTGTTCAAGGATACCGTCGAGAACGGCGGCACGGTCCGTCTCATCAACGTAAACGGCTATGCGGACAAGTTCCCGCGCAAGGAGATCGACAAGCTCGGCGAGTTTGTCAAGACTTACCGCGCAAAGGGCCTCGCGTGGATGAAGCTCGCCGCTGACGGCAGCATGACCTCTTCCTTTGCGAAGTTCCTGTCCGAGGACGAGATTGCGGCCATCAAGGAGCGTGCAGGCGCGAAGGAGAACGACCTGCTGTTCGTTGTCGCTGACAGCGATTGGCAGACCGCAGTGACCGCTCTGGGCGCGCTGCGCTGCGAGCTGGCAAAGCGTCTGGGTCTTGCCAAGAAGGACGACTTCAAGCTCCTGTGGGTCACCGAGTTCCCGCAGTTCGAGTACAGCGAGGAGGAGAACCGTCTCGTTGCCATGCACCATCCGTTCACCGCGCCGATGGACGAGGATATTCCGCTGCTCGACACCGACCCGGCCAAGGTCCGCGCCAAGGCATACGACATTATCCTGAACGGCTGCGAGCTGGGCGGCGGCTCTATCCGTATCCATGATCCCGAGCTTCAGACCAAGATGTTCGAGGCGCTCGGCTTCACCGAGGAGAAGGCCAAGGAGCAGTTCGGCCACCTCATCACGGCGTTCTCCTACGGTGCACCTCCGCACGGCGGTCTGGCTTACGGTCTTGACCGTCTGGTTATGCATATGGTACATGCAGATTCCATCCGTGATGTTATCGCATTCCCGAAAGTAAAGGATGCATCCGACCTTATGTCCAATGCCCCGGATATCGTAGATGAGAAGCAGTTAGAGGAACTGTGCATCAAAGTGGATGAGAAAGAAGTAGAAGAAAAAGAAGCAGAAGAAGCTGCAGAAAAATAAAGAAACAGATAAAGCATGTTTCTCACATAAATAAAAGAGTTATTGTATCACAGAATTTTAAACCGTGGTACAATAACTCTTTTTAGTTGCCAGACATCCGTAAGAAGCTGACTTTGACCGGTTTGTATCTGCCGGTGTTTTATCGATATTCACCCATATAGAACAATGCAATCGTTCCAGGACCGGAATGTGCACCGATGGTTGAACCGACATAATTGATTAAGAAGCTGTCGATGCCAAAACGTTCTTTTACAAGATTTGCAACAAACTGTGCATCTTCTAAAGCATCACCATGGCTGATAAATACGATATCATTCTGATCACGGTAAGAACCCATTTTCTCTTCCATATAATCCACCAATGCATGCAAGGATTTTTTACGTCCTCTCACCTTGCCGATGACGATCAGGTGTCCTTCATTATCCACATGGAGCTTGGGCTTAATACCTGCTAATGTTCCCACGACTGCTGTTGCCCTGCTGACACGGCCTCCGCGGTAGAGGTGATACAGATCATCCACGGTAAATACATGCACCAGATGCAGACGGTTATTTTTCACCCACTCTGCCACTTCTTCCAGGGACTTGCCCTGGTCTCTTAAGGTAACTGCCTTATGCACTAACAGTCCCTCTCCCAAAGAAGCACACAGGCTGTCAATGACAATGATCCTGCAATCCGGCTGTTCCTCCATAATCTCTTCCGCTGCTACGCGCATACTGTTATAGGTACCGCTCAATCCAGAAGAAAAGGCGATGCACAGGATCGCTTTGTTCTCCTTTAAATATTTCAGGAAATGATTCTTTGCTTCCTCCGGATTCACCTGGGAAGTGGTGGGCATTTTGCCGTTTCTCATCAGTGCATAGAACTCTTTCTCGGGAAGTTCCTGTCCCTGCCCATAAGTCACACCATCCATAATATAACTGAGATTTATACATCCAAGGTCATGTTCTTGCAGATATTCTGCGGGGAGATCTGCTGTACTGTCTGTAACGATTTTAAACATTGATTGCCTCCTGATATTATAAATTTTATGGCTCTTCTTTTGCGCCATTATATCATTGACAGGCAACCTTTTCAATTTTGCCAACAAAAGTGATACATTTTGTCACATTTAGTATCCTCATAACTAAGTTCCATCCGTCCATCGACATACTGCATGTTCTGTGGCATAAAAAATCCCCCTTTGGGTACATATCACAACTTCATCATGTCCCATTCGGGGGATTTTACTCTTATGAATTATTTTGTAGTACTTCCGAAGCCACCGTTGCGAATGCCTTCCGCATCATCGTCCTCTGTGATACCGTACTGCATGAAAATTCCCTGGGCAAATCCGGTTCCTGCAGGGATCTCCACTGTCTTGCCCTCGTTAGAATCATTGGTGATCTTCATGAAAATATGACCTTCATTGTCCGAAAAGAAATAATCACTGTCAATGATGCCAACCGTATTGTTCATCTGCAGTCTGTATTTAAAGCCCAGTCCGCTTCTGGGGTAGATCTGCAGTACCCAGTCTTCCTGCATCTCCGCCCGGATACCGGTCGGGATCTTAATAGTCTCTCCGGGTGTCAGTTTAAAAGTAAACGGGGCAAAGAAATCATATCCGGCGCTTCCTTTCGTAGCTCTCTTCGGAAGCTTCAGAGCCTCGTACATTTCCTTGATCTGTTCCTCCGTATACTGCGGATATTCCTCCTGCATGGCAGTCATAAACTGTGCAGGACTCACAAAATGAAATTTAGCAATTCTATGCATGGTTAATCTTTCCTTTACTTATAATCTCCGCAGTGCAGTACTGCATCTTCCGGATGTTCTCCGGCAAGTGTCTTCTTCACATCGATCACCCGCTGGTTCTTACTGCCCTTCCACAGAAGCTTTACATCTTTTTCTTCCACATGGAACTCTCCGTCCACCACGACATCCACATATTGCATGATCGGCAGATCGTAAATGTCCTCCCAACTGTCTCCGGTATACATCCAGATCGTCTTCTCCGGAAACTTTTCCCGGATCAGCTCATACTGATGCTCACTGGCTCTCGTTCCGAAGACCTCCCCATCCTGCTCGTACAGACGCGTAAAAATCTTCAGCAGATGTTCATCCGCCTTCCGTGCACAGAAAATGACCTCCGCAAATCCGCTCCGGATTTCACGGTGCGTATCCAGCTTCGCATATCCCATCTCCTCGAATGGCTCTTTTTTGAAATATTTTTCTGCCTCCTCGATCGAAATTTCGTTGTTTTTTACTTTTTCTAATACCTCTCTTGCCTCCAAAGCATTCACCTCGTTTTCGTTTTTTCCTTTTTTTCACACCCACATACAATACAACATAAAAAGAAAGCCGAAACCTCTGCTTTGTCAGAACCTTCTCTTTTCTGACACCGCAAATCTCCAGCTTTCTTTATTCTAAACTATAAAGTGCACTTTAAGTCAAGCAGATTCTATACACAGTATACCGTTCTTTTCCCGTTCCTGCAATCCCTTCTTTTCGCGGCTTTATCCGGCATACGGAAGATCTGCAAAATATGCATGCTCATCTACCCCGTGAATCATATAAGTATATCCGTCTTCTGTCTCCACTTCAATCCGGCACTGTGTTCCATACGAAGTTTCTGCATCCAGATACGTTTCTTTATCGGTTTCCTGTGGGATCAGTTCCGTACCTGCCGGAAGGACTCTGTTTTCTGTGCTTCCGTCTTCGTTTTGAACGATAACTTCCAGTTCCTGCTTCAGAACGAGCGGTTTTTTGTCCCAGATAATTTTCCACGCATCTTCTTTCGCCTCCGGGAGCCCCTCGCTTCCGATCCCGACATTCCGTTCCCCTTTATACGTTCCCAGCAGATTGATTCTTTCCACCCAGGAAAACGCATTGACATCTTCTATACCGTTATCTCCAATTCTTCCATCCAGACAGCCAAGGTCCACAGCTTCATCCGATGATACCCGGAAAACGGTTACCGAATATAGTCCGTCTTCGTGATACGATTCCTGATACAAATAGTGGCCACCACTCTTTGTTCGTATTATCCAGGTTGCTTCATATCCGCCCAGGATCTCGAACTGCTTCACATGCTCTCCATAGTTGAGCGTCAGAATATACTTATAGTTTTCGAAGTCATGACCATTTTTCCCATCACCCTCAAAAGAAAAAGAAACTTCTTCCTCTGACGCATCCCCGTCCAGATCATCCCGGTAGATTTCTCCCTCTTCCAGTTTTACGGCGGAAGCTCCTTTTTCGTTTTTTCCTTCTTCGTCGGTCTCCAAACCATCCCCGGCCTCTTTCACCGCATCTCCATCCGATCCCACATCATCTGATTTTGCCTCTGGTTCACCGGATGCTGCACTCTCCGATACGCTCACCGAATTTTGTTTGGTTTCCTGCCCTGTCTGATTTCCGCATCCGCCTGCCATCAGTGCCGCCAGACACACTGCTGTTACCCATGCATACCGTCTCATAAAAATCCTCCCTTCCGATTTTTGGCTTTCGTTTCTGATACTCCCATTATATCAAACGATCTCCCCACCATGCAATCCATCTTAGAAATCGTAAGGCAACTTAAGACAAACGTAAGAATCCCCGCCCATGCAGCATAATCTGCCGCACGGACGGGGATTCGTTTAACTGTATTCCGCTGTCTTATTTCTCTGCTTCTCTTTTCTTATCCAGTTTTACATTGCGGAAGTACAGCACCATATCTACCGTGATCTCTGCAATGTTCAGGAAATAGAAAGCCCACGCAAGGAAAAAGATCCAGTCTTTGTCCGGGTTGTTCATATAGCTGATGAATTTGTTGGCAATACCGAAAATATATCCGATCCAGATGAACACCTCAAAGTAAAGGCTCTTTCCTTTTGCTGTTCTTGAAGTCCAGGATTTATAAATGGACAGCGGCCAGGACAGGCCAAAGCACAGGATCATCAGTGCTTCCAGTAAGTGGCTTATCATTTCTACAGTCATGTTTTTCTTCCTCTTTCATTTCTTTTTCTGCCGAAAGTCGCTTGCAAGTGTCAATGCCCTGATGCCTTTTCAGCTTGAGAGCTGTCTGATTTTTTCAGACAGCTCTATGGTCTCTCTTGTATTATGCTATTTCGTCGTTATCATCATTCACAGATACCCGTCGAAGCATAACCTTTAGTCTTCTTTATGCGCTTCTAAATACTCTTTTCTTCCCATCTCATACAGGTTATTTCCCTCACAGTCGATGATAACGAAAAGCGGCATATCCTCTACTTCCAGACGGCGAAGTGCCTCTGCACCGAGATCTTCGTATGCGATCAGCTCTGCTTTTTTGATGCATTTTGCAAGCAGTGCGCCGGCTCCGCCGATGGCTCCGAAGTATACGCCATGATATTTCTTCATGGCTTCTACAACTTCCGGAAGACGTGCGCCCTTACCGATCATTCCTCTTGCGCCTACGGACATCATGGTCGGAGCATACGCATCCATACGGCCGCTGGTGGTAGGACCTGCAGATCCGATGACCTGGCCTGGTTTTGCAGGGGTCGGTCCTACGTAGTAAATCGTAGCGTCTGTCGGATCAAACGGGATTTTTTCTCCTCTTGCGAGCGCTTCACACATTCTCTTATGTCCGGCGTCACGGGAAGTATAGATAGTTCCGGTCAGATATACGGTATCTCCGGCATGCAGTGTTTTTGCCAGTTCTTCTGTTAAAGGCAGCTGAATATGTTTTTCCATGATCAGATCACCTCCGTTTTATGACGGGTAACATGGCAGTTGATGTTGACTGCACACGGCATTCCCGCGATATGAGTCGGCATTGTCTCGATGTTGAGGCCGATGGCTGTGGTTTTTCCGCCGAAGCCCTGCGGTCCGATGCCGAGTTTGTTGACTTTCTCCAGCATTTCTTTTTCCAGATCTGCGTAGAACGGATCCGGGTTCTCGGAATCGATCGGGCGCATCAGTGCTTTTTTCGCAAGCAGTGCACATTTATCGAAGGTTCCACCGATACCAACGCCGACTACCATAGGCGGGCATGGGTTCGGGCCTGCTGTTTCAACAACTTCCAGGATGAAATCCTTGATTCCCTGAAGACCTGCGGACGGTTTGAACATACGGATCATACTCATATTTTCGCTTCCGAAGCCTTTCGGGCCTACGGTAACTTTGATCTGCTCGCCAGGAACGATCTCGGTGTAGAGCATAGCCGGTGTATTGTCGCCGGTGTTTCCTCTTCTGACCGGATCTTTGACAACGGATTTTCTTAAGTATCCTTTGTCATATCCTCTTCTGACACCTTCGTTGACTGCCTCTGCAAGATCCCCTCCTGCAATGTGCACATCCTGTCCGATTTCCAGGAAAACACATGCCATTCCGGTATCCTGGCAGATCGGCACGTTCTGTGCGTCTGCGATCTCATAGTTTTCTACGATTTTGTCCAGAACACCTTTTGCAATCTCGCCATCCTCGCAGGCACGGCAGCCTGTGATGGCACATTTTACGTCTTCCGGAAGATGGTAGTTTGCTTCGATACAAAGTTTCTCTACCACATCCGTAATGGTACTAGCCTGAATTTCACGCATGGGATTCTCCACCTTTCTTTCCTTGCTATTTTATCATACCGATCATCCAATGGATTTTCAGCACGGAAAGCGTGTCCAGGGACAGTATTTCTGCCCCGGGCCACGCTTTTTCGCGGTTACTGCATTTTACAGGTGTCTCTTTCCTGCATAATCCGGCAGAAGCTGCGGAGATACCATACCGGTGTCAATGCCTGCCTCTTTTAAGGTCTCAGCATATTTCTCCACATGATCCAGATTCATCTTTCCAAGTGTTACGTCTTTTGCTTTTGCTGCTGCAGCTTTTCCTGCATCACGGCCAAATACGATAACATCCAGCAGAGAGTTACCCATCAGACGGTTTCTTCCGTGGATTCCTCCAACTGCCTCACCTGCTACGAGCAGGTTGCTTACGGTGTTGGTAAAGCCTTCGCCGTTGATTTCCAGTCCACCGTTCTGATAATGCAGCGTCGGGTAAACCAGGATCGGCTCTTTTCTCATATCGATGCCATACTGCATGAACATACGGAACATAGCCGGGATTCTCTTCTCAATGGTGCCTTCTCCGTGGATCAGCTCGATCATTGGAGTATCCAGCCATACAGCCTTGCCCTGTGGAGTCTCAACGCCCTCGTTGCGGTCGTCGGAGCACTCGCGGATGATGCTTGCTGCAGATACATCACGGGTTTCCAGCGGATGCATGAATGCTTCGCCGTCTACGTTTACGAGCATTGCGCCCAGAGAACGTACTTTCTCGGTTACCAGAGCACCGAAGATCTGAGCCGGGTAAGCAGCTCCGGTCGGATGGTACTGAATGGTATCCTGATACAGAAGCGGAGCGCCTGCACGGTATCCAAGGATCAGACCGTCAGCGGTTGCACCGTAATGGTTGGAGGTTGGGAAGTTGTTGTAGTGAAGGCGTCCTGCACCACCGGTTGCAATGATAACTGTTTTTGCCTTTGCTACCTGGTACTCGCCAGTCTCCATGTTCTGGAGAACAGCACCTGCAACCTGTCCCTTATCGTCTTTGATCAGTTCTACTGCGGAAGAGAACTCGATTACCGGAATACCGCGGTTGATGACTTCATCACGCAGTGTTCTCATGATCTCTGCTCCAGAGTAGTCACGGCATGCATGCATACGTTTTCTGGAAGTTCCGCCGCCGTGCGTAGTTACCATACGGCCATTCTCATCTTTATCAAACATAACGCCCAGGTTTTCCAGCCAGGAGATTGCATCCGGAGCTTCCATAACCAGTTTGCGGAGCAGTTCCGGTCTTGCAGCAAAGTGTCCGCCGCCGAACGCATCCAGATAATGCTGTGCCGGGGAATCGTTTTCTTTGTCCGCTGCCTGGATTCCACCTTCTGCCATCATGGTATTTGCATCACCAATTCTCAGTTTGGTGGTAATCATAACGTTTGCGCCAGCCTCGTGAGCCTCGATAGCTGCAGAAGAACCTGCTCCACCGGCACCGATAACCAGTACATCTACGTCATAATCTACTTTGTCAAGGTCGATGTCAACACCGAGGATACGGCTGTTGGACTCCAGCAGATAGCCGAGCTCTGTCGGAACTTTCTCGCCTTTGTTCGGACCGACTTTCAGGGTGATGAAGCCTTCCTCTTTATAGTCCGGATGATATGCTGCAAGAAGGGCATCTTTCTCATCCGCTGTCATTCTTCTTGGCTCTGTTGCCATTCTCTGGGCTCTGGTAGCTTCTACCTTTTTAATAGAGTCCTGCATATTGGCCAGTGTATACATTCGAAATTCCCTCCTTATTTCTCGATCTCACGGTTGTTGTAAAGTTCCTGCATTTCTTCGATCGGTTTCTGCATAACCTGCTCGATCAGATCATCGAATTTTCCTTCTTTGATCTCTGCTACACGGTTCTTTACATGTTCAGACTTCGGAGCAATGTATTTTCCGTTCAGACGTCTTGCCAGTTCTCCTACCATCGGATGGGAGATACCAGCCGGACAGCGGGATGCACAGATTCCGCAGCCGATGCAGTCGAAGGACTCTTCTGCACATTTCTTGAAGTCGCCTCTCTGTGCGTATGCAATATACTGCATAACGTTCAGGCTCTGCGGACATCCTTTGGTACATGCATTACATCCAACGCAGCTGTAGATTTCCGGATACAGATCCATCATGACTCTCTGCTCTGCGCTGATCTCTTCGATATCGTATGTTCTCTTGTCGATCGGATAGAACGGAAGGCTTGCGATATACATGCCGTCTTCTACCTGTGTCTGACATGCCAGACAGGTTTTCAGTTCATTTTTTCCTTTGATTCTGTAGATGGTCGCACATGCACCGCAGAATCCGTGACGGCATCCGCATCCGCGTTTTAACTGATATCCGGCGTACTCCATAGCGGTCATGATGGTCAGATCGCCAGGTACGGAATACTTTTTGCCGTAAACGTAAATATTTACCATTTCCTGCATTTTCTTCAACCTCCGTTTAATATTCGTTCGGTAATTCGTCAATCTCGTCGCAGCGGAAAACCGGGCCGTCTTTGCAGACGTATTTGTCTCCGATGTTGCAGCGGCCGCATTTTCCGATACCGCATTTCATACGAAGCTCCAAAGTGGTGTAAACCTGTGTTTTCTCATAGCCCAGCTCCTGAAGTCCCTGAAGAACAAATTTGATCATGATCGGCGGTCCGCAGATCAGAGCTGTTTTGTCAACAGACATATTCAGTTCTTTTACATAGTTCGGAACGAATCCTACATGGCCGTCCCAGCCTTCCTGTTCACGGTCGATCGTCAGATGCACGTTGACATCTTTTGCTTTCGCCCATACTTCCTGGATCTCTTTTAACTGTACCAGATCGTCTTTGGAACGGGAACCGTAAACGATATCTACGGTACCGTAGTTATCACGATTGTCCAGTACGTAATTAATAACAGAACGCAGTGGAGCAAGTCCGATACCTCCGGCGATGAACAGCAGATCCTGTCCTTTTAATACGGTTTCTACCGGGAAATGATTTCCATACGGTCCACGAACCAGGATTTCATCTCCTACGGACATGTTGTGAAGATAATTCGTTAAAGTACCGCACTCCTTGATGGAGAACTCCTGGTACTCTTTGTTTGTCGGGGAAGAGGTAATGGAAAACAGTGCCTCTCCGACACCCGGTACACAGAGCATTGCGCACTGGCCAGGCATATGTTCAAACAGCTTGGTGCCGTCCGGACGAACGATACGGAATGTTTTTACGTCCGGTGTTTCGCGGCGGATATCTGTGATGATACCGACCTGCGGCAGCAAAGCGTTTTTCTTTTCTTCGCTTCCACAACTACAATTGCACATTTACTTGGTACCTCCCATGCGTTTGATTACTTTGACAATGTTCAGCGACTGCGGGCATTTCTCTACGCAGCGTCCACATCCGACGCAGGAATACATTCCGTCGTTGTTGTCCGGGAAGTATACCAGTTTGTGCATGAAACGCTGACGGAAACGCTGCAGCTGTGTGGTACGGTTGTTTCCTGCTGCCATCATGGTGAAATCAGAGTACATGCAGGAATCCCAGCAGCGGTAACGCTGTACACCGTTTCCGGTGTTAAAGTCTTTGATATCGTAGCACTGGCAGGTCGGGCAGGAGAACGTACAGGTTCCGCAGCCTAAGCAGGCATCGGAAAGTTCTTTCCACTTCGGATCGTCAAAACGTTCTTTTGTCTTGCCAACGCCCCATCCCTCGAGGGAAAGGTTGCTGTTTGGCATCTTGTCGATCAGAGTACGGATTGCTTCTTTCTCAGCCTCTACTTCTTTGGTAAGATCCTGCTCGGTCAGGTAAGCTTTTACAAGCTCGGTCAGTTTCTGGCCTTTTTCGGTTTTTGCTTCCCATGCATAACCGTCAGCTACCTGCCACATAGCAACATCTGCTGCCGGTTCTGCAGCATCGATGCCGAAGGTTTTACAGAAGCAGCTGTCTTCCGGCTCATGACAAGCCAGGGAAACAACGATGCCGTGCTCTCTTCTTGCTGCATAGTAAACGTCTGCAGGCTCGCTTAAGAAAACGCGGTCCAGAACATCGAACGCTCTGACATCGCACGGACGAACGCCGAAGATAGCAAACGGTGCGTCTTTTAATGCAGCCGGTTCAATGCTGGTTTTATTTGCCTTCTGATAGCAGGAGTAAAGAATTTCACTCTGCGGGAAAAAGGCATCTTTCGGGGATTTTACGGTTTTTAAGGTATCGAGATCCACGTCTGCGTCCTCGGTCCAGAAACCGAAATTGGTAATTCCATTGTTTTGTACCGGAAGGAAAAGATCCATCTCCTTTGCAACAGCGGCAAGGAGCTCCGGCATTTTTTCTCTGCTAATCTGATACATCCCTTAACCCCTTTCCTTAACGATACTTGGCTCTACATCTTCCTGTGTGAAGTTGGTGAGCGGTGCACGGCTGTCGGTATCGGCGCCTGCCTGATACTCTCCGTAGAACTCGTCGATATCTTTGATGAATTTACGGTTCAGCAGGTGCAGCGGAATGTGCTGCGGACATACACGGGAACACTCGCCACAGTCGGTGCAGCGTCCGGCAACGTGGAATGCACGGATAATGTGGAACATCTGCTCTTCAAATGTAGTCGTATTTGCTTTCTGTGCGGTATCGTAACGGTCATTATCGAAGACACATTTGATACAGCTGCAGGCCGGACATACGTTACGGCATGCATTACAGCGGATACAGCGGGACAGTTCGTTCTGCCAGAATGCGAAACGCTCTTCCGGAGCCATTGCCTCGAGCTTCTCAACCAGTTCAAAACGGCCTTCTTTTGCCGGTTTCTCTTCGTCGCAGTTCTCTGCCAGCTCGTCGTAGGCAACGTGTTTTCCGCCCTTGCAGGCTTTGCATCTTTCCAGGATAACATCCTCTCTTGCGAGCTCTTTGTCGCCGTAAACAGTTGCCACTTTGATGGTATCGCCGTCTTCTGTTACAGCGGTAATACCCTTGCATCCTGCTTCACGGATCTTTTCGATATCGAGTTTTCCATCGCAGCCGATGCCGACGATATAGGTTTTCTCGCGATCCACACGATGCTCTTTGATTAACTGATTAAAGCTGTAAGTATCACACGGTTTTAAGAAAACGAGTGTTTTTCCTTCTTCTTTCGATGCTTTAATCATGTATTTGCTAAGGTTTGCGCCGCAGAATCCGTCGTAGGTAAACTCGGAAAGGCTCTCGGCAGTCTCGAAGAATGCAGGCTCTGCACTGAAATCAGTGTCACCTTTTCTCCAGCCAAGAACACGGACTACGGTACCGTCAGACAGAAGCTCTTTTGCGCGGGATACTAATTTTTCTTGCATCGTAAATCCTCCAATCTGACATTCTTACCAAGGCTTGTAACCTGCTCGATGAACTCGTTCATGGTCTGGGAGAATTTCACACCTTCTGCGGCGGATACCCATTCCACACGGGTACGTCCGTTCTCAACGCCCATGTAATCCAGCATGGAGAACAGCAGGGTCATACGTCTTCTTGCATAATAGTTTCCTGTGCTGTAATGGCAGTCTCCCGGATGGCATCCGCAGAGGATGACTCCGTCAGCGCCCTTCTGGAATGCTCTTAAGATGAAGAGCGGATTGACACGGCAGGAACATGGAACACGGATGATCTTTACGTCTGCCGGATAGGAAAGACGGCTGGAACCTGCCAGGTCTGCTCCTGCGTAGGAGCACCAGTTGCAGCAGAATGCCACGATGACTGGCTTAAATTCTTTGTTTTCGTTGTTATCTATCGGCATATTGCATCTACCTCCGCGAGAATTTGTCTATTGGAGAATCCTTTCAGGTCCATAGCGCCGGACGGACATGCAACGGTACATGCACCGCATCCATGGCAAAGTGCGCCGTTAACGACTGCCACATGTCTGGTTTCACGGATTCCATGGTCGTTGACCTGACGGTCTTCGTAGGAAATTGCGCCGTATGGGCAGACTTTTTCACAGGATGCACATCCATTACAGAACAGCGGATTGGATTCTGCTGTACACGGGTTGGTGGTCAGTTTGTCTTTTGCCAGCAGTCCGACTACTTTGACAGCAGCAGCTCCTGCCTGTGCAACGGTCTCCGGGATATCTTTCGGTCCCTGGCATACGCCGGAGAGGAAGACACCTGCGGTCGGGGACTCTACCGGACGCAGCTTTGCGTGTGCCTCAGTAAAGAAATCGTTGGTATCCATACTTGCGGTCAGCATGGTAGCCAGTTTTCTTGCATCTTTGCTCGGCTCGATGGCAGTTGCAAGGACAACAAGGTCTGCTTCCATTTTGATCTGACGGTTGTCAAGCAGGTCGGAACCCTGTACCAGAAGACGTCCGTTCGGAGCCTCGGATACTTTTCCTACCTGGCCTTTGATGTAGTCTACATCAAACTCTTCTACCGCACGGCGATAGAACTCATCGAAGTTTTTACCCGGGGTACGAACATCAATGTAGAAGACATGTACATTGACATCCGGATAATGGTCACGCACCAGCATAGCCTGTTTTGCGGTGTACATACAGCAGATCTTGGAGCAGTAGCTCTTTCCTCTGCAGGTCACGTCACGAGAACCGACACACTGGATAAATACGATATCCTTCGGATGCTCGCCGTTGGAAAGACGTACTACTTTACCGCCTGTCGGGCCGGCAGCATTCATCAGACGCTCCATCTCAAGGGAGGTAATTACGTCTTTGCTCTGGTTGTAATAATATTCGTCAAACTTGTCCAGACTGATGGTATCGAAACCAGTTGCCACAACGATTGCGCCGTACTCTCTGGTGATTACTTCATCTTTCTGGTCGTAGTTTACTGCACCTGCTGCACAGACTTTGGAGCAGATACCGCATTTTCCGGTTTTGAAGTGGATACAGTTTGCAGTATCAATAACCGGTACGTTCGGAACTGCCTGTGCGAACGGTGTGTAGATTGCAGTACGGTTGGACAGGCCTCTGTTGAACTCGCTCAGGTTCTTCTTGGAAGGACATTTCTCCTGACAGAGTCCGCATCCGGTACATTTGTCCATATCTACGTATCTTGCTTTCTTACGGATGTCTACTTTGAAATCACCGACGAATCCGCCAACGCTCTCTACCTCACTGTAGGTATAGATGTTGATCTTCTCATGCGCGTTTACCTCTCCCATACGAGGAGTCAGGATACAGGAAGAACAGTCGAGGGTCGGGAATGTCTTGTCAAGCTGTGACATTCTTCCGCCGATACTCGGGGTCTTCTCTACGATATCTACTTCATAGCCTGCATCTGCGATATCCAGTGCAGTCTGAATACCTGCGATACCGCCTCCGATCACCAGCGCACGTTTTACAACGCGGCTCTCGCCCGGGGTAAGCGGGGTATCCAGCATAACTTTAGCAACGGCTGCACGGGCCAGAATTACGGCCTTCTCGGTAGCCTCTTCCATGTCTTTATGAATCCAGGAACACTGCTCACGAATGTTTGCAATCTCCAGCTGATACGGGTTCAGGCCCGCTTTTTCTGCTGCTTTGCGGAACGTTCCTTCATGCATACGCGGAGAGCAGGAACAGATGACAACGCCGGTCAGATGCTCGTTCTGAATGGCATCGATCACTTTCTGCTGACCCGTTTCGGAACACATATACTGATAATCCTCTGCATGAACAACACCCGGCTCTTTGCTGATGACGTCAACAACTTTTTTGACATCAACCGTAGCCGCAATATTTGTACCGCAGTGGCAGACAAATACTCCTATTCTTTGCACTTTTCTCTCACCTTTCTGTGGATGGGTTGTTTTTTACTTTCTATATTTACGGAATGCACTCATCAGAAGCTGCTGCGGAGTCTCATCATCCAGAAGAGCCGGAATTTCATCCGGAGAAAGATAATTCTCTCCTCTCTGACGGATCACGGAAAGACGAACTGCCTCGATCAGTTTGGCAGGTTTTACGTCTCTTGGACAGCGCTCTACACATGCGAAGCAGGAGAGGCATTTCCAGATGGACTTGGAGTTCATCAGTGCTTCCACATCGCCGTTCTGTACGTAAGATACAAACTGATGCGGACGGATGTCCATTTCGTTATAAGCAGGACAGGATGCGGAACATTTACCGCATTTCATACATTTTCTGGTATCCACACCGGCGATGGCACGGATTTCATCGGATGTTGCAATTTTCATGCCTGCACCTCCTCTTTGATGCCGAGTGCTTCTGCAAGAAGCTCGGTAAAGTAGGTAACCGGAAGACCTTCTTTTGTTCCGTTATTGCGCAGGTTGTACATGCAAAGCGGACATGCAGTGATCAGTTCTTCTGCTCCTTTGTAGGATGCGGATGCCATGATCTGGTCTACCATGTTGGATGCCATTTTCTTTTCTTTGAGGGATATGTAGCCGCCGCAGCACTCATTTCTCATCGGATATACGACCGGTGTTGCGCCAAGGGCCTTGATAAAGTCTTCAATGATTGTCGGATTTTCCGGATCGTCAAACTGCATTGTGGTGCTCGGACGAAGCAGCATACAGCCGTAATATGCGCCGATTTTTCTTCCTTTTAATGGGTTTACCACTTTCTCTTTGATCTTGTCAAATCCAACGACGTCACGCAGCACTTCCAGATAATGAAGTACTTTCGTTTCGCCAAGATATGGCTCGGAAAGAGCCATGTAGTTGTTTACTTTTGTCTGAATGTCTTCTACATTCGCCATGTCATCGTTTACGCGTTTGATCACGTGATGACAGGCGGAACAGACTGTGATCAGATCCTGTCCTTTTTCTTTGGCGTCTGCTAAGGCGCGAACCGAAGAAAGTTTTGTGGCGATTTCATCGGATGCCTGTGGATACACAGCTCCGCAGCACTGCCAGTTTTCAATTTCTTCCAGTTCAAATCCCAGAACTTTTGCGCACTCTCTGGCATAATGATCCAGATCTTTTGCTTTGTTCTTCAGCGTACAGCCCGGAAAATAACTGTAGGTCATGGAATTGCTCCTTTCTTACTTGCTCCTGTTGGTTTCCATTTTTCCTGCGGTATCTTCTGTCCGGCACCGGAAAAGTTTCCGGTACTCTTTTTATGTACACCCGGCGGAAAATTTCTTCAGGCGCACGTTAAGGCAGTGGGAGATACCGCTCTTTCGCACTTTCTGCCACTGCCATAAATTTTATGTTTTGAGCTTATTGCCCGCTCTTAGTGCTCGATCTGTGCGATAACTGCTTTTAATGCGTCGGCACTTGCTTTGAGTTTTTCTACTTCCTCTTTTGTCATACGCATCGGAATCTTGCCCTGTACGCCTTTCGGTCCAACGAGGGTCAGTGTGCTTAAGCATACATCCTCGATGCCGTACTCACCGTGCATCATGGAAGATACGGTTGCTACAGAATCGGAAGAAGAAAGAATGGTTGCTACCAGTTTGCATACTGCAACAGATACTGCATAGAAAGTAGCTCCTTTGTTTGCAATAACCTGTCCGCCGGAAGTTCTTACGTACTCCAGCATAGCATCTTTGTCGATCTTGGTTACGTTCCTGCCCATTTTTTCTACGGTCTCGTAGTACTCGTCCAGACTGACACCGGAAACGTAAGCGCCGCTCCACGGAATGAAGGAAGTATCGCCGTGCTCACCGAATACGTAAGCGTGGATGTTTTTCTGGGCAATGTTGAGATGTTCAGACAGTCCGCAGCGAAGTCTCGCGGAATCCAGCATGGTACCAGAACCAAGGATCTGGTTTTCCGGAAGTCCGGAGATCTTTGTAAACACGTAGGTCATGATATCAACCGGGTTGCTTACAATGATGTAGATGGCATTCGGAGCCGCTTTTACGATTTCCGGTGTGATGGATTTTAAGATGTTTACGTTGGTCTGGGTCAGCTCAATACGGGTCTGGCCAGGCTTTCTTGCAATACCGGAAGTAATAATTACGATATCAGAGTCCTTGGCATCCTCATACTCACCTGCGATGATGGAGACCGGATCGCGGAAGCAGGTACCCTGCGCGATATCCATAACCTCTCCCTCTACTTTTTTCTTGTTAATATCGATGAGAACAATCTCAGACGCGATGTCTTCGTTCGACAGTGTATAGGCGATCGTAGATCCAACGCTTCCAGCTCCAATGATGGTAATCTTGCTGCTCATAAATACTCCTTTCTAAAATACCCCTAGTTGGTTTTTGTGATTGATAAATTTTTCACTTTCCTTATCATAGCACTATGACAAGAATTTAACAAGTGTTTTTTTCGAGCATTTTCGTGAAATCTTTTTTCTCACTGAGCCCGTACGCTTCCAGAAGGGGTGTTCTGGATATATTTCAATACAATTATACCATTTTTTGTTCTTTTTCACAAGAATTCTTTCCAAAAACTTACAGCTTTGTCCTTCATCCCGCAGAATTCGTCTTTTTCCGCATGGTTCCCTGGTTTTTGCTTTCTGTGTTTAGTTTCACACGTCTAACTTTCGTTCGTTATATTTTTAACAATTTTTCGTCATACGGGCTAGTTTCTGTCCTTCTTTTCTACATTTTGTAGGATGTATCCGCCAAATTTCCTGTCTGATTTTCATTTCTGCTGCCGCCAGACGCAAAAAAGACACGGATTTTTCTGTTCCGTGTCTTTTTTGCTCTGTTTTTTCTGTTTTTGCTTCTATTCTTCTGTTTCACGAGCCGTTGCCGCTTCGGCAAATGCATTTCCATATTCGGCAAGCGCCTCTTTTGCATAGACGGCATCTGACCGGTACGGCACATTTCCGTTTCCGACGTGCATCGTCACGTCCGCGCCTTTTCCAAGGATCAGAACAACCTCTCCCGGTACGGCGCCAAGAATCGCCTCCCGGATTGCTGCTCCGCGGTCCATGCGGATCTGGAAGGATGCACCTTCCTTTGCTATGTACCCGCCGATCTCCTCACAGATCGCCTGCGGATCTTCGTTTCCCGGATCATCCGGTACGAGGAAAATCCGGTCCGCCCGTTTTCCGGAAATCTCACCCATATCTTTTCTGCGGTTGAATGCTTTTCCGCCCGGGGTTCCGAACACAACGCTTACGCGGCTCCCCGGGTATTCGAGTGCTACGGTATCAAACATTTTTTCAAAACTCAGGCCATTGTGCGCGAAATCCACGATCGCCGTGACCTCGCCCGCGCTGCTCTCATACGTCTCCATCCTTCCCGGAACGGTGACGCCAAGGAGGCTCTCCTTGATCAGCGAAACCGGGATTCCCATCGACCAGGCAGCCGCAATGGCAGCTACGGCATTCTCCACATTGAAGGCTCCGTGCACCGGCAGGGGAAAATCTTCCGAGAAATCCGGTCCTGCCACATGGAAATAGAATTTTCCTCTGCCCGGCTTGATATCACTCACGCGGATTACAGCATTTTCTTTCGATCCAAACGTAACGACGCGCTCACATTTTGCCGCAGCTTTCAGGATTTCCCCGATATGGTCGCTGTCCAGGTTCACGCAGGCGCAGGTGCAGCGGTCGAAGATCTTTAATTTCGACTGGAAATAATCATCAAAATCCTTGTGCTCCGTCGGGCTGATGTGGTCCTTGGAGATGTTCAGGAAAATGGCGGTATCAAAATGCGTGTTTCCGACTCTCTCGTATTTGAGCGCCTGGGAGGATACTTCCATCACCATATGGGAAAGGCCTGCATCTACGGCATTGCGCATATGACGGCACAACTCCAGGGATTCCGGCGTGGTGAGCGTTGATGCTTCTCTCGTCTTTCCGTCGTAATATTCAATCGAACTTAACAGTGCACATCCGTTTCCGCCCTGTTTTTTCAGGCAGGCATCGAGCATCGACTGCAGGTAGTAGGCTGTCGTTGTCTTTCCTTTTGTTCCGGTCAGCGCCGTGACATGCAGCGACTTTGCCGGATAATCGTAAAACGCCTCACCCAGCACAAACTGTGCTTTTCTGGCATCGTTGACGATGAGCGCCGGAATTTCTTTTCCCGCTTCGTATTTTTTTTCACTTACATAGGCAACAGCACCGCGGTTTACGGCGTCTTTTAAGTATGCCTCTTTGAATGCAGCTCCTTTGCAGAGAAACAGCGTTCCCTGATCCGCTCCGCCCGAAAAATACGTTACGAGGGTAACGGGTCTGTCCTCTCCTTCTTTTCCTTCCGGCTCTGCAAATTCCACCAGAAGGTCTTCCTGCTCCAGAAGTTTCTTATATTCTAATACCGACTGTTTCATAGGATATCTTCCTCTCTTCTATGGGATTCTTTTTCAGCTTTCCTAAAATCCAGGCTCCATTATACCAGAATTGAAACAGCTTGTCCATCTTGCGGCACGGCTTACATCATCTGCGCATTTTTCTCAAAAAGAGAACGAAGCGTTTTTGCGCAGTACAGGTACGCCGGAACGAGAAACAGATCGGCGAGAATCCATGCCACCGGGCTTGCGAAGCAGACTGCGGTGTAACCAAAATACGGAACCAGGAAAAAGGCTACCACCGAACGGCCGATCATCTCGCAGACGCCGGCAAGGATTGCAAATTTGCTGAAGCCCATGCCCTGCACGGTAAAGCGTACGACATTGACAAGGGTCAGCGGAATGTAAAATACCATGTTGATCAGCAGCATCTGACGCGCCTGGTCGAGGATGACCGTCTCGGATGCATCTACAAAGAGAAGCGAAATCTGGCGGGACCACAGAAACATGACTCCTAAAATGACCACGGAATACACGCTTCCAATAATGGAACTTGTCAAAATACCGGTGTTGACACGATCCATCTTCTTCGCACCGACGTTCTGTCCGGCATACGTCGCCATAGTGGAGCCGAGCGCGTCGAACGGACAGCAGCAGAACATGGAAATTTTACCGGCAGCCG
>ERZ780139.1505-NODE-1505-length-19935-cov-5.646278_pt1 | contig 19935 bp, 8 predicted proteins | sample MGYA00511476_ERZ780139 | MGnify/ENA primary metagenome ERZ780139 (study PRJEB29588, sample SAMEA2158190) | human gut metagenome | biome: human gut; feature: human-associated habitat; material: faeces | place: Denmark | collected 2008/2010 ... | reverse complement strand
TCACAAATTCGCAACGCAAGGGAGCTTGTTCACTTGCGCAGAATTTGTGAACGACAAAATCATAAAGTGCAATGCACGACAGATGCGAAGCATCTGGATTTTGGAGTTATTATATCACAAACTTGATACCCATTAAAATTTTTCCGTTTTTTTCATTCTTCATCGTATCGACACTTTCGCAACATTAGAATACACACTTTTTACTTTTTTTCCTCGCACTTTTCGATAGGTCTTCACCCGAAAATAATATGTTTGTCTGCGGCTGCTGCAGCGTATACGAAAACGACGGCGATTTTTTCGGATCGAACTGGATGTTAACGGCAGTCTCTTCCAACCTCTTTTTTTCATGCGATAATAAATTATAACATTTGTGCCCTTGTATTTACACAATCGCAGCGAAATATAGCGGATCGCGCCGACCCGTCCTGCACCTGCTTTGATCTTTGGACGTATCATATTATTGGCAGCCTTTTGTCTGGATGTCGTCATCTTTTTGGATACTGCATTTTTCTTTGGTTTTGATTTCGCTGTCGCACGTGGTTTCACGGTTGGTCTGACCGTTGCAATCGGAATTATCCCCGTTGAAGCATCAATGTCCTCTTGCGTGATCGTATCATTTGCTACCTTTTTACCCGTCATCGGATCCCGATATGTTCCGTTTTTCAGATCATTGAGCGCCGCCTTGAGACCGGTGATCGTAAACGTGATCTCTATGCTGTCCATCGGTACCGCAATATTGCCATATCTGGCAGCCGCATATAACGGTCCGCAAGTTTCCCAGCAACATGTCAATGCATAACAGGCAGCGTCCTCGTTTTCCAATAAAACCGGAGTAAGTCCTTGTTCTACCGTCACACCATCTACTTTCAGAGAGACATTAGAAATGTTAACTCCGGAATAGATTCCTGTCCCATTTTTCTCTGTCTTCACAGACAGATCCGTTGCGATCTGCAGTATATTATACTTTTGAGACGCGCTTAAATTAATTCCACTAATGCCAACCGTATACTCACCATCCCAGTTAATAAACACATCTTTCACGGTTGTCGTTGCCGCATCCACTTCCTTACCATTTGCTCGAATATATGAATAACTGGATAGGTAGGTGTCTTTGGTAAAACTACTGCGATAATCCCAAGTCGAATCCATCTGGTAGGATACATAGGCGTGTATGCCTTTCTGCGCCCAAAGCTCGTGATCGATATACGGTGCCGGCGTTGCCGTTGGCTTCTCGTGCGCGTTCCCATTCGCATTTCCATTTCCATTCGTATTGGTATTCTTTGAAACGTCGGATACCGTAAACGCCACCTCGATGACAGAGCCGGCGCCTAACGTCAGTATCTTTTCGCTGAACAGATCGATCATATCCCATTCATTAAAACCATATGACGTATACTCTTCTCGATAATTGTTGCAATAATCAGCAACATAATAATGATATGCCAAATACGGATTTAGAATCGTTGCTGCGTAATTTTTTTCTTCATCCGAATCACGATATCCCCATAAACTTCCCGGGTGCAACAGTTTTCCATTAGAAAAAGAATACTCGTTCTTCTGTGTACCGTCCGCAGATGTGATCGTCATACCGGTAACGTCTACTTTCATCTTGCTTCCCGAATACAGATTGGTATCCAGCCAGATCATCTTCATTCCATCATCCAATGCTGTCGTGTAAGAAATGGTATAATCTCCCTCTTTTGTGATCTGCATCACATCTGTAGTTGTAAAATCTGCAAAGATCACCTCATCCCAATTCTCTGACACATAACTGATCCCTACACGAAAGTCATCGTCTTTCCCCTGGAACTGCTTTGTCGCTTCATAATTTGGCGTACCACACACTGTCTCATTTTCCTCAGCCGCCGCTTTTTGGATCATGCTATTTGAAAAACCTGGCATCGAACACAATAATGCCAGTACCACAATACACGCAATTCGCCTTTGTCTTATTTTCATAATGCTCCCCTTACCATAATTCTACTCATTCACCATAAAAATCTACAGGATATTTCCATCCGTTCAGATTAAACTCCTTTTATTATACCGATAATCGCCAGCCGATACAAGAAGCAAAAAAGCAAAGCCAGCGCTTTTATCACACTACACAACAGCAATTTCCTATTAAAGCAAAAAAGCATAGTCTTTTCGATCTCTCGAATTGACTATGCTTTTTAGAAAGAGGGTTTATAAGTATTGTCCGCACAGGATCATTGTTCCTGTGCGGAACACAGGACAAACAAGATAACTCTCTTATTTCTTGATCTTTATCTTCTTCGTTTTACTGTATGGACCAAATATCTTCTTTCCCTTTTCATCTAATCGGTAAGCGCGTACACGAATATAATAGGTCTTCTTTTTCTTCAGCTTCTTGATCGTCAGTTTTCTCTTCTTCGTCAGTTTCGTTTTAGCCTTTTTGAACTTTTTGTTCGTGCTATACTGCACGCAGTATCCATTCGCTCTGGCAACTACTTTCATGGAAATGACTAACTTCTTGGAAGCCTTGTTCTTAACCGATAAGAATCTCGCTTTGCCAACGACAATCTTTGGTGCCGCCTTTTTCGGCTTATCACTTGGTTTTACAGTCGGTCTCACCAGCGGCGTATGTGTTGGTTTGACAGTCTGTGTTGGCACCGGTCTCTTCGTCGGCTTAACAACCGGTCTCTTCGTCGGCTTAACAGTTGCAACCGGATTCTGTGTCGGCTCGCCACTAGGAGATGGGGTCACATTTGGATCATCTTCCGGCTCCGGTGTCGGAATGACAACCGGATCATCACCTTCCATCTCATAGGAAACATCAGGCGTTGCATCCATTCCAACATCATACGTCTTGCCCTCCTCTGCTCCCAACGTGACATTGATCTTCTTCGTCTCGATACCATTGGATACGATAATGGTTCTTGCAACCTTCTTCTCGTAACGATTATATACATCCAATGCTTTAAGCTTTCCATCTTCAATGACTGAAGTAAACGTCAATGGTCTGTCATACTGCTTCGAAGGTTTTACAATACTAAAGGCTGCCGTATTATCGATCAGATTCAGTTCCTCTGCTGCAGCACTGCCATTGTATGCTGTTGCCTGCAACGATATTGATACATTCTTGGCTTCACTGGTAAATTTCGGTGTGTAGTTAAACTGTAACACATATTCACCACGGTTGATCGCTTCCATAGCATCTTTACCACTAATAACGATCAACTTCTTATCCTCATCAAATGATGCACCGGCAGTTGTCGGCTTCACAGTCACTGCTTTCTTATCGACAGATGTCAAGGCAACACGGATCGTATCATCCTCTGTCAACGCCTTTGTACCGGCATTGCTGATAACGACCTGTACAATACGCTCTCCACCTTGCAGATTCTCTACCACTTCCGGATTACCAAGTACCATATCCGTACCAAGCAGTGTTAACTGTGCCTTCGCAGTTGCTCCATTGTCTGCTGCAACCTCAAAAGTCTCATTTTGCAAGGTATTGCCAAGTGTGTAACTAAAGCTCACCTGACCACGCTCTCCACTCTCCAAATGAATTGGAAGCGCATCCGCAACCGTTGTACCTGACTGTTTCACTGTGACAGAATCCATAGCCTTCCGTCCGGCATTTGCAAAGGACAGTGTCACATTGATCGTACTATTCTGCTCCACATTCTGTCCAAAAGTATCTGCCGATACCTCTGATAACTCATTCTGAATGGTCTTCGTACCGGTGATCAGTCTTGCCGGCTGCTCCTCGTCCTTTGTCTGCGTCAGATCGGTATCTTTCGTCGTCTCAGACTGTGTTGATGTCTGCGCACATGAAACTGTTGTAAAACGGTCACCATCTACTACCACACTGCCTCCTACCAACATCTCATTAGCAGACGCCGTACCAGTAATCTCGTACTGCATCGACAGTGTACCCGTCTTTGCATTCAAGTATTTCACATACGTATGCATCTTAGAGTCATCGCCTGCCGACTGCCAATACACAGCAGTGTCACTGATCGTATCTCCACCTTTGGCAAAATCAAAATTCTCCGTAACTTCTCCGGAGTCTTTCATAGAAACTGCATTAGCACTGCCGTCTTTTTGATACCCCTGTAATGCCAAATACGAATCTGTAAGTTCACCTTTTTTGTATTCCGACTGCTTCCATGCTGCTAAGAACATACCACCGTCGTTCGTTACATATTTCACACGTGGCTGCGTCTCTCCCGCATCATTACAGGTAATTCGGTTTACACTCTTCTGGGCTCCATCCTTCACAATATATGAATAAAGCTCTCTCTCCTGCACCTCTTCACTGCTGCCCATGGTTGCCAATACCATCGCCGTACCATCGTCAGACAGTGCTACATCATACGCCTGGGCTCCCTTAATCTCGCCACGTTCCAAATAAGCCGGTGCACTCCAATCTGTTCCATCATAGTAACTATAACAGATCTTCTTTTCTCCCATCATATCTTTTTGAAGTGTTTCTGCATCCGTATCCGCAAGATTATAGGTGTCACTCTGCCATACTACAATTGCTTTTCCGTTGTTTACTGCTACTTCCGGTGCCATATCGGCCACATTATTTGCAGTAAGCGTCGTATGCTTTCCATTAACATATACATGAATCTCGGAGGAGTTAAACGTAGCGTTTAATTCTTTGCTGTCAACGTTTCCATCCGAATTAATGTCAGAATCATACACGGCAGAATCAAAGGCTAATACCTTTAAGCTGCCATCAGAAGCATAATCTACTGAATTAACCGTTTCCGATTTGCCTTCTGTTCTCCATGAAGTAAGAACTTCCGGTTTCGTCCATTCTCCGCTTTCTTTTGTGCTAACCGCAGGATTGATACTTACAAGATCCTCAAGCGTATCTGAATAGGTGAGTGCCATACTGTTGCCATTGGCTGCAAGCACCGGCGGCACATCCGGATTGATATACTGTGTCCAATCTGCGCCCTTCTTCTTCGAAGAATACCGTACCACCTTACCGGTAGTCTCATTACTCATATTTGCAAAGTCCAACGGATTTGGTCGCCCTGCCGGGAATTTGTCCCAATCCTGATACGTTCGTACCTTACTGAAGCCGGTTCCGCATATTTGTTTGTGATACCGAATAAATAATCCTTTGTACTCAAAATCTAAGGAGATGCTTCCGGTAAAATTCAAACAGCCACCATAATAAGCTTTGGTCTTCTTAAGATCACTGAATGTAACGATACGATTGTCATATCCGATAGACAACCGTCCAACCGGGCCAAACTTGATCTTTACAATCTTACCATCAAAACCAATTCCTCCACTGGCACATACATAACCCTCTACGCCGACGAGAATGTCTGATACAAAATTATATTCACTGGTAACCGTCAGATTATTCGTCTGGAAATTCATACCAACGAACTTATCATGATATGGATTCTGGCCACTGAGCAGCGCATCGACACTGACAGTACATCCCACTTTGATGCCATAATAGATCGGGATGATGCCAACCATCGTATTGTTATTAAAACCAAATTCATAACCCAGTGTTCCGGCAATACCACCACCGGTATAGGTCAAGATCCATTTGCCATCAATATAGTCTGCCGTACCAAATGCATATCCGGACAGCGTCTTGGACACTTTATTGTCACGCAGATCATTGATCGTCTCTGTCACTACCGATACAACATTATTTTCATCGAGTCCCGCTGTACCAATGGCAACCATAAAGGTTTTCTTCAGCGGATTGTCGGTATCCTGGTATGCGATCTTCATTGGCAATACCTTCGGAATATTAAAGGATAACTTACGGTTAATGACCTCTCCGGCTGATATCTGCGGCGTCTCGATCGTTCCACAGAAGTTTACCTCTGTCGGCTTCGCCGGCTTACCAATCTCTGAAATATTACATACGGTATAGTCTGCCGGCTGATCTGCAAGCACCTCTCCACTCGCTGCTTTGATCTGATACTGCGGCGTAAACTTACCTACTGCTGCGTTTTTGGTGTTGATCGCAAATTCTGTTTGCTTCCACTCATATTTCATACCATCGACGGATGCCACGCTCTCAGAAACGCTAGGGATCTCCTTGTCATTAATAAACATGGAAACCGTATGTTTCTGTGAAATCTGAGAGTATACGATCACTTTCTTATCATATCCTTTATAAAGCGTAAGATCGCGAACAAACTCATAATTTTGATCTCTGGATGTTAATACGCAGTCATTCGTTCCATAGCAAGGCTGCAGCCATATGGACGTTCCGGTATTTTCCTGATATCCGTCTCGATACAATGGATAACGCACAAGCTGTGCCGCATAGGCATCATCCTTTGCCGTGACCTCCACTAACACATCGGCGTCCTTCAGTTCCTGCACATCCTCATACTCTAATGTGATCGTCTCTGAACTCCTGGACAATTTCTTCGCTTCTGTTTTGTTGGCGGAAGCGATCACGTTTCCATCCAGATCCACGATAAAGGATCGAACTGTAATATCAATATCCTCATCATCATGTCCATATCCTTTTAACGTCACATTTTGTTTGTAAGTGGACGATACCGGATATATATTGATCGGATAAGAGCCATCACTCTCACCACTCTTCAAATCCTCTAACGGTACTTCGGACTTGCACACGCCACAAGTTACTCCGACATCACGATAACTTGTTCCCAGCTTCCATACCACAGCATCTCCGTTGGATAACTGTTTCACCGTTTGATTGGAAGTATTCATCTGTGTCCATTTAACGTTCTTCTTAACCTCTGCCTTTGCTGCATAGCTTGCTTTGTCATTGTCCGCCAAATAGGACTTGTAGCTGTCAGCCGTGACAGGTCTGATAATATAAAGCGCATCCTTTAAGGTTGTCACATAAACACTCAGACGGTAGATCTGTTCTGTGGTCTCATCCGTGATCGTCACATAGGAAAAACCTTCATTTTTGCCGATCAACGTAAGCTTCGTCCCCTCTACCGAACAATCTAAGATATCTTCCTTTGAAGAGACCGCCGTAAATACATCATCTTCCGATGCACCGCCCTTAATATCCAAATGACGTACCATCGTAGCCTGATTCAGCTCATTGTAAAAGGTATCCGCATCATCTGCATTTTTTACTGCTTTGGCAATCGCCGTCCGATTGGAAAGTCTATAAATTTTTGATATAGGTTCTCCATTTTCCTCCACAGAAAGCGGGGTCTTCTTTTTCTTTTCCCAAGTAGCATACATCGTTAAGGTCTTTTCACCCTCATAACGGGAACCGGCCTCATACATATCACCGGTACCGTCCTTCTTGGTATTCCAACCTATGAACTCATATCCTGTTCTCTTCGGCTCTTCCACCGTAAGCACCGAATTATAAGTATCCTCTTTACACTGCGTATTCGGCGATTCGATCACCTTATCCGTAGTGTTCACATTATAATTCAATGCATACTCGCCATCTGCCATTGCTTTATCCGAAAACGTATCGACCGCATCCATAACCTCCGGCGTGATACCGTTTGTTACCGGCTTCTCCCAAGCAATGTAGTCGCCCTTTTTATATCCTCTGTTGCAAGACATATAATAGCCAAATCCATTCGAGCTTACAAACTGGATTCCATTCTCATCATATTTCGTAACTTTACCCATGCACAGCAAGCCCTTAATACCATCTTCATATACTCTATTCATATATTTTTTGCCCTTAGCGGTCGAGCATACATTATCCGCTGTACCGACTAAAGATTTGTCCGGCAGATTCTTAGACGTGCCAGCAACAACCGGCTTATCATTTTTCTCATACATAAACAGTGCAAACGGATATCTGTCATCTCCGCTATAACGGAATATAAAATAACGATCCTTTACCTGCTTCTCCGAATACTGATGTCCCCTTGAGGCGTTGGCCGTTCCCCAAGAAGCATCATATGGATAACCATTGATCTTATTTGCTGACGTTACATTATCAAAAAACTGATTGCTGCTTAACTTTACCTTAAACAGACCAGACTCATAATGGCGATCCCACGTTGCATACATGGTCGCAGTTCGATTGGAAGTATACGTGCCGCCGGCTGCATACGTGGTGCCGCTTCCGTCTGCCCGTGTATTCCATCCGGTAAAAGTATATCCACTTCTCTTCGGCACTTTTGAAGACAACGTCAACGGCTGTCCTCCCTGTTTGACCTGATCTTCCGGCATATCCGTAACCGCTTCACCATTTGCCTGATACATGACTGCAAACTCACCGGCAGTCAACTGGTGTGACGAATAATCCGTCATTGCAGCAAGCTCTTTCACGGTTGCCTTCTTCGCAGTCGATTCCCATGCAATCTTCTCTCCAATACCACGCCCCTGATTGCCGCTCAGGTAATAACCAAATTTATTTTTGCTTATAAAATACATTCCGTTAGAATCCGCTTTTCCGACCTTGCAAAGTGCCATAACACCTTCCACACCATCGGCATACGTTTCCTTCATATACTTCTTAGCAGTGGCTGTCAGTGTGACATTTTTCTCAAGTCCGATACGAGATCCCTCGAGCAGGCGATCCGATTGATCTACAACGACCGGTGTACCATTCTCATCGTACAAACACAGTGCGATCGGATAATCCTCGTCACCGGAATACTTGAGAACAAAATAACGTTCCTTCATAATTTCCGTTGTCAGCTGCTGACCCTCGGAATCATTAGCACTACCCCACGATGCATCATATGGCAGTGCATTCAGTCTACCGGTACTCATGATATAGTCAAACAACTGATCAATACCGTAGCATCCTGAAAAAACACCTGTCGTGTATTCTCCTTCCCTTACCACAGACTGTGAGTCTACTGATGCCGCCTTGATCGTGATTCCCTCAAAGGATGTTGACGAAAAGACCATTCCCAACGTCAGCACACAGCAGATCACACGCTTCATAACCTTGTGTAAATTCATAGGTTCCCTCCTTCTTCTATTGTTTCCATTGTCTGTTGCAAAACAAAACCTCATACATTACTATACTTTCTTCAACCTGCCACACCGCATTCCTATCACATTTACCGGCTGGAAAGTTGATTTCCCCATGTAGAAATTATATCATCTTTGGAGGGAGGGGGTGCCCACGTGGCGTGAATGGTCAAAATAGGGTGTGAAAAGTATGGGGGGTTCTATTATTTTTGACGATAAATTTCCTTTAGATCTTCAATTGCAAGCTCCGGTGCCATTGTGTGAAACATCAGATAATTACGTTTCATGATTGCCACCGGTGCCTGTTTATAAATTTCTTTACTGGACTCGCCGGTATAATAATGCCAATATCTATAAATATATCCGATCCAATATATCGTATCTTTTGTATATGTCTCTTTGTGGCTTTGCAGGATACTCGGTGCCACATCCAACACCTCTTCTAACAAATACTCTTCACCAGCCCATTGCATGCGGTTATATGTCGAATCCAATGCCCGTGCCGTCTCGGAATTCATAAATATCTTAATAAAACGTGCGCTGTCTAAATTTCTATCTACGGAAAGTTCGAATAGTCTTCCTTGAATATCGCAAAGCTGTAACTCCAGTGCATTCATGATCTGTCACCTGCTTTCTCTAAAATTTCATCAAAATATAAGCCTTCTCGTCGATATGTCTTACAAATATCATTTGCAAGCGCAGCACCTTTCTTGCGGTTATCTTCAGCAATTTTTTTCAAAAACAACTTCTCTAAATGCGAAATCGGCACTTCCTGTTCAATCCGCACAGCATCACAAGCTTTCTGGCTGACAGCAACATATTGTTCACCTAGTTCCAATGCTGATAGACTTCCCACCAGTGCTGCATCTGTGATATTTCCAACAAAAAAATTATCAATCACAAAAAACATCCTATCATTTGCAATATTCCCTATAATTAAATCTTTCCCTGACATCATTTGCTGATATCTCTTATAAAATGGTGTCCCTTTAATCTTTTCCATCCTTCCCCGATGGTATGCAACAACCATAGCCCATTCTAAATCTGCAGGTATGTTCAAAACAGCAAGCTGCTTGACATCAATTGATACAATGTAAAATTTGGCGTACTCATAATCACAAATCAATGTCAATGCCTGTGCCGGATCTGTCCCCATATAAAACCCTTTACCAAAATCACATTGTCTGCGGCTTTTCGGTGCAATATGTCCAGAAATTCCGGACTTTGATCCGTGATATAATATTTGGCGGTCGGGCGCAATTTGCAATCCTTCTGCCATTTTTCGAATCTTAGCAAAAATCATATTATCCATCGGCACTTTCTGTTCACCGCACAAAGCATATAGCTTTTCCTGTGCCTGTCTGCCCGGTGTGGCATGCCCATTTTCCCAGCGGTTCACGGTTGCAAACGACACATCTAAACGCTTAGAAAATTCACTCTGATTCATATTCATATAGGCTCGTATATTTTTTATTAGATTTTGCATAATCCCCTCACCTCCTGATAATCTCACCCAAATATTTCACCGTCGACATATACAGTATGATTTCAAACGGACTTGAAAATAAGCATATCGCATCCATTTTGTCGTCAACTGCTAAGGCAATGAAATATCATAATGGCAAATCCCATTTTATAACATTTGCTTGGTAAAAATTATATGAGATGTTATACTTTTCGTCAAGGAAAAGGAGGGATGGTTGGGGTAGACTTACTAAAATATTAAAACGTCCTTATAATACAAACAACAGCACGATCTATATTTCTATAGACAATGCTGTTGTTCGGCAATCACTTTTATTATCAATTGTTAAATTATATTTTCAGCTTATTCATGCCCCGCATATACAATAATCGTTCCACTTTTTGCACCAACTAATTTATTCGTATAGCAATTTTTGGACACCTCCCAAGTGCCATCCTTAGTTTCTCCCGGTGAAAGCGTTGTAAACGATCCCATATCTTCTGCTCCAACAATCTTACCATTGGCATCCTTATACAAAATCGCAAAATAGCAATAGGCAGTTTTGCTCATAGAACTATTTTTTAATGCATAACTAACATAAAGTTCTCCACCATCCCATGAAAAATCGATATTTGGCTTAACACTGCCACTCATATTAGTGCATGTATTATCAAGTACTATATCTGTACTCACAAGTTTTGTTTTTGCTGGTGCCAAGCTCTCAAGGGTACCTCTGGATGGTCCAAAAATATCAGGAGACGTAGGCGTACTTGCCATGTACCACGTTTTCTTAGCACCTAAATACGATACTTTGATGGTAATGTCCTCTAAATATGTCCCGCGATCATTGTACAGTGCACACTTCACATCCATTGAAGGTATAAAATAGTTTGATCCATTATATACAGCAAAAAGCACTTTTCCATCTTTCAAACGACTAACATTCACCCGAATACTCTTTTTTATTTGGGTTCTAACATCCATCATTGTTTTCTTTGCTGTTTTCTTTGCTGCTTTCTTCGCCTTTACAACTATTTTGACGTACCATCTCTGTTTCCCCGCCTTAACCGTTATCTTAGCTACACCTTTTCTACGTGCTTTGATCACAATACTGTTTTTCTTGCGTTTTACAATTTTTATAACACGTTTCCCCGATGTTATTTTCCACTTTGTTTTCTTCTTGCAATTAGTGACTCGCAATGTATCTTTCTGTCCCACCCTAAGTGTAAATTTGTTCACACTCTTTGCCTCGGCGTTCATAGCAGCATGAGAGCTGCATCCGATCATTAATGTACAGATTAATACTGTTGCAAATATGCGTTTTAATTTGTTAGTCATTATAATTCCTCCAATTTACTATATCATTATTATAGGCTCCTTTAGGTGGTAATTGTAACAGAGGGTTGTTCTATTCTCTTTTCCGTTATTTTCATTTTCGCAATTTCCCTAAAGCATGATAAATTCAATCTAAAACACACTTTTTGAACGGTTATTTATGCAAACATTGTGCATATTCGACAATTATTAGAATTAAACTTCGTTAAAAATAACAATAATTTTTTTAATCATCTCTATATATTTAAAATGACCGTTTCGCAAAATCTATGCGAAACGGTCATCGTTATAAATCGCATGAAGCACCTTTACTTCTTAATCTTAATTTTCTTTACTGCACTCCACTTACCATATTTCTTAACACTTCCAGATTTTCTAAATGCTCGAACACGTACATAGTATGTCTTTTTCTTCTTGAGATGTTTGAAAGTCTTCTTAGACATCCAAGAATTAAGAGTAACTGTCTTTTTCTTCTTCGTAAATTTCCGATTCATAGCATACTGAATCTGATAGCCATCCGTTATATCCCATGACCATGAAACTTTCATTTTACGACCCTTGAGATTCTTTACTTTCACGCCCCTCACTTTCGCCGGTGCTTTCACGACCGGCTTATTGTGATTCGGTCGTTTTGTTGGCTGCACTGTGGGCTTATTTGTTGGGGTGATCGTCGGATTTTGTTTGTCCGTTGGCTTTGGTGTTTCAGATGGTTTTCCTGCATTAGATGCTTCAGATGTCATTCCAGTTATTGTAAAACTTACCGAAATAATATCTCCCTTTTTAACCGGAATAATCTGTGTACCAAGCATTTCATCCTTTCTATCTAGTGCACTGTATAGATTACGCAATTCAAAGCGAAAATTACCATGTTCATCATTTGTAGAATATTGTGTTCCTATCGGATATACTTTTCCACCTACGCTGAATTGTGTAATTTTCCAAGTTGCATTATTTGTCATGTCACTGAATAACATATCAGTATCAACAGTCAACACCTTTATATCTGTACTATCTGAAGTTGCTTTATGTGACACAGTAAATGTTCCATTTCCGTCTACTAGGACAGCTGCTTCATTAATACCAAAACAAGAATCTGACCAATCTGCCGAAGCATATCCAAGTGCAACTTTGAATGGTGTCGATGCCGGTCTTTTAGTCGGCTTATTACTAGCTGTAGCACTTGGCAATGGCGTCGAGACTGGATTAGGTGTCGATGATGCTGCTGGCGATGGGGATACATCCCAATCATCGTCATCATCACTCCCCTGTCCTGCCATCACGTAACCATAATTATCAGATAAAAATGTCTCTTCCTCATCACATGCTACTTCAAAGTACAGTGTTCCACTTTTCGCTGCCAAATCATCCAGTTCATCTGAAGAATATTTAATTCTTTGGATTTCATCCGGCTGTATTACTCCTAATGATTTTTTTTGCAATAACTTGCCATTTTTTCCAGATTCGTATACTTTCAAAACAGCATTTGCCGCATATCCCGAAGGATTTTTCACATACAAGATGCCCTCTGTCTCATCATAAGCATTTTCTTTTTCAATAACATCTAACGACAAATTAGTTTTGCCAACTATTTGCTCCAAAGTATTATTTGTATTGTTATCATCTCCTTTTTGCTCTACAACACATGATATTTTGGTTCCCACCGAAAAATCTTCCGGTATATCAAATTGAATATCAATTCTTTTCGTTTCTCCAGCAGGCAAAAGCTCCGAATATGTATAGCTCCCTAACTCTTCATTCGCATTCATTACTCGAATGATAAAATCTTTTTGCTCTTTTAATCCCTGATTAATAACATCTACCTGTAATGAGCCTTTTTGTCCTGGAGCAACCGTTTCTTCATCCACAGACAGATTATCAATTTTTAAATCTTCATATTCCTTAAAATGCATTGTGCAAATATCTGTGGATGACATCATTTCCGTATCGCAAATGTCCGCTGTAGATCTAGTAAATACAACATAAAATTCACCATCTTGATAAAATCCATTTGGCTCCTTGATGTATTTATCTTGATTCGTGATTGGAATCTCCTTTGAAAGTTTGCCATCTTTATATAGATATCCCCGTATATCTACTCCCTTTTCTCCCGCTTCACTACACAATAATAAATCGGAAGTTTTCCCGGATATACAATTATATCTTATATTACTTTGCTCCTCTTTCTCAAAAAGACAAGTATACATTTTTGTGTCTTGTGTATAATAAAATCCATCATTTGCCGAAAAGCCAAGTACATCTTGCCCTTCGAGTTTTATAAACTGTACAGACTGTATCCCTTGCTTATCTGCAATAATTTCTTCGGCAGCACCTTCAACATTCCCAACAAACAGTTTTGTATCATCCGTTGTTGTCATATCCTCATCGTTATCCACTAAATAAGCAACTGCAACATCATTTTGAAGTATTCCAATCTGAACATCTGTGATCGGCTTATCCAATGTTTCATAAATATCGCTATCCCATTCACCTTTTACATTTGACGCATATTTAACTATATTTTCCCCTGACAATTGGATAACATCACTGTCCATATTAGTAATCCAGGACACATATGCCTTGCCATCCTCCACAACCAACGAAGGATTTATATCTGCATATGTATCGTTTGTTAACCGTGTTATGTTCTTAAAGCACTTCTTAGCTGTGTCAAACTCGGCAACTGAAATTTCACATGTCTTCGCCATTTCATCTACTGACGTTGTTGCTGTAAAATCATCTCTATTCGTGTTCACCCATGTCAAATAAATTGCTTTACCATCTGTTGCAAGTTGTGGAAGCATATCTGCAGTGCCGTCATCCTCTACCAAAAGCGGTTTGCTCCAAGTGTCTGTCGTGTCGTCATATATTGAATACGCGACCGCTGTATGATTTCCAGTTGTCCTTTCTGGTACATCCGTGATAAATGTCATGACCTTTATGCCATTGTCTGTACAAACAATCTGTGGTTTAGCATCGTTATACACATTTTGTTGAAGAATTTGTATATCAGCCGTCTCACCAGATGACTCCTTATTATCTGTTTGCCATCCAGTCATATCCGATACATAGTCTCGCTGTATCTTATAGTCTTCTTCATCCGGTGCTGCCATTTTATTTTGCATGTTGGAAGTAATCATACCATTCTTGGAGTCATATACCACTTTTCTTTTTGCTTTGATCAATGTTTTTTCATAAGATGCCAGCAATAAAGAGGCACTAACTCCTATTTCACCATCGATATAATCACGGATACGAGCATCTTCTTTATTTGTAGAATCCTGTGAAGATGTTATCTCCAGTATATTTTCACATTGTCCATACACTGATACATTAGCAACATATGCTATTCCAACGCCTGCCGACAATTTTACTTTAGGTAATGTCAATTCAATTGACTGATCTCCCTCTAATGTAATTTTAGCATTATCCCAATCAAGCCCCACTGCAAAACTTGCCGTTCCGCTTACTTCTCCACTCGCCGAAAATACAACCGGAACCGACACAATGGCTGTTTGCCATTGTTTTTTTACAGAAGCACTAATTTGAAATACAAAACGACCGGTTACATTATCAGTGAACTTACCATTTTTGAGCGTCCCCTCCACATAACCTGTTACATTTGTTTTTACTTTCTTGCTCATAGGCATTGATACGCAGCCAAAGTCTTTAGCATCATTAAATGCATCAATACCATTCGTTGCATTACTTTGCATCTTTTCCGCACTAGTTTTCAACTTATCCCACGTTTTAGAGTCAAATAAATTTTGAGATTCATCATTCTCTGTTTGTAGTATACCAAAACCTATTCGAATGACATTTCCCGATCGTTCTATGGACACTGGAAGTTTGCTAAAATCTATTTTTACCTGTCCACCACCAATAACCGGAATTTCCTCTGGTAACGTAAAATCACAGTCCAAACCACTAAATCGAAATTTTTCATCCGGCGTCTCCACTTTTTCTGCTCGGATATTGCTATCGTTGTCATAGCAGGTTTCTATACTTTCTTGTGACCCAATATCATCTGATGTCACATTAGAAAAGTCATAGAAATAGTAGTCTGAGTTTTGCAAAATTACACCATTTGAATACATGGCATCTTTAGGAACTCCATACCAATGCCATGCAAACCCTTCCAGTTCCTGTTCTCCAAGATATAAATTTACAAGTATATTGCCATCTTCGTTGATTACTTTTAGTCTATCGCTATATTCTCCTTGTTGGTATACGCAAGCCAGTCCATTATAAAAATCCGATACACTCCTATAATCATAATCAAACATCATCTGACCTGTCTGTATATTAAAATATGACCATTTTAAAGCTGCCTTTTCATCAAACATACAGCTACTACCATTCTCCGTTTTGCTAATGGTAACCAATGAGTCATAACTCCACTTATCAGCTCCTTCCCAAAAAACATAGACGTTGGAATATCCATTAGGATTAGAAGCATAGGCGTTCTTCAATATTATATTGCCACAGAAATCGTATACTACTCCCGAATGATGAAAAATATACCCGCCATACACATGATCATCTACAACTGATTTTAATTGTGGAATACCTTTAATTCTACTCATATTTGCATCCAAAGCAACTTGCTCGTTGTTACTATATAGCAATATCATTGTTTTCTTATGACCAACTTCTTTATCATTTTCATAGACATATATATCAGATGTACTATCTGTCTTTCCCTCAGCATCCTTGGCCATCCAGTAAATTTTTTGATTTTTGCCATTCATAATGCCTAACCGACCGTCCATATCCTCAACTTTGATGAAATCCCCCTCTTCTGTAGTCCATGTATATGTCTGATAACGTCCATCATCTTCAAATTTTAATTTTACATTTGATATCACCTTTTTGCTCTTTACATTCAATGTAATTACACTATCATCTTGTGACAAATATATGTATTCATTTTGTAAGTTTTGTGCAACAACAGATTTTGCTGTATATTGATATATATCATGTCCCTGACGATCTATCACTTTGTAATCATAATAGTCATTTACACTGGTTGATTTTCGTATAATGCCATAATCTCCAGACCACCAATATGGCTCCCATTCTAAATCCTCATTTGTATCATAACCAAAAACTACGTTTCCCTCGCCATCAATAAAGCCACGAAACGCATATTCTGTTTTTGCATCACCGTTAATACGACTTAACACTCTATATCCTGTTACTTGCAAGTAATCCGTCCACCCAGAATATACTCCTTGATTGAAGCAAAAGGCATCGCAGTCAATAGCATCTACACCTAATTTATCATTTAAATTAATGATCTTGCCACTTGTTGTTAATATATACCATTTAAGATATGTCCAAGAATCAGCACTCGAAAGATCGTCACATTCTTGGCTCAGCAAAACAAACGATCCTCCATAGGCTCCGTAAAATCCATGATACGTTCCAAGTTCTATACGTTGTCCAGTTTCCACGTTAATATAACTATATTCATCATCGTCTGTCCACTTTAAATAATACGGACCAGCCATCTCTCGTGTATTATCGAGATTTATCAATTTTCCAGCTACTGTTACCGCTGTTTTTTTATAATTTATTGCCCCATCTTCAGTTACTTCTTCTTTAGTCAATATAACAGCTTTCTCCTTTGACCCTACCTCATCATATTCTGCCTCTGTAACTTTTTCGCCAGTAGTATCTGCTATACCATATTTTTTACCAACTCGATATGTTACCCAACTTATTTTATCTGTTTTTTTCTTAGTATCTAAAGTGTCATTTTTCATACTGTCAAATAATCCTATTAATTCGACTTCATCGGCATTAAATGTATAATATTTATTATTCTCTATATTTATTAAGTCATAGTCGCTTGTTGACGGATTCATAACTTTATATAATTCAGAATCAAAATGTTTGTGATCTTTGCTAAATGTTAACCGTCTAGCAAAGCTATGTAAATCATCTAGATGACCGTCTTCTGCCGCCTCCCATCTTTTTACCCATTCGTTATCCGCATCCAATTCATATGTATGAATCAAACCTTTTACTCCATAAATATGTAATTGAATACGTGTCTTATCTATAACTTGTTTCACTAAAAGAAGATCTGGGATGCCTAAATCTATAACGGATTCATTATCTTTCAACACTAACTTATGTGCAATAACACGATCATCTTCTACGCCATAACTTGTACTTTGAAAACGGCTGTCTTTCATTTGACCTGTGGCAGCCTCTGCTGACTTTACTACAAACGGGATTCCACTAAACATATTAATGATCATAATGCCAATTAATATAACTGCTATAATTCTAATTCTTTTTCTTTTCATAAAAATCTTCCCTCCTTGTATTGTTTCGTATCATTGTAACTTAATATGTTTTAAAGTTATAACCATTCTCTGATGCATATTGATGCATCGGACTGTCTTTCGCAACAATTAATGTTGTATCTAAGTCGAATGGCTCACTTTCTACTGTATCCATTCTTGTATGACCCGCCTCAGCATATTTGGGAATACGTATTTCTGTTATTTGCGATCCCACAAAGCAAGAACTTCCAATTAATTCTATAGAATCCGGCAACGAAACATTCTCAAGCATTTCGGTCTCAAAAAAGGCATGATCGCATAAATTCTTTATTCCATCCTGCAACTCAACTTTTGTTAATTTCAAACAATCACGAAAACATTCATCTCCAACAGATGACACACTTCCCGGAATAGAAACCTCTTGCAACGATGAATATTTAAATACACCTTCCTCCATTTGCACTACTGTATCTGGAATGATAATCGTTGTTATATTCGCTGATTCAAATACCCAGCGATTCATTACCATCGTTCCAGATGGCCACACGAACTGATTAAAATTGCACCCACGAAAAGCCTCTTCACCAATATATGTAATGCCGTCTACTATTCCCTCCACCGTAAAATTATCATTGTAAGGAGCATATGGATGTTCCGATAAACCTGTCATAACATCACTTGTGTTTTTAAATGCGGCACCTCCTATACTTTTAACAGTAGACGGTAACACAACACAATCCACTTTATGTGTATCAACCACAGATTCTCCATTATTTCCAACCTGAAGCACTTTTTTGTTTTGAATGGTATCCGGTATCTCAACACGTTTATCTGACCCCGTATATGCGATGACGCAAATCCCATCTTCGTACTCCTCGTATTCAAAATCGCCTTCTTGTCCGCGTGAAATTGCAGTTTGACCCTCAAAATATGGTATATTCAAATCATCTACCCCTGGATCTCCTTCATCCGCAGATTGGTTGGTCAATATGTTTTTATCACCATTAGTAGAATTGTCCTTCCATTTAGAATACATCAACATTGCCAGACCACTAACAAGAACAATGACTAATACTGACACACCTGCAACAAGTCCAACAATCCACGTATGATTCCGCTTTTTATGCGAAACAGTTCCACCTTCCACAGCACGTTGTGGAAGCATTGCTCCACAACGCGGACAATATGTTGCCTGGTCGGCACATTGGCTACCACATTTCGTACAATATTTTGCCATTTTTCTCCCTCTCTTACCATTAACTTATTCCAATTGTCTTCTCTTTACCTGCTACACATCATGACTCATGAAACACTATATCTTGCCATTTATTTCATATCATCACAAAAATCAGTTAAACAATGTTCCCTGAGATCCCATATACGCACCGATAGAACTATTGATAATCGTAAGAACCAGACAGATAATGCTAAGCACAATTCCTGCCATTGCCATTCCCTTTGCGTTGCTCCTGTTATATCCCTGGATTCCCATAATCAAACCAATCACCCCAACTGGCAACCCTAGAATCGGCAAACACCATGCTATTACCCCAACGATACCAAGCACTAACGAAGCAACTGACTTACCATTACTCTCCTGTGGTCGCATCCCATCGATTGATTGCATCTCCTTTGGAGATGCATAGCCCCCCTGTTGCATCCCACACTCTGGGCAAACCATATCGTTATCATCCATTCTTATTCCACATTTCATACAATATTTTGCCATAATTTTTTCCTCTCTTTCATTTTGTATTTTTATGCCATCGTCTTATAAAAATCTGATCGCATTTTCCACAATGTTACAATATTTTTTTTAATAGTTCTCTTCCACGTTTTCGGCAAATCAGAATATCTATTATTCAGAATTTCTTCTGAATAATTAGCACTGTCACTTACTCGTTCTAAAACATCCTTTAGAGCATCCCAACTATCAGA